>Ga0314774_1000004_pt1 | contig 311270 bp, 315 predicted proteins | sample MetaGCBIA2018_FD_204515 | JGI IMG/M metagenome (GOLD analysis project Ga0314774, IMG submission 204515) | Cryopeg brine microbial communities from Beaufort Sea near Barrow, Alaska, United States - CBIA 2018 | ecosystem: Environmental > Aquatic > Marine > Coastal | place: USA: Alaska... | reverse complement strand
AGTACCTATTATAGGGCTTTAAGTAGTTTTATTTATTTGTCAATATGAATAACTTATCTTATACAAAGCTGGCTTTATTTGGTGTCTTTAGATTGTTTTTTTGTTTAAATTAGGTGCGAAAGCTCAGTAAATATATAAAAGTTATTGATATTTTATAATCTTAGTACACTTTGGTTGTTAAAATTAAACAATAGCTTTCAATGCTTCTTTGCACAGTGCCGTTACTTGTTTAAAGTTTTTTTCTTTTATGGCATTTTTTGGAACAATCCAACTTCCTCCAACACATAAAACGTTAGAAAGTGATAGAAAATCATTGAGGTTTTGCAGGCTAACTCCGCCGGTCGGACAAAAATACATGGAAGAAAATGGACCACTAAAAGCTTTGAGCGCTTCCGTTCCACCTGCAACGGTTGCAGGAAATAGTTTGCAATGTTCAAATCCATTATTTTTAGCTAGCATCACTTCTGAAGCAGTTGCCACTCCTGGAATTAAGGCTATCTCTAATTTTTTAGAAATACTCATCAACTCTTCGCTAATTCCTGGACTAAATACAAATTGTGAACCGTGGTTAACGGCATTTTTAAAATCCTGCTCATTCAAAACAGTTCCAGCCCCTACGTTCATCTCCGGCATAGATTTGGATATCGCTTCAATTGCTTTTAATCCAGCCTGTGTTCGAAGTGTTATTTCCATAATTGCAATCCCGCCTTCCAACAGGGCCTCCGTCAAATTTAGCGCATCGTCTACATCCTCAATTGCAATTACAGGAACTATTGGGGATATTCTCATTACCTCTAGGGCCCTCACGCGCGTTCCTTTCCACAAATATCAAAAACACTTGCACCCTCTTCAGCGCTTCCTATATTTGCTCTTATAGTGACAAAAAGTTCTCGGCCAAAGCCATGCTGATTTTTACTTAAATCAGGTTTTTCCACTAAACGTTTTTCTATTTTATCGTCGAGCAATGTAATCTTTCCGTTAGTAATATCTAAACGAATAACATCCCCAGTTTTAATTTTTGCTATCACTCCACCGTCTATGGCTTCAGGCGTTACATGTATTGCTGATGGAACTTTTCCAGAAGCTCCCGACATTCTTCCATCTGTGATGATGGCAACTTTAAACCCTTTGTCTTGTAACACACCAAGTGGAGGTATGAGGCCATGAAGCTCTGGCATACCATTGGCTTTTGGACCTTGGTATCTCACAACCGCAATAAAGTTTTTTTCTAATGCACCCTGACGAAAGGCGCTTTGTAAAGCTTCTTGTGAGTCAAAAACAATAGCTTCTTCTTCTATCAAAAAATGTTCACTTTTAAGCGCAGATGTTTTGATGATACTTCTGCCAATATCTCCCGTAAGTAGCTTTAGTCCGCCTTCTTTGCTAAAAGGTGTAGCTATGTTTGAAATAACATTTTCATTTCTTGAGCTTTTTGGACCCTCTTTAAATATCAAAGTATCACCTTGTAAAGTAGGTTCTATAATATATCTATCTAATCCTTTGCCCACAACAGTTTCGACATCTACATGGACAAGACCTAAGTCTATAAGCTGGGAAATGACAACACTCATGCCTCCGGCATCCCTGAAGTGATTGACATCCGCAGAACCATTAGGATACATTTTACAAAGTAAAGGTGTGACTTTAGCAATGGAGTCAAAATCGCTCCAATTCAAGAGTATTCCAGCAGCTCTTGCCATGGCAATGAGATGTATCGTATGATTTGAGGAGCCCCCCGTTGCCATTAGTCCCACGATGGCATTGACAAAACTTCTCTCATCCACAATATCTGCTATAGGCTTCTGCTGGGCAAATAAATCTAAAATTGTTTTAGCAGAGTGTTGTGTGAGTGCTTCACGAAGAGGTGTATTCGTATTTACGAATGAACTATTTGGAAGCTGAAGCCCCATAATCTCTAGCAGCATTTGATTTGAATTTGCAGTGCCGTAAAAGGTACATGTGCCACAGCTGTGATAGGATGCAGATTCTACTTGAAGCAAGGCATCTTTGTTTATAGCTCCTTTGGCAAACTCTTGTCTGACTTTTGCTTTTTCGGTATTACTTATCCCTGAGGGCATTGGTCCCGCCGGAACAAACATACCGGGTAAATGCCCAAATGTAAGAGCTCCAATTAAAAGTCCAGGTACGATTTTATCACAAATACCGAGATAAAGTCCGCCATCATACATGTTATGTGAAAGCGCAATGGCTGTTCCCATTGCTATATTGTCGCGACTAAATAGGCTAAGTTCCATTCCTGGTTGCGATTGGGTAACTCCATCACACATAGCAGGCACTCCTCCTGCAACTTGTGCTGTAGCACCCAAATTGCCAAGGGCTTTTTTGATAATATCTGGATAAGCAGCGTAAGGCTGGTGAGCTGAAAGCATATCATTATATGCCGTTACTATAGCGATATTTGGTGTTTTCATGCTGGAAAGTGCTAGTTTTTCATCTTTACTCATCGGCGCTATGGCATGGGCTAAATTACTGCATCCCAACGCCGCTCTTTTTACGCCAGCTCTTTTTGCCGTTGCAATTCGGTTGAGATAAACTGCTCTGCTCTGCGCAGAACGCTTTTGTATTTGTAAAGTAACATTTTTAATGATTTCATTCATGATAATAAACCTCCAAATCTTTGATATTTTGATGTAAAATTGCGCAAATTGGCATCTCATGTAAGTCATCGCCATTGAGTGCTTCTTCATAAACCTTTAGTTTTTGTGCACCTTCTAGATGAAGATAAAGATGCGAGGCGCTTAAAATGGCTGCACGCGTTAAACTCATACGTATATGTGGCGCATTATCTGGTTTTATTGCGATGCAAAGTGCATCATTGTTTATATCAAATGCTTTTTGCAATTTCGAGTTTTTGGGAAAGAGTGAAGCTGTATGACCATCACTTCCCATTCCCAAAACAAGGACATCAAACGGATAAAGTTTTGCTCTAATTTTTTCACTGCATGCATCTTCCGCCGCCTTTGGGGGTAAGTCCTCATTGTACATCCCGACAAAAGTAGCGATGAGCGCATTGTTTTGAAGTAAATTTTCTCTGACAAGCTTTTCATTGCTGTCACCATGTGAAGCAGAGACCCAGCGTTCATCGCACAATCCGACCGTGACTTTTTCCCATTCTATTTCACTTAGGCTGAGTTTTTCAAATAATGGTTTAGGAGTATTTCCTCCTGAAACAAGCAAGGATGCTTTGCCATTTTTATCAATTGCGTCTTGAAGTTGTTGTGAAATATTTTTACTTAAATTTTCTATTAACTCATGTGTGGTTTTAAATGTGTGAAAGTGAATATGATTATTGGTCATTCCAACTTCTTCCATCTCTTGCAATCAATTGTATAGATGCACTTGGACCTTCACTCCCTGCACTATAGCTTTTCATCGGCACTGTGTTTTCAGACCATCTTTCTAGGATAGTATCCGTCCACTTCCAAGCTGCCTCGACCTCATCAAGGCGCATAAAGAGTGTTGGATTTGCTCTGATAACATCTAATATCAAGCGTTCATACGCTTCGTGTTTTCTTTTCGTTATTCTAGGGGCATTTAATTCCAGTTCGACTTGTTGAAGGTTCATGTGTTCACTTAATCCCGGCACTTTATTCATCAACTTTAGCTTAATACTCTCTTTTGGTTGTAGCGTGATGACGAGTTTATTCGCAGAGATTGAACTTCCTTCATTTGAAAAAATAGAGTAAGGAATATTTTTAAATTGAATGACAATTTCCGAATTTCTTTTTTGCATTCTTTTGCCACTTCGCAGATAAAATGGCACGCCATTCCAGCGCCAATTATCAATATCTACTCGCATGGCTGCAAATGTTTCTGTTGTACTATGCTCAACGCCCTCTCCTTCTAGGTAGCCAGGAACAGGCACTCCATCACTAGAACCTTTTGCGTATTGTGCGCGAACAGTTTTTTGTTCTATATCAGCGGGACTCATAGGACGAAGAGAACGCAAAACTTTCACTTTTTCATCACGCACACTATCAGCATCAAGCGAACATGGCGGCTCCATGGCAACAAGACAGAGAAGTTGCATTAAGTGATTTTGAATCATATCGCGCATGGCACCATAATCATCATAATATCCCCATCTACCTTCTACTCCAACACTCTCGGCCACAGTAATTTGTATATGGTCAATATTGTTAGAATCCCAAAGAGGCATAAAAAATCGATTTGAAAACCGAAGGGCCATAATATTTTGCACAGTATCTTTTCCAAGGTAATGATCAATTCTGTACACTTGTTTTTCTTGAAAATATTTAAGAACCTCAGCGTTGATAGCCCTCGATGATTTTAAGTCACATCCAATAGGCTTTTCCAATATCACCCGACTTTCATCCGTTATGAGTTCCCATTTTGCTAAGGATTTACAAATACTTCCGAAAAATTCAGATGCTGTAGAAAAGTAATTGACTCTGTCTCGCTCTGGTTGTTTATCAAGTAGATTTTTGAGTCCACTATAACTCTCTTGCTCATCAAGTCTTAGGGTGACCAGTTGCAGATAGTGTTTAAAAACATTAAATTTTTCCTCATCATACTGCTCAGCGGGTAAAAATTCTTTAAGTTTTTCTTTGACTAACTCTATATGCTCAGGAAGACTCATCTCTCTTCTAGTGATGGTGATGATACGACTTTCTTTGCTCAAATGCTCATCCGTGCACAGATAGTAAAGAGCAGGCATAAGTTTTCTAAAGGCCAAATCGCCATGACCCCCAAAAATTGTAATATCACATAGTCTTTCTATTTCATTCATTTGTTTTTCTTTAATTTCTTTTCTTTTCTTTAGTTTTATCATAAAAATAGTTTGTTGCTTCAACAAAACCATCAACACCGCCGCAATCAAAACGTCTGCCTTTAAATTTATAAGCGATTACCATCCCTTTTTTAGCTTGTTCACATAGCGCATCTGTAATTTGTAGTTCACCATTTTTACCGGGTTTGGTATGTTCAATCATTTCAAATATATCTGGAGTTAAAATGTATCGACCAATAACGGCTAAATTCGATGGGGCTTTGTCACTCTCTGGTTTTTCTACCATATTAGAGACCATATAAATATCTTCTTCAAGCGCATTTCCCTCTATGATTCCATACTTATGTACCTCTTCATTCGGCACTTCCATGATAGCTACAATACAGCACTTGTATTTTTTATACAGTTCCACCATCTGTGCTAATACGCCTATTCCATCGGGATTGACACAAAGATCATCAGCAAGGATTACAGCAAAAGGGTGTTGCTCTCCCACTAAAACCTTTCCTTTGTAAATTGCATCGCCCAAACCTTTCATCTCATTTTGAGGAGTATAAGTAAAGGTGCATTTGTCAATGATATTACGTATGCCATCTAAAAGATGATCTTTTGCTGTGCCTTTGATTTGATGTTCTAATTCGTAAGAAATATCAAAATGATCTGTAATAGAACGTTTTCCACGACCAGTGATAATCGCCATGATGTCGCATCCTGCCTCCATCGCTTCTTCTACACCGTATTGAATTAATGGTTTGGTTAAAATTGGTAACATCTCTTTTGGCATTGCTTTTGTTGCTGGTAAAAATCTTGTCCCATATCCTGCTGCTGGAAATAAGCATTGGTTTATCATTTTAAATTTCCTTTCATTTTGGAGTCAATTTCATTGTGTACATACGAATATTATATCATTTTTAAAATATAAAAATACACTACTATAGTTTAATATTTAAACAGTGATTTTTCATTTATGAGTGTTTTTTGTTTGGCTATAATAGTATCTTCTGTCTGAACAATTTTCTTAAATTTTAGAAAAAGTTTATATTCAATAATAACCGCAAATATTCCCAATCCGGCAAGGACAGAGAGTACAGCGGTAAGGTTGATATTGAAATAATCAAGCGCCATAGCACTTAAAGCCCCTAAAACTATTGCAATAGATACGATAAACGAACGCAATATCAGATAATCTTTAATTTCAATTTCATCTTTCATAAAGTCAATAGTGTGAACACGTGAAATTTCAAAAGTACATAGACTTGAAGCTTTAGGAATTTACTGTTGCCTAGCGCTTTTAAAAGCCCCGTGTAGTGTCTGATAAGCATATTTTGACTCCAAAAAATAGGTCAAATTAAATGGAAAATGGCGGGCAGTGAGGGATTCGAACCCTCGGTACAATGAAGTACGCTACCTTTCCAAGGTAGTAGATTCGGCCACTCTCCCAACTGCCCATTAAATTAGCTTAAAATTGTATCCATAAAGTACTTAGTCGATAATAAATAGTAACTATATTAGAGGCAGTTCTTGCAAATGATTTCAAATGATATTGTGTTACTCAAAACTTTTGTTCCACTTAATTCTTCCACATTTTTTATCAACGCATCTGTTTCAAGTTTAAAATCTTCAATTTTTCCACATTTGATGCATGTAAAATGAGCATGTTGACCCTTAACTAACTCAAAATAATCTTTTTTATTCGTTAATTTTACTTCACTCACTATGCCTTTTTTTACCATTTCGTTTATATTTCTATAGATAGTAGATAATGAAAGTGTTGGAAATCTTTCTTTTGTTATCTCTTGAATTTCATCCAACGTAGCATGTCCACAACCTTCCAATGTATCTAATATGCATAATCTTTGAGGTGTTGCTTTTAATTCATGTGATTTTAATAAATCAATATACGGCATAAATAATCCCTTTTTTCATATTACAGAGAATTATGACATAATTAGTAATCTTTTGCAAGTAGTTAATTTTATCTTAAGTAAGCAATTGCTATAGGTAAAGAAAATTAGCCTTTCTTATTCACCCAGCCGCCATGAATGTATCTGCAGATACTTCACAAAGTATATCAAAAGAGTATCTGCCTGATTGAGCTATTTTTTGGAAATAAGTGTACACATGTAAAATCCTTATGTCACTAAGATTTGCCCCATCATGCCACCATCTTCGTGTTCCAGTATGTGACAGTGAAACATATAAGGCACCTTGTCATCACTATAATAATTAAAAGGAACCATGATATAAACGATTTCCATTGGGTTCACGTTTACTGTATCCATAAAACCGGACTCACTAGGGTTTGGTTTTCTTCCATTTATCGCTAAGATTTTAAATTGAGTATTATGTATATGCAAGGGATGCGCCATAGGTGATTTATTGATAATCTTCCAAATCTCAAAGGTGTCTTTTTTTGCAATCGCATCAATTCTGTTTATATCCATGCTTTTCCCATTTATCAAGAAAGTGTCATGATCATTTCCTCCAGACATCATACCCATACCCATTCTCATTTGTAAAACGATATTTCTCACACCGAGGGAATCCTTAGGATCCCATACAGGGTGTGTTATGAGATTTTTGGGTACTTTTGCATCACTGCTTCTTGCAGCTTTCGATTTTATCTTCATCAAATCGAATTCGATATCAAATCTCATATTGCCCATCATCATTCCCATCATCCCTGTATTTTGGCTAAGTGCTCCTTTATAACTTTTAAGTACCACATCTTTGCCGTCACTTAAATCTACAATGATGTCTATCCTCTGGGCTGGAGCCAGCTTGATTTGACTCAGGGTGACTGGCTGTTCAAGAAGTCCACCATCACTGCCTATGAGTTGAAACTTTCTGTTATCGCTGAACCCTAAGAGATAGTATCTTGCATTTGAGCCGTTTAATATCCTAAATCTACTCAATTTCTTTTTGACTTCCAAAGTTGGGGCTATCACCCCATTTACCAAGATATAATTTCCATGGATGCCCATCATCCTTTCTTGTTGTGAACTCACATATCTAAAAGAACCATCATCATTAAAATTTCTATCTTGCAAGACTACAGGAATATCATCGACCCCGTATTCATGGGGTAATGTTAAACTCTTGCTTTCGTAATCGTCAATGATAAAAAGTCCAGCTAATCCCTGATAGACCTGCTTTCCGGTTTCATGTAAAAGATGCGAATGATACCAAAGCATAGAAGCTCTATTTTTTATCACAAATTCTGGTGTCCAAGTGGTATTGTTTTTGATGATCTGGTGTGGTCCACCATCCATGCGAGCCGGCAATTCAAATCCATGCCAATGAATAGTAGAGTCATATCCGAGAGAATTTTTTATATTGACTTTGATTGTATCATCTTTGCTAGCTCTGAGAGTGGGTCCTAAAAATGGTGCATTTATCCCGATAGTTGGTGTTTTTAAACCTTTGAAAAATTCCATCTCTCCTTGTTGAAGAGTCAAATCAAAGACTCGTTTTCCATCAATCTTTGTGCCCTCATACAGAGGTGGAACCACAAATTTTCTCTCTTCCTTAAAAATATCGTCAGAGTATACATTTTTGGGTCCAAATATCGCTATTCCTGCGGTAGCTAGCGCACCTGATGTTAAAAAATTTCTTCTTTTCATAATGGTTCCTATACGGTTGCGATCTTATCGTTGTGTTATTTCCAAGTATCGATAATGTTCTTTACTTTGTCAAATATCGTATTCATATATGTTTTCATTTCACTATCTAATTCAAAATTATCGATGATATTATCTATATCTATCGTACTTAGTGTGGATTATCAGTCACTCCATCGGTATACCAGTTTCCATAGGCATATTGCTTCTTGAATACTCAATAATTCCACCATCATAAACTTTTACGTCTTTCATCTCACCCAAAAACTTTGCAACAAACCATAATCCTCTCGTTTTATGTCCTGAATTACAATATAAATTTAAAGGTTTATCAAGCTCAACACCATATCCATTATTATATAATGTTTTTCTCGTTTCGTTTTTATCTAAAAATTCAAAATATTTTCCACTATCTTTTACATATCTTATCATTGGTGTTAATTTTGCTGTGGGTATTCTTCCATGTCTAGCTAAACCTTTTTTAGTATCTTCACCTCTATAAAACTTTCCTACTCTTGCATCTGCAATTTGTTTATCCTCATCGTAGATAGCGTCAAAAATATCATTGATAGAAGCAACGGCACTTTTATCATAGGTTTCAAGTTCTATATCACCTTTAGCAATGGTTGGTAATTTAGTATTTGTTGATTTTTTTTCATTAATCCACTTCGCATACCCACCATTTAACAGTGCGACATTGTGTACTCCATACAACCAACTATTCCATAGTCCGCTTGCTGCATCTGCAAAATCCGCATTATTCTTTCCTGCACTATAAAAAACGATGGTAGACTCATCTGTTACACCTGCATTTTGCAATATATCTTGCATTTGGCTCGGTGTACTAGGAAGCTTGACTACTGTTCCCAATTTACCTTGAAAATATGCTTTCTTTGGATAGTTAACCGCTCCTACAATATGTCCTTTATTATAATCCTTAGCTTCTCTTGTATCTATGATTACTAAATTCTTATCAAAAATATTTGTTGCCAACCAATCCGTTGAGGCTACATGGTCTGTTGGTACTTCCAATGCAAACATCATCGTTGTCGTCGCTAGCATAACAGCCAATTTTTTAATACTGCTTCTCATTTTATCTCTCCATTTAAATTATGATTGCACTATTGTACCCAATAATAGTTAATTTTAGTGACTATTTTGTTACAAAATAAAAAGCTATTTGCAAACCAGCTCTAAGCTTTTTACTTGAAACTTAGCTATGCACAGAAGTTTTTAGGTCTGTGCATTGTGGGATGTGAACTTTGATGTCATCATCTGCAGGTTGGCCTCTGATATCTTCAAGTTTTTTTAGTATTATTTTTTTTTAGATTTTTTATATTATCTATTATTGTATTTAACCTGATAAAAAAGCAGATAATGAAATGATTAAATAATATTCTGCATTAAGTCATATCTTTTAATAAGCATATATTGTGATAATCAATGAACATAGTAATACGTACTTAAGCCATTTGTTGTACAATGATATACATACTCTATATAGGCTTGGTATTATATGGCATATTCAGAATCAGATACACGTTCTAAGTTAATCGACCCCACTATAAAGAAAAGCAACTGGCTAGAATCACATATAGTAAGAGAATACTATTTTACTGATGGTCGGAAGCTTATAGGTGGAAAAAGAGGTAAGCGATATTTTGTTGATTATCTTCTTACTTACAAAAACACTAACTTAGCTATTATTGAAGCCAAAGCCGAATCAAAAGACCCACTTGACGGATTACAACAATCTATTAATTATGCACAAAAACTTCGTATTGATTATGTATATTCCACAAATGGACATAAAATCTATGAACACTCCCTGCTAGAGGGTAAGGGGAAATTCATTGAAAACTATCCTACTCCTGATGAACTCTTTCTTAGAAAGTATGGGACACCTACCACTAAAACTCAAAACATAATCACTCATCCATTTCATATTGAAGGAGCGATGAAACCTCGTTTTTATCAACAAATAGCAGTTCAAAAATCCATAGAAGCTATTGCAAACAATAGTGATAGAGTTCTTCTGACACTAGCCACTGGAACTGGTAAAACCTATATAGCTTTTCAAATCGCATATAGATTATTTCAATCCAAATGGAATAGAGATGGAAGTGATAGACGACCAAAGATACTATTTTTAGCAGATAGAAATGTACTCAAAGACCAATCTTGTATGACCATTTCAAAGAATTCTTAGATGTGTGGAAAAACAGAACACTTAATAAAGATGAAACGATTGAGCATAAATCACCTATTGAATTAGTTGAGAGTATCAAACTTAACAACATTGAGATAAATGATTTGATGGATGAGATTGAAGCTATATTGATAAAAGGCAATGCTTAAAACGACAGAACCCTCGGCTATATCTCAAGGGATATAGACTTACGAGGGAATTTCTAATGAGCATTATACTAAAGAAGGAAGATATTGGCAAGTATAAGATGGGCAGAATTAAATAAATACTCTTTGGTTTTAATCGAATTTGGCAATAACAAAAATAAATTTGATGAGAACGATGAGAGAACTTACACTTATGGAGTAAATCTAGGATATGAGTTTTGTTATACACATATGGCAATTGTTGTTTCAAATGAAGTAAAAGCAGATGAGATAGCGGTTATCCCTTTGACTAGCTATAAGGATGGAGATGAAAAGTATCCATCAAATGTTATAATAGATATAGATAAATATAGCTATATGTTGCGAAACAAAACAACGATCAAAACAAATCATATACGAAGTATTGATAAAAAAAAGAGAATTAAACAAATCATAAGACCATTTATATCAAAAACATTGCAGTTAAAAATAGAAGAAGCTTTGAAAAGAAGTATAGGATAAAAGAAGTGTGCCCCCCAAGGGGGCTAGCAAAGGCTTAAGCCCAGCCAAAATACTTATGAGCGAATTATAGCAAATAAAAGGGAAATAGTCAATTTGAATAATATAGGAATGAGAAGTGAATGAATTATATAAACTTCCTGATGGGTGGAAGTGGAGTACATTAAGTGAATCATATATTGTAAAAGATGGTACACATGATTCTCCAAAATATATCAATGAAAATGGATACCCACTATTTACATCCAAAAATTTAAAAGATTATGGAATCGATGTAGATAATTATAAGTTGATTGGTGAAGAAGATTACCAAATCACGCTTTAAACAATGATTTTTCTATGGAAAGATATTTTATAGATGAAGAAAAATTTAATGAATTAAAATCTTTTGAAGTAAAATCTGGTGATATAATAATTAGTTGTTCTGGTGTATATTTGGGTAAATTAGCAATCATTCAAAATAATTATTCTAAAGGAATTATCAACCAAGCTTTGTTGAAATTGACATTAGATAAAAATATAATTATTGATAAAATATTTGTATTTTTTTGGAATAATTTGATGAATAATGGATTTTTTGATGAAGTTAAAAAAGGTGCTGCTATTCCAAATATGCCATCAGTTAAAGAGTTAAAAGAGATAGATATTCCACTACCTCCTCTTCAAATTCAACAAAAAACAGTTAACTATTTGGATGAGATTTCAGAAAAAATAGAAAAAGTTAAATTAGTTCAAAAAGATAAATTGAATAGCCTCAAAGCATTAAAAGCTTCTATATTAGATAAAGCATTTCGAGGTGAGTTGTAAATGGATATTGAAAACATAGGAATAGGTGCTGTTTTAAGTGCTTTATTGGCAGTAGGAACCAACCTTTTTATTTCTCAGCAAAACCGCAAAAGAGATGAAATAAAAGAACGATTAGAAAAGCTTTATCTTCCGATGAGAAAGATATTAAGAAGCCCCCAGGCTATGCAAAACAAGTATGCAACTTTTTTAGAACTTGAAAAACTGTATACGGAGTACGAGCATTTGGTATCACCAATGTTAATATATGTATTTGATGATATTGTAGATACATATCATTCTTTACTCAATGAAACTATATCAGAAGTTGAAATTCGAGAGAAGCTCATAGCAAGTAGTTTTAAAAACTGCAAAGATATTTCACAACAGTTTGATGCTCTGATTTATGATATATATGGAATCGTTGGTGCAAATACCGAAGAATTATTAAGACAATATCGAGGTGGTTTTAAACTACATATTTTAAATTTTATACAGTCTTTTTCATCATCTCCCTATTCCGCAAAAGCATACAAAAAAGAGTATTTGGGCTATAAGGAGGATAGTTGAGATAGAAATAGCAAAGAGTCGTAAAATATCTATAAATATTTATTTACGTAGGTAGATATAGGGTAGATTAAATTAAAGTTTATATTAACTAAACAAAATGGGTCCCAGTCATCCACTTTCTAATTTAAACTTAATCAATCTTCACTTACATATATGAACGGAAGCATATACCTTGCCCGATAGGGTTTAACTTAAAAAAATATATAACAATTTGACATATATGTATGTTATTCGCTATACTACGTTTACATTAAAGCATATTTGCAAAGTAAATGTTGGGTTTATTTTGTAGATATGCTAGTTGCCTATCGTAAGAGAGGGTTGCAGACAAACCCAAGTGGTAAACCTAAGTGGTGGTTTCATGTTGTTTGTCCTCTCTTCATTTTATAAACTACTAAAAAAAGTAAAAATAAGGTTATTTGGTTTTTTTATTGTTAAAACAACTGTATATTTTTCGTTATTTTTATGTTGTATAAAATTAATTCTATCTTCTTTTTTAGATGGTATATTTATTTGCTTGCTGATAATATTTCCTATATTTAAAATATCTAATGCCTTGATTTCTCCTGGACACCCATCGCCATAATGTCTTAAAATAATATGTTTAAAGCCAAAATTTTCATTTCCTTCCTTTAGCGTGATAGTATAATCATTAACGCAAAAAGTGATACTTCTCATACTTTTCATTACAAAATCATAAATAGCTTGTTGATGTGGTTTAAATTGCCATTTATTTGCTTTTTTTACATAAATAGCTTTAAATTCTTTTTGTAATTTTTGTACTCGTTCGTTATATAAGTTTAGTTGCACATAAATATCTTTTATTTTATTTTATTTATTATAGCATAAGAGTATTTTCTGATTGATGAAACCTGAATTCAGGAGTTAAGTACACTTATTTTTTAATGAGTGAGTTTTAGGTATAGAAATAAGTTTTACTTAAGTTTCTAAAAGTCCTTGAAAGTGCTTAATTTAGGGTTTTAAAAAGGTTGTGAAATAAAGTGGCCGGGAGACGGAGATTCGAACTCCGGGAGGTATGACCCTCGCTGGTTTTCAAGACCAGTGCATTAAACCGCTCTGCCATCTCCCGACAATGAAAAATAAAAACATATTTTGGAGGCGACACTCGGATTCGAACCGAGGATCAGAGCTTTGCAGGCTCCTGCCTTACCACTTGGCTATGCCGCCAACAAATTCTTATTTAAAGGTGGTGCCCGGAGCCGGACTTGAACCGGCACGCCCAAAAACGGGCGAGGGATTTTAAGTCCCTTGCGTCTACCAATTTCGCCATCCGGGCATACGCATTTCTTAGTTATTTAAATATGGAGCGGGAAACGAGGTTCGAACTCGCGACCCCGACCTTGGCAAGGTCGTGCTCTACCGCTGAGCTATTCCCGCAATCAAAATTGAGACGAAATTATAGCATTACTTTTCTTAAATGTAAAGACATCAGCAAAGAATAAAATTTTTGATATAATAAGGAAAAAAAAGTAAAGGGTATTTATGCGTAGTGATCAAGTAAAAAAAGGACACGACAGAGCTCCCCATAGAAGTCTATTTAGAGCGACTGGTGTAAAAACTGAAGATTTTGAAAAGCCGTTTATCGGCGTGGCAAATTCATATATAGATATCATTCCTGGGCATTTTTTTCTGCAAGCGTATGGCACAATCATAAAAGATGAGATCAGAAAAAACGGTTGTGTTCCCTTTGAATTTAACACTATTGGTGTTGATGATGGTATTGCTATGGGTCATGACGGGATGCTCTATTCGCTTCCAAGTCGTGAACTGATTGCAAACTCTATAGAGACTGTTATGAATGCTCATAAGCTTGATGCGATGATTTGTATTCCAAATTGTGACAAGATCGTTCCTGGTATGATTATGGGCGCTCTTAGAGTCAATGTTCCTACTGTTTTTGTGAGTGGTGGTCCTATGTTAAAAGGACATACAAAAGAGGGTGCACCTATAGATTTGGCGACGGTGTTCGAAGGCGTTGGAAAGTTTGAAAAAGGTGATATAAGCGAAGAAGAATTAACAGATATGGAGTGCAATGCATGTCCAAGTGGTGGTAGTTGTTCTGGTATGTTTACAGCAAATTCTATGAATACTCTCATGGAAGCGATGGGAATTGCTCTTCCTGGAAATGGCACTATTGTAGCGTTGACACCTGAGCGTGAAGTATTGATTCGTGCCGCAGCCAAGAGAGTGTGTGAAATCGCACTCGATGAGAAATACAATTTTAGAAATATCTTAAATGAAAAAGCCATCAGAAATGCCTTCGCAATCGACATGGCTATGGGCGGAAGTTCAAATACAGTGCTTCACATGTTGGCAATTGCAAAAGAAGCTGAAGTAGATTTTAATATAGCGGACATCAATGAGATTAGCAAAAAAGTCTCTCACATAACAAAAATTTCTCCTTCGCTCTCCACTGTTCATATGGAAGATATCGATAAAGCTGGCGGTGTGGGTGCTGTGATGCATGAGATTAGTAAGCGCGATAATGGCTCATTGTATCTTGATAATTTAACAGTCACAGGTGAGACCATCGGCGAGAGAATAAAAGATAGCGAGATAAAAGATGCAAGCATCATCCACACTATTGATAATCCATACTCAAAAGTTGGCGGATTAGCGATTCTTTTTGGAAATTTAGCAGAAGAAGGTTGTGTTATAAAAACAGCCGGAATTACTGGCGAGAGAAAATTTACTGGCAAGGCGGTTTGTTTTGATTCACAGCAGCAAACTCTTGATGGAATAGCAAGTGGAAAAGTTAAAGCGGGGGATGTTGTGATCATTCGCTATGAAGGTCCAAAAGGTGGTCCTGGTATGCAAGAGATGCTAGCCCCGACTTCGCTTATCATGGGAATGGGTATGGGCGCAAGCGTAGCACTCATTACTGATGGAAGATTTTCAGGAGCCACAAGAGGATTGAGTATCGGACATGTGAGCCCTGAAGCGGCTGAAGGTGGACTAATCGGATTGTTAAAAGATGGTGACAGCATCTCGATTGACGTTGATGCTTATACGATTGAGGCAAATTTGAGTGATGAAGAGATAGCGAAAAGAAGAGCAGTATTTGTACCAAAAGTTAAAAATGTAACGGGAAGTTGGTTGAAACAATACAGACAACTCGTGACAAATGCAAGCAATGGTGCCGTTTTAAAAACTGATTTTTAATGGTTGAATTTTTTAACCTACTGCTACAGCATACGATTACAATACTAGCGATAGTAGATCCTCTGGGAGTGAGCGCGATATTGCTCTCACTCTTACCGGAAAACACGACAAAAACTGAGATAAATAGAATTGCCTACAAGTCAACAGTGACGATTGCAATTGCTTTTTTTGTCGTTTTAGTGTTGGGCAATTTTTTACTCACACTCTTTGGTATTGAGCTAAATTCTCTTAAGGTGATGGGTGGAATAATCCTTCTTCTTATGGGAATCAAGATGGTTAATGGAACAATTGAAGGGAGAAATCAAACTCCAGAGGAGCGAGCGGAAGTTAAAAAACATGAAGATTTTTCTATCATTCCTTTGGCTATTCCTATTGCCTTTGGGCCTGGAGTTTTTGCAACCATTGTTATTTTAAAAGGACATGCAAATGGTGTGATTGAACTTCTTGCATTGATTATAAGTTTTCTTATCGTTTCACTTGCCGTTTACCTTGCTTTTAGAAATAGTATTCATATTCAAAAGTATCTTGGAATCACAGGATTGAAAATTATATCTAGACTTATGGGGATTGTTGTGGGAGCGATTGCTGTGCAGTTTATACTCGGTGGGGCATCAGCTCTTATAAAAGGGTATATGAGTTAGGGCATCTCTAAAGTTAAAAGTTAACCTATCTTTAGAGATGCTCTTTAGGTTTGCATACGAATAAAATTATGCAGTTAAAGACACAATGTAACCAAAAGCTACAAGTGAAAAGAAACAAAACACACTGATGATTTGAAAAATTTCGACACTAGTTAGTTGATTTTTCATTTTATTCTCCTTATTTAATTTTTGGCATTATACTGCATAAAACTTAATTTAAAATTAAATTAGCCTATATAAATATATTTATTTTGTTGTTGTTACTTTTTTACTCATATAATTTATTTTGAAAAAAATTGTGTTTCAGTTCTATGCAAATTATTGACGTGTTAAAAAATTATCAACCACAACTGATTTTAGTTATAATCATTCACATGTAATCAAAAAAGGAAACAAATATAAAAAACTTATTACAAAAATATTTTGGGTTTAATAGTTTTAGACCACTTCAGCAAGAGAGTGTGGATGCGATAAAAGAAAAAAAAGATTTACTGACTATTTTGCCAACAGGTGGTGGAAAATCACTGTGTTATCAACTTCCAGCGCTTTACTTTAAAGACCAAATTACCATCGTAATTTCTCCGCTGATTGCACTCATTAATGACCAAGTCATTAATCTTGAGCTCAATAACATCAAAGCAGATAAGCTAACAAGTGAGCTTAATTATGAAGAGACGCAAGAGGTGTACAGAAGGATCTACAAGAAAGAGGTTTCTCTTCTTTATGTCTCACCAGAACGTGCAAATATGGATAGTTTCAAGAATTTACTACGCAATATTGATGTGAGTTTTATTGTCATAGATGAGGCACATTGTGTGAGTGAATGGGGGCATGAGTTCAGGCCCGATTACAGGAAACTGCATTTTATAAAAGAGGAGTTTCCCCATATCCCAATTGCAGCATTTACCGCGACCGCTACATGTAAGGTCGCAGATGACATTGTGGATGCGCTTAGGCTTGAGAGTCCCGTGCGATTAAAGGGGAGTTTTTTTAGAGATAACCTCATCTTAAATGTGAAAAAGAGAGTGGGTAATGGCCGGGTTGAGTTAGTTAATTTTTTAAAAAATTACAAGAATGAGAGTGGAATCATCTACACCTTTACGCGAAAAGAGTGCGAAGAGATAGCAAGTTTTTTAAGAACCAAAGGGATTGACGCTTTAGCGTATCATGCAGGCTTTAAAAATGAGATAAGAAAAGAGACGCAAAGTAAATTTATAAAAGATGAAAGCAAAATCATCGTTGCAACCATCGCTTTTGGGATGGGAATTGACAAGAGCAATGTCAGGTTTGTGGTGCATATGGATTTGCCCCGTAGCATGGAGAGTTATTATCAAGAGATTGGACGAGCTGGACGTGATGGGCTCGACAGTGAGTGTTTGTTGCTCTTTGCGATGGGCGATGTGGTGCGAAAGAGTGAATTGATGAACTCTATTGATGATGAGATTTATCGAAATTTTGCGAAAAACAAGATTGAAGAGTTGTACTCTTACGCCAACTCAAAACAGTGCCGACATCAAGCGGTGACGGAGTATTTCCAAGAGCATATAGACGAATGTAAGAACTCATGTGACAATTGTCAAAAAGAGAAGATTGAAGAGATTGATATCACACATGAAGCTAAGATGTTGTTATCTACGATTTATAGAAGTGGGCAAAGCTTTGGGGTTGCCTATATCATCGATGTTTTAAGAGGCAGTAAAAATATAAAAATACTTGATAATCGACATGAAAAATTAAGTGTTTATGGCATCGGATCTGATAAAAATAAAGAGAGTTGGGGCTTGGTAGTCGATAAACTCTTTGAGGTAAAAGCGGTGAAAAGAGGTGAGCATAGACAACTGTTTATCACCAATTTTGGAGCAGATATCTTAAAAGGAAAACAGAGTGTCAGTGCAGATGCCGATATCTTTGCAAAAGTACAAAAAGAAGTTTCGCTCGCAGCTATCCACGAAGAAAAAGATAAAAATTTTGAAGCATTTCGGGCAGTACGAGCAGCACTTGCCAATGAAAAGGGAGTTCCGGCATACATCATCTTTTCAGATGCAACTCTCAAAGAGATAGCAAAAAAACTTCCCTGTGATGAAGAGAGTTTTTTAGATGTCAATGGCGTGGGGCAAGTCAAACTAGAGCGATACGGTGAGGCTTTTATCCAAAAAGCTAAAGAGTTGAAGTGAGATTATTTCTAACTAGGAGCGAAGCAACAGTCTCCTCTGCATTTTCTCATGACAAACAAAGTGATACTGTACTACAATGTTATCTAAAGTTACACACATATATTGAGGAAAATTAATGATAGAAAATCCAAGTATATCAATCGTAGTTCCTTGCTACAATGAAGAGGGCGTGATCAATATATTTTTAGAGCATATTGAACCTATATTAGTCGGGTTAAATAAAAATTATGAAATTGTCTTTGTGAATGACGGGAGTGAAGATAACACATTTGAAGTCATGTTAAATGCCAAAAATAGTCATAAAAACATTCGTGTTTTAAACTTGTCAAGAAACTTTGGAAAAGAAGCAGCATTGACTGCAGGGCTTGAACATGCCAAAGGTGATGCGGTTATACCCATAGATGTAGATTTGCAAGACCCACCTGAACTCATCATTTCGTTTATAGAGAAATGGGAAGAAGGGTTTGATGTTGTTCTTGCAAAAAGAGTAGATAGAACGAGTGATAGTTTCGTAAAAAGAGTCAGTGCTGAGTATTTTTATAAAATCCACAATAAAATATCTGATATTTCGATTCCTAGTAATGTTGGTGATTACAGGTTGATGAGTAGACGTGTGATAGAATCTCTTAAAATGTTACCTGAGAATCAAAGATTTATGAAAGGACTCTTCGCTTGGGCAGGATACAAAACAACCTATGTAGAATACACGAGAGAAGTAAGAGTTGCAGGCCATAGCAGTTTCAACGGATGGAAACTATGGAACTTTGCATTAGATGGCATTACAAGTTTTAGTACTGCACCATTAAGAGTCTGGCTTTATGTTGGCGTAGTGATTTCTTTTTTAGCTTTTTTATTTGGATGCACTATTATCATTAAAACACTCATATTTGGTATAGACCTGCCCGGATATGCTTCACTCACCACAATTGTTCTTTTCTTGGGAGGAATACAGTTAATGGGGATAGGGATACTTGGTGAGTATATTGGCAGAATCTATAAAGAATCAAAAAGACGACCAACCTATATAATTGAAAATGAATATTAGTTATAAAGTTATAGATCTTTTATAAGTGAGCGTCTCTATGTTTTTTACCATTGAAAGTGAAGACTAAATCCAGTCTTATTTTTTGTCCGCACTCTAAAACTAAAAACTCTTTGTAATCTATAACGCTCAAAGTCGTTACGATTCCTTTGGCACTGTTTTTTTGCTCATCCTCTAAATACACAATAGTTGAGGGTATTTTTCTCTGTATTGCTACGTTTAATTGATCGTAAAATTCGCAAGAAACTGGATAGTACATGGGTACCTTTTCTGTTTATTTTACTGAAAATTTGATTTTACTTTGTTTAGGTTTGATTTCTCTTTGTTACAAATATATTTAAATCAGAAATAGTACATAGTAAAAACGCTATACTGCCCATACTATAAAATTACATAAAAGGTATAATAAAATGAGTTTAGAAAAAGAATTATTAGCACGAAGCGGCGCTACATGTGAGCTATGTGGTGCGACTGAAAATTTAAGTGGTTATGAAGTTCCACCAAGTGATGGAAGTGCTGAACAAGCCATTTGTGTGTGCGCTACATGTAAGGAACAAATAGAAAATCCAGAGGCAATGGATGAAAATCATTGGCGTTGTTTGAACGATAGCATGTGGAGTCAAGTCCCAGCGGTTCAAGTCATGGCATATAGAATGTTGAAGCGACTACATTTGCAAAACCTACTAGATATGCTTTATCTTGAAGATGACGTAAGGGCATGGGCAGATTCTGACGCTCATGTGAGTCAAGATTCCAGTGTGATTCATAGAGATGCAAATGGAGGTATTTTACAATCCGGCGACACAGTGACAATCATAAAAGATTTAGAAGTCAAAGGCGCTGGCTTTACAGCAAAAAGAGGAACGGCTGTGAGAAATATCTCATTAACCGATAATCCAGAACAAATCGAAGGCCGTGTTAATGGGGTTAAGATAGTTCTATTGACCTGCTTTTTGAAGAAGTCATAAGAGACACCATAAAGGCAAAAAAATAAGTTTTATAGGAGTCAGTTAATGTTGAAATTTAAACACCACTTTACGAATGCTATCATGTCTGAAAACAATCTTACACTTGAGGGTGCATTTGCGGCAGTTAAAAACGAAATGGACAGTGATGAGGTTGGCTATTATACATTACCAACGCACTCACTATCTCATCTTGAAACACTAGAGTGCATAGACACAGCTTCTTATGAGCAAATTGTTGTTATCGGTATTGGTGGGTCTTTACTTGGCATAAAAGCAATCGACTCTATTTTGCGCCCCTTTACTCCAAATGCTAAAGAATTACTAGTGTTTGAAAATTCCGATCCTATTACTATTTCTAATACGCTTGCCAAAATAAAAAAAGATAAAGCCGCCTTTTTTATCATCTCAAAATCAGGTTCAACGATTGAGACGACATCAATTTTTAAAACAATCATCTCTACATGTAAGCTTGAGCTGGACGGAGCTGACCAAAAGAGAATTTTTGTGATAACGGATAAGGGTTCTGTTTTGTCAGATTTTGCGGCTCATCATAAGTTTCAAGAGTTTACTATACCAGAGAATGTTGGAGGACGTTTCTCCGTTCTTAGCGCTGTTGGAGTCGTTCCCTTGGCATTAGTTGGATATGATATGAAAAGTATTTTAGAGGGTGCTGGAGATTTTACAGCAAGCTTTTTTGAAGGAAACGAAAATCACTTACTTGAAAAAGCGCTTTATATGTTTGAAAATACCTCTACACAAAGTATCAATATTTTATTTTCTTATGCAGACAGCCTAGCAAATCTTACCAAATGGTATGTGCAACTTTGGGGAGAATCACTGGGAAAAATTGATGCCAGCGGGAAAAGAGTAGGATTGACCCCCATCGGTCTTACCGGCGCGGTTGATCAGCACTCATTTTTGCAACTTTTAATAGAAGGACCAAAAGATAAAAGCGTGACGTTTATCAGCATCAAAGATTTTCAAAATGATCTTATTATTCCGGATATTACACTCTATGGAATTGAAAAAACAAACTTCATAAACAATCAAAGTTTTGGCACGCTTATCAACGCTCAATGCGTAGCAACGATGCAAAGTGTTATTCAATCAGGTATTTCGGCTGATGAAATAATTTTCGATAAAGTGACACCTCAAAATGTGGGTGCGATGATTTCATATTATGAGTTGCTTACTTCACTGATTGGTTCTATGATGAATATAAACACATACAATCAACCGGGTGTTGAGCTTGGCAAACAAATTCTCTATAAAAATTTGGAAAAATAATAAGGAAAATTATGAAGTCTGAGAAAAAAGAGTGCCATGGCGGAGCAAATACGCTACATGTAACGCTTCCGCCACTGTCTGTTATTTATCTTAAAAGAGTGTAAAAAATAAGAGGGTCAAACTTCAAATTTTTTACAGTTCCTTTCTAGTTACAGCTTGCATTTGTAATCCTAAGGCATTCATAACTTTTAATACTGTTTCAAATCTTGGTTTTGCCCCTGGTGCAAATGTTTTATATAAACTTTCTCTGCCTAGTTTAGCATCTTTTGCAACACAAGACATTCCTCTTGCTTTTGCAATATGCCCCATTGCTTCAAAAAATTCATCATTATCTCCATCAGCAAGAACTTGAGATAAATACTCTGTAATTAATTCTTCGTTATCTAGATATTCAGAAATATCAAATTTTTTTGTTTTCATCATAATTCCTTAATCAGGTCATGAGCTTTCGCTATATCCTTTTTTTGACTATCTTTGCTTCCCCCACAAAGAAGAAATACAACTTTATCTTCTTTTATAGTAAAGTATACTCTATAGCCTGGACCAACATCTATTCTAAGTTCCAATACGTTTTCACCAACAGATTTATGGTCACCAAAGTTGCCCTTCTCAGCTCTTTGAATCCTCCTAAGAATAGCCACTTTGCCCTTTATGTCTTTCAGCCTTTTCAACCATTTAGAAAAAATTTCAGTTTCACTAGTCATATATACTTGTTGTGCACTCATGACGTATTGTATCCTATTAGATACATAAAAGTCAATATGGGCTACTTTAAAGTGTAGAAGTTAGGTATATACATGCTAGAAAAAAAGCCATACCAACAGTAGCGATCCAAAAACAAGATTGAACCAACTGACGCCATCTTCAAAAATAGAAATCAAAAATTCATAGTAGTGCTGCTGTACAAATCCAACTTCTGTCTGAAGTTCTCTTTGGGCGTAGCCTACAATATCAGGAGCCCAAACAAAGGCAATAAGCTCAGGAAGAAAAAAGAAAACCAGTATGCCCACAATACCCCATATATTTTTTTTAGGTTTCATCGATAAAAATGCTTTTTGTATTTTCGGGTCTTTTGCTATCCGTGTCGCTTTTTCTTTAATTTTATGTTTCAAAGTTTCCTACCCTAGTGTTTCAATTTTTAGTACAATTATAAATTATTTTACTTAGCAATGTTCTTTATAAGTTCTATTATCTTTTTAGCTGTCAGCTCTGAGCCGTAACGAGAACTATCAAGGCTAAGGTGATAATTTTTTACATCACCCCAATTTTTACCCGTATAGTGAAAACAATAATTTGCCCGTTTCTTATCTGATTGTTCTAAGTCTTTATCGGTACAAAGAGTGGTCATCGCATAAGTTTTCTTGATTTTTTCTTTACGGTATTCATTGTTTGCATGAATAAAAACATTAAAACAATTTGGATCATCTTTTAGAATAAAATTAGCACAACGTCCTACAATAACACACGATTCTTTAGAACAAATATCTCGTATGATTTTACTTTGAACAAGAAACAATACATCCGCAGGAGGTAACTCATCGTTGACGTAGGCATAATTTTGCTCATACAATTCATACAATAAAGAATTTGCTAAATTCTGCTCATTTTCTTGAATAAAAGCAGGAGTATAGCCAGTTTGTTGCGCGGTAAGATCAATTAACTCTTTATCATAAAAGGCAATTCCAAGCGCTTTGGCGATGTATTGACCAATCTCATGTCCACCGCTTCCATATTCTCTTGAAATTGTGATTACTAAAGACGTAGGTTTTACCTCTTGTTCTTTTTTGGCTGAACGTTGGGTGAGAGTCTGTGGAGAAAGCCATCTTTCTACAATTGATAATTTACTGCTGTATAATTTAATGAGCACACCAATAAGTAAAGCAGCGAGTATGCTACCCTCTCTTATCCCTTCTAGATGGCCTAAGAGGGCAAAGGAGCTTAATGCCCCAAAAGTAACCATTGAACTATCTATGCTGATTTTTATTGTAGCAAACTCTTTTTTATATGTTCGCGCAAGAGCAATAGCCAAGCCTTCAACAGGCAGGTTAGTTAGATGTGTTTTTAAAAGTAGAAAAATTCCAAAAGCCAAAATCGCACAGGCAAATACACACCAAAAAACTTGTTCTATATAGGACGTAGGATTTAAATCAGAAACTATAAACATTGCAAGATCAATACAATACCCAAAAACAATAACAGCAGGAATCTGGGCTAATTGTCCTAGCTTGTAGTTTTTCCGCAAGACAAGCATTTGCGCTAGAATAAACAAGATATTTACAAGGATGGTCAATTCACCTAAGGTAAGCGGCATTGAAAGGCTATACACATAAGGCACAGATGAAATAGGAGATACCCCAAGATTTGCTTTAACTGATAGTGCAACTCCAAACGCCATAATAAACAGCCCTAAGACAAAAACGGTAACTCTTCTAAATACATTCACATTCATAATGTTTTATGTGTCCTTTTATCTTAAATAATCTAATTAGTCTTTGAAACTTCATATCCAAAAATAATGCTTTTACCTTCGTTGGGATTGAGCGTAAAGTTCCATACTGTTTTTCCCTCTGCACTTTGAGTGTTAAAGTTTGGAGCAGCTATCGTTTTAACCACGATGTTTGCATCTTTTGAAACAGGTGTTCTGTGGATAAAACTTATCTCTGTGCTGGTTGGTTTTTTGTTGATGATTTTAAATCTCCAGTTTTGCGTAGAAATTCTTTTATCTCCAAAAAATGTTTTTTCATCGAGTGTTTTAATTAACGTTTTTTCCACCTGAATTTGCTCATCTTCCCCAAAGTAAAGTTCAGTCACTTTTTCTTTTTTTATTCCTTCTAATTGTCTTGCTGCAATTGGATTTGAGCTCAGAGAATACTTGGCAAATCCTTGTTGATAATCTTGTTTTGTTTTGATTGTAGCCTCTAGATAAGCCTTAGAAGTGCCATAAGCATCTATCATCGTTTTGAACGAGGCATCCGTAACTTCTTTGCTCACATGTAGAAGATTTTTATCTCCAGAGATGAGTGCTGCACCTTTTAGGTGGACCACTGATTTTGTAGCTAACTCTTCTGCGCTCATTGTTGCAGTATTCATAACCATCGCAGTTTTATGCAATACCTCCTTTGGCTGTCCTAGATACTCTGGATAAAAAGGCTGAGGAGCGACACTTTTATTATAAGCATAGGAATACAAGTTTAACTCTATAAATTCAAAGTTCTCAAACCCTCTGTAATCAAGGTTTGCAATTTTTTCTATGGTCACTGATTTGTTATTGATGTTGGCACTGATGTCATAAAAAGAAGTGTATTTGATATCGCGTAGAGGATATTGAACTTGCATTTGTGAATTTTGAGAGTGACATGTATACGATACTCTAAGTTCTTTATATTCTCTAGCTACCCGTTTACCCTTTTGTAACTCCTCTTCTACTGTTTTTAACTCTTTTTTTAAGCCATCTAGGTCTTGGTAGTTTTTTACAAGAGCTGAAGTGAGATAAGAAGAAATTTGATCTATCTTTGTTGTGTTGTTTTCGTTTTTTAGTGATAACGATTTTAAAAGAGACTCTTTTGCTAAAAGAGCATTTATTTGGTGTGTAAGTCCGTCTTTTTTTAGGTTGAGGCCCTCTTTCTTGTCGCTTAATGCATCTTTTATTTTCATAGCATCAGATAGCACGCCATCTGTTATTTCACATGCATCAGGAATAGTGTTTTTTATATTTTCTAGTGTGAGTTGGGATGGAACCATGGTTACAATTTCGCCTGATTGTTGTAGTTCAAAAGTCTTATTGATGAAAGATACATTCTCATACATATCTAGCGCTACATGTAGGGGTTGTGTGTTGGCAAAGAGTGTGGCACACAGAGCGGACAGGGTAAGCATTATCTTGTTCATAGGGGTCCTTCTAAAGTTAATTTTAAATTTTATCATAGAAGAGCTAATATTGTGCACTAAAAAAGTGATGGTGCTACAACTATTAGAAAAAGATGGCATACCTTGGGCAATTTAGCTAATCGCTCTATAATCTTTTTTGAGATATAATTTCTAAAAAATACAGGATGGAATAATGTCAGCTCAAAAGACTAAATATATTTTTGTAACCGGTGGAGTTTTAAGCTCACTAGGTAAGGGAATTTCTGCTGCAAGTATCGCTACGCTACTTAAAAATTCAGGACTAAAAGTAAGTATGTTAAAGGCTGATCCTTATCTAAATGTAGATCCTGGAACTATGAGCCCGCTAGAACATGGAGAAGTTTTTGTCACCGAAGACGGGGCTGAAACGGATTTGGACTTAGGGCATTATGAGCGATTTTTAGATGAAAATTTATCCGAAAACAATAATTTTACGACTGGAAAAGTTTACTCTTCCGTGATTGAGCGAGAGCGAAAAGGTGATTATCTTGGAAAAACCATTCAAGTCATCCCTCACATAGTCGACGAAATTTCAAATAGAATTAAAAAAGCGGGCGTTGGCAAAGATATTCTTATCGTAGAAATCGGCGGAACGGTTGGCGATATAGAGGGATTGCCATTTTTAGAAGCAATTCGTTCCTTGAGATTGCAAGTAGGAAAACGTCGCGCTATGTATGTTCATTTGACATTGATTCCTTATATAAAAGTTGCCGGTGAATTAAAAACGAAACCAACGCAGCATTCAGTCCAAGAGTTAAGAAGAATTGGTATCATTCCTGATATGCTTATATGTAGAGCAGAACGACCTCTTCCTAAAGCGTTAAAAAACAAACTATCTCAGTCTTGTGGTGTTGAACGAAATTGCATTATTGAGGCAAGTGATGCTCCCACTATTTATCAAGTGCCGTTGAGCTTCCTCAAAGAAAATATTTTAGCTCCAATTTCAGAGATTTTGGAATTAGGCGAATTAGATCCAAAAATGGACGAATGGGATACTTTGGTAAAGAGAGTTATCTCTCCTCGTGATGAATTAACCATCGGGTTTGTGGGGAAATATCTTGAGCTAAAAGAGGCATATAAATCATTAACCGAATCTTTCATACATGCAGGTGCACATTTAAATGCGAAAGTAACTCTCAAGTGGATCGATGCAGAAAAGCTAGAAGATAAGGGAGCACACACTTTTCTTGACGATGTTGATGGTGTTTTAGTCGCAGGTGGATTTGGTGAGCGAGGTACTGAAGGTAAAATTCAGTCAATAACGTATGCAAGAGAAAATAAAATTCCATTTTTAGGGATTTGTTTAGGCATGCAGTTAGCGATGATTGAGTTTGCAAAAAATGTGTTACATATAAAAGATGCCACATCAATGGAATTTAACGACAAGACAAAATCTCCTATTATCTATTTAATAGATAATTTTTTAGACACGGCAGGAAACAAGCAAATAAGAACTCAACAAAGCCCACTTGGGGGCACTATGAGACTTGGAGCTTATAAATGCAACACGAAAGAATACTCTCTTTTAAGAGAAGTTTATGATGGTAAAAAAGTGATAAGCGAACGTCATCGTCATAGATATGAAGCAAATCCAGTGTATAGAAAAGAATTTGAAAAAAATGGAATGATTGTCAGTGGTGAATCTGATGGGCTGATAGAAGTCATTGAGTTAAAAGATCATCCATGGTTTTTAGGTGTCCAATTTCATCCTGAGTTTACCTCTCGATTAACAAGCCCAAGCAAAGTATTACTCTCTTTTAGCAAAGCCGCTCTGAAGCACCATCAGAATGTCTGATTTGCTAGGCAAAGAAGATATAAGAGCTATACTATCGAATAGATTTAAAGATGATACATGTAAGAGTTTGGGTGAAATGCCCAAGCCCGCACATTTTAAAGATATTGATAAGGCATCCAGCAGGATTGTGAAAGCTATCAAAAATCAAGAAAACATAGTAATTGTAGGTGATTATGATGTTGATGGAGTCGTTTCATCGGTCTTATTGAGCTCATTTTTTGATGATATCGGTGTGAAATATACAGTCAAAATTCCAAATAGATTCAGTGATGGTTATGGGATAAGCTTAAATATAGTGAAAAATCTTCAAGCTGATGTTATTATCACGGTAGATAATGGTATCTCAGCAGTAGCGGCGGCTGCATATTGCAAAGAAAATGGCATGGATTTGATTATTACAGACCACCATATAGTACCGCCAATCCTCCCAGATGCTTTTGCAATCATCAATCCAAAACAAGAAGATTGTGATTTCCCCAATTGTGAAATATGTGGAACTCAAGTTGCGTGGTATTTGGTGGCAGCAATAAAAGAAAAATTAAATTTAAACTATGATTTATCAAAATTTTTAGACCTTCTTTCTATCGCTATTATGGCTGATATGATGGAGCTTAAAGATATGAATAGAGTTATGGTTCAACGTGGTATAATGGCATTAAACTCTTCTAAAAGACCTGCATTTGAAGCGGTCAAAGAGGTCTTTGGCAAAACTGTACTCGAAGGCGATGATATTTCATTTTTAATTGCACCACTGATCAATAGTTCTGGCAGAATGGAAGATGCAAGTTACTCTTATGAATTTTTAAAGTCAACCAACTTAGAAGATGCCATAGAAAAATTGGAATATATAGTCTATTTAAATAATAGTAGAAAAGATGAAGAAAAAAACCTTTTTGAAGCCTCACTAGCACAAATAAAAGAGGATGAAAATATCATCATTGTTTGGGGCGAGGATTGGCACGAAGGTGTTGTCGGTATTGTCGCTTCACGTCTTTCTAGAAAGCATAAAAAACCTGCCATTGTATTTTCAATCAAAAATGGCAAGGCAAAAGGAAGTGCAAGAGGTGTAGGTGACGTTGACATACTCTCTTTGATTGCGCAGCAAAAAGATTTGCTTTTAGGTTATGGTGGACATAAGGCTGCCGCAGGACTTGCTCTACATGTAGAGAATTTAAAACAATTTAAAGCCAATATGGTTACATTAGCCATGGATTTGACCAGCAAAGAGTTGGAAGCTGGTGATGATGTTTTAGGAGAAATAGGTTTCCATGATATTGATTTTGAACTCTTGGAAATATTAGAAGAATTTGAACCTTATGGACAAAAAAATCCAAAACCTAGTTTTTTACTGAAAGGCGCAGTGGTTAAAGTAGATAGAGTGATTGGACGGGACAGAAAGCATCTAAAATTAATCTTACAAAAAGAGAACCACTCCATAGAATCCTTGTTTTTTAACTATGACGTTGATGTCCAAAGGGGAGATAGAATAGATATTCATTTTACTCTTTCGCGCAATGAATATAAAGGATTGGTGAGGGCACAATTACTTATCAAAGAAATTGTTGCAATTTTAAATTAGGATTAATATCCCTTTCCATCTTTGACTGGAACAAAAAGACATTCATCCAGTGCTTCAATTTTTATGCTCCCATCCTTTTTCGTAAACTTTGTGATAATTTGTTTTTCGTCTTTTTCTATTGGCGCCACTAAAATTCCACCATCTGCCAACTGATCAAAGAGTGCCTGAGGCACTTTTGGTGTGGACGCTGAAAATAGTATCCTATCGTAAGGTGCAAATTCTCTCCAGCCAGTTTGTCCATCATCAAATCTGGTATTGATATTGTGTATATTTAACTCTTTGAATCTCTCTTTGGCTTCACTCAGTAATCTCTCAACTCTTTCAATACTAAACACCCTTCTGATGAGTCTTGAGAGTATGAGTGCTTGATAGCCACTGCCACAACCAATTTCCAAAACGTTATCTGCACCCTTACATGTAAGGGCCTCAGTCATCTTAGCGACGGTCAGTGGAGAACTTATCCATTGGTTGGCAGCGAGTGGCAAGGCATCTAATTTATAAGCGTGTAGACTAAATCCCTTAGGAACAAAAAGTTCCCGCTCACTGGAACATAATGCCTTGTAGACGGTTTCGTCAATGTGACATATTTTTGAAATTTCATCTGCCATTTTTTTACATTTTTGAAATTTTATTTTACTCTTAAAATCACTCACTTACACCAACCCTATGTTTAAATATCTTCTCATTTTTTGTATTTCGCTAAGATTTACTTCTTTTTCTATAAGAGAAGCAGTATCGTCTCTATATTCATTTCCAAATGGAGTGATGATTCCACTGCCGCTTGCCATTGTCTTGTCTGCACTATTTGCGGTTATCACAAATGTCTGGTTAGCGATAGCCAAGGCTTTGGTAAGAGTTTCAAAATGCTCATGTCTCAGTTTCCCCCAGTAAGAAGGAACCAAAATAATATCAGCACCGAGGATACTTTGCCACAGCTCGGTAAATCTTAACTCAAAACATATTAATGCAGCAATTTTTATCCCATCAATTTCAATAATTGTTATCTCTTTCGTGTCGCCTGAAGTAAAATACTTTTCTTCATCTCCGAGATGAAAAAGTTTTGCTTTAGCCCGTGATTGGATAATTTTACCGTTTGAAATGATTTTTAAGTTATTGTAAAATTTATCATCAATTTTTTCTATAAGCGTCAGAGCAATCGTCCTATCATGTGAGAGTTCTTGCAAGTGAGGTAAGATTTTCTTTGAAAACTCTGCAGATTCTTCCATGTGCTCATAGCTATAGCCACTCAAACAAAGTTCGGGGGCAAGGATTATGGAGTGAACTGGAGATTTATGTATCAAAGAAGAGAGAGTCTTGAAGTTTTCCTCAAGGCTCTTTGTCTCATAATCAAATTGCAAGGCAACTAAAGTTTTTTTAGAAGTCATCAAAAGAGAGACTACCTTTACTATAATTGGTTACATTGCCTTCAAAAAAGTTTGTTTTTTGCTCATTGAACCTTGAAAAGTCATCTACCCACTTGATAGGGTGTTTTGCATTGTACATTTTTTCAAACCCAACGGCACTGAGTCTCTCGTCAATGAGGTAGTGAATATACTCTTTGATAATATCATCAGTAAAACCCATGATTTGGTTATTTGTGATGTATTGCCCCCATTCAATCTCTAAATCGCCAGCTTCTTGAAACATTTTAAGTACTTTTTCTTTTAAACTATCAGTGAAAAGCTCAGGACGCTCTTTTCTGGTTGAATTTATCATGTTTTGGAAAAGTAAAAGATGTGTTATCTCGTCTCTTTGGATAAAGCGTATCATTTGAGCGCTTCCAAGCATCCTTCCAGCCCTTGCAAGGGCATAAATAGCAGTAAAACCTGAGTAGAAATAAATTCCTTCTAGAATTTGATTTGCAAACATCGCCAAAAGAAGTTTTTCCTCCGTGACATCACCCGCCAACTCTTCATACACACTTGAAATGTAAGCATTTTTACGTTTTAAAACATCATCGTGCTTTTCCATTTCGTAGATCATATCTGTATTGTCGCAAATAGCTTCTGCCATAACCGCGTAAGATTTTGAATGATTTGCCTCTTCATAAGCTTGTCTGGCTAAAAGTGCATTGATTTCGGGAGCTGTGATATAAGGGTTTATGTTGTCAGCCAAATTATTGGTTTGAAAGCTGTCCATGCTGATGAGTTGTGACCACACTAAATCATACATGCGTTTCTCTGAGTCCGTTAAGTTTTTATTGTAATCAATAATATCTTTTGTGGTATCAACTTCTTTAGGAAACCATGTATTGGCTTCCATCATATCCCAAAGATTAAGAGCCCAAGTGTATTTTGCCTTTGTAAAATTCAAAATTCCGTGAGGATTTCCGCCAAAGACTCTACGATCATTTAACGTTTCATTTGAACTGGGATTGTATATCTTTTTTCTTTCCATAATTGATTCCTGAGGATTATTTTTTTTGTAAAACATTCTATCTAAATAAAGCTGACTAAGTAGTCAATTATTGATTGAAAAAGCGTATTGCGTTTCTGCCCTCAAGTTTGGCAGCATAAACTGCCGTATCAGCATTTTTCAATAACTCTTCCATACTTAATGAGTCATCACTAAACAAATAAATACCAATGCTGGTAGAGGCTTGGTACTCTCCGCTTTTTAAGTTAAAAGGTGTATTGATAGTTTTTCTAATTTTTTCTGCTATGATTTTTGTATTTTGAACGGCTACATCCAATTGCTTGGATAAATCATCTAGGACAATGACAAACTCATCGCCGCCAATTCTTGCGACTATATCTTCTTTTCTCATCAGTTTATTTATTCTATACGCTATTTTTTTAAGGAATTCATCTCCAGCATCATGTCCTTTTGTGTCATTGAGAGCTTTGAATTTATCTAAATCCAAATACAATATGGCGACATGCTTATTTTGTCTCGGAAAGGTATGGATTATCTTTTGTAAGTGCTCGCCAAGTAATCTTCTATTTGGCAGGTTAGTGAGAACATCGTAAAAAGCAAAATGTTTAATCCTCTCTTCTCTCTTTTTTCTTCTACTGATATCTTGCTTGACTGCCACAAAGTATTCAATCTCCCCTTCTTTATCAAGAATAGGAGCAATGTGTAGTTCTTCATGATATAAACTTCCATTTTTTCTTTTATTGATCAATTCACCTTCCCACACTTTTTTATCTAAAATTGTTTTCCACATATTTTTATAAAATTCTTTTGATTGTTTACCAGAACTCACTAAATCTTTTGGATTTTTTCCAAGAATTTCTTTGAGAGTAAATCCTGACATTCTTTCATAAGCAGGATTTACCCACTCAATAATGGCATTTTTATCGGTGATTACTACAGCATTAATACTGACTTCAAGGGCTTTTGTTAAAAGATTCGTTTTCATTTCTAGTGCTCTTTTTTCACTTATATCTCTAAATACTGTGACGATTTGAAATATGGCATTCTCTTTCATGACAGGCATACTACTAATCTCTATAGGAAATAATTTTCCATTTTTATGTCGAAAGTGTTCTTCTTCACTAGCAAATCCTCCCTTTTCCATAACCTCTTTCAGCTTAGGACGCGACTGCACTGGTAAATTAGGGTTGAGAGGGTGAGCGTGGAAAAGATGGTGGGCATTCGCGCCAAGTAACTCTTCTTTGGAATATCCCAAAAGCTTGCTTGCCATCGGGTTCACATACTGTATCGTTGCATTAATATCTACAACATATAAGCCTTCGCCTAGCGTATCGTTTATGGACTTAAACCACTCCTTTTGATAGATTAAATCTTTTGATTTTTTATTGATCGCATAAATAAGAATTAGAAATATAATTAACCCGAATACCATAAAAGTTATCACTAAGACAAATAAAGAGGAAAGCAGAGAGAATTTTTCCTTTTTATAGGAAATCAAATATCCTTCAATATCTTTTTTTACCCCCCCCCCAGCGGTAAAAAAGAGACAGAATAAGTGCCACTGTTAATGTGTACAAAAGAAGCATACTTTTCTCCTTTTTCCATTGCTTTTTGGAGTTTTATATCGTTTTTAAGCTTTTCATTGATTTTTGTTGCCTCGATGGAAAGTTTTTGGGGAAAATCTTCTTGCACAAAGTTTGGATTGATGATAGATGGGGTGTATAAATATTTTTGTTTGTCAAATAACTTTGAGTCAGCAACATCACTTTTTAATACATAAGCATACTCTTTGTTGGAATCTAAGTGTGAAATAGTAGCTATAATAGTTCTCATAGCAAGACTAAATTCTACACTTCCAACATGGCGGCTTTTATAGTTTAGTGGAAATACATATCTATAACCAGAGCCAACCCTGCCTATTTCAAAACTTTGAACGATTCTATTTTCTTTATTTGCTATTTTAACAGTATTCCTAAAGCCGGACAAATCATCTCCGTAATCATCAGGCTTAAAAAATTTGAGATAACTTTTGTTATTTTTTAAATGAAAACGAAATTGGCTAATATTTTGTACTTTCAATTTGTCGTACAAGGGGTAAAGTTCTCTATATAACAGCCCTTTAGCCAATCTTCGCTCATCACCACTAGCATCCGCGCCTTGTACGAAAAGACTTAAAATATGGTCATTGTTTATGTGAGTCTCAAAGAAATAATGTATTAATATTTCATATTTTTCTATACTTGCTTTATAGGCCATATCCAATGTGGAAATATTTTTATTTAAATAAGCTTCATCTTTATCGAGTTTATTTTGAAGTATATAAATAATTGCGGTTATGGTAATGATAGTGGCAAATATAACGAGCGTACTATAAAATTTATCAAAAGGAATACCTCTAGTTTTACGCACTAAAAACTACCTTGCCACTCATAATTACAAATCCTTCTGATATAGACACACTATCTATAAAATAGTATATCACAAAAAATAATTATAATAACAATCTTTTTATATTAAAGCCAATTGGTTAGATAAAGACAGGTGACAGACACTGTTATGATACACTATCTTATAGAAATGTGTTGGTACAAATTAAGTTGGGTGGATGTCATGAACTACTATGAAATTGAGCATTTTAGCAATATGACGATTCCCCCATATTTAAATTCAAAGACTTAAAAGAGGGATATGTAGTTAGTGTGAGTTAGTTTCTAAATTCAACAGGGATGCTATTTGATAATAAATTTTTATTTACTGCCCTAGAAGGTGCCTTCGTACTGCCAATCGTATCTTCCACATGTAAATAGTTTTGTAAGTAATACGTGCCGTTATAATGTCTTTGTTTTAAATCACGAATAATAGCGTTGATGTCTTCTTCATCCAAAAGGTCTACATGTACCGTAGTTCTTGCCTCAAAAGGAAATTTTTTAGTGATTAGCATTGTAAGAGTTTGGCTAAACTTTTCATAAGATTCTGTGTTGGTTATTTGTCTAAATTTATGGGCTGGAGCTTTGTAATCAAGGGCAATGAAGTCTACCAAAGAGGTATCAATCAATTCCTTTAATACGTCTGGTCTCAGACCATTTGTGTCAATCTTAATCTTAAATCCAAGCTTTTTAATTAAAGTACATAATTTCAAAATATCTGGATTTAAAGTACACTCTCCACCGCTTAAGACAACACCATCAAGACGGTCTACTCGCGATTCCAAGAATGAAAACAACTCTTGATTTGTAATGAGACCCTCACCCTCAACAATTTGGGTATTGTAACAGTAAGGGCATCTCATGTTGCATTTAGCAAACCAAATAATACACGCTAGATGATCTTTAAAATCTAGCGTTGTAAATTTTGTTAGTTCAAAAACGGATTTTCTAGCAAGAAACGTTTTCAATAAATTGAACTCTCTCTTTGTGTTCACCTAATTTTCCGACGTTGAAACTTTCAACTGGTCGGTGATACCCCATCACTCTTGTGTATACAATACACTTAGTTCTTTTAGATTCAAGTTTTTTGAGCATTGCTTCTCTATTCATGTTCGAATTCCTCCTTTTGTTTAATTTCTCATAACACTAATGCGACAACTCAATGGAGAGTTCTTCATAGTTATTGATTATTTCTTCATCACATTTTGGACAAAATTCATGTTCTCCGCTAATATATCCATGCGTTTCACAGACTGAAAATACTGGAGTGATAGTCATATAAGGCAGCCTATAATTTGTCATTACGTTTTTAACCATCTTCCTGCATGCCTCAATAGAACTGAGTCTCTCTTTCATATACAGATGCAAAACAGTTCCTCCTGTGTACGCACACTGTAAGTCATCTTGTAACTCTAATGCTTCAAACGGGTCATCTGTATAATTGGCCGGCAATTGAGATGAGTTAGTATAATAAATATTTTCTCCCATTCCTGCTTGTAGAATATCTTGAAATCTTTTTTTATCCTCTTTGGCAAAACGATACGTAGTGCCTTCAGCAGGTGTTGCTTCAAGGTTGTACAGATTGCCTGTCTCTTCTTGGTATTGAACCATTTTTGAACGCATAAAGTCTATAATTTCACGAGCAAATTCCATTCCCATTGTATCAGCGATATTATGCTCATCATTGGTGAAATTTCTAATCATTTCATTGGTGCCATTAATGCCTATGGTGGAAAAGTGGCTATTGAATCCTGGTAAATACCTTGCGGTATACGGATATAACCCTCGTTCATACATCCTTTGAATAAAAATACGTTTTTTTTCTAATGTTGATTTTGCTAAATCCATAAGATATTCAAGTTTCTCAAATAGCAGTACTTTGTCATTTTTATAAAGATACCCAAGTCTCGCCATATTTATAGTGACAACCCCAATGCTTCCTGTCATTTCGGCACTTCCAAACAGGCCACCACCACGCTTTAAGAGTTCACGAAGGTCCAGTTGCAATCTACAGCACATGCTTCTAACATTTCCAGGTTTGTATGCTTTTGGATCTTCTACTAACTCTCCATCGGCATTTCTCATATATTGACTGCCGATGAAGTTTTGAAAGTAAGATGAGCCTATTTTGGCAGTGTTTTCAAACAATAAGTCAGTATTTTCTCCATACCAGTCAAAATCTTCTGTTATATTGACGGTAGGAATTGGAAAAGTAAAAGGTTGTCCTGTTCGGTCGCCTTCAGTCATGATTTCATAGTAAGCTCTATTGATGAGATTCATCTCTTTTTGAAAGTTTTTATACGTCATTTCTTCAAGCGAGTTAACGCCTCTTTTTTTCGCCTCTTCTAAAAGTTGCCTGTCTTCTAAATCTTTAAATAGATGAATATTGTTCGAATTAGGAGTTTGATCTGCCAAATCACTTGGAACTGTCCAATCTATGGTTACATTTGTAAAAGGACTTTGACCCCAGCGAGCAGGCACATTGAGATTGTATATAAAACTTCTAACAGCTTTTTTTACCTCTTTATAGGGTAAATTATCTTTAAATGCGTAGGGTGCTAAATATGTGTCAAATGAGCTAAAAGCTTGAGCTCCCGCCCATTCACTTTGCAGTATTCCCAAAAAGTTAGCCATTTGCCCTAGTGCTTCTCTAAAATGTTGCGGAGGATTAGATTCAACTCTTCCTCTGACTCCATTGAAGCCATCATTTAGGAGCACTCTCAAGCTCCATCCCGCACAATATCCCGTGAGGCAATCTAAATCGTGAATATGATAATCACCACTTCTATGCGCATTACCCTCTTCTTTTGAGTAAATTTTATCTAACCAATAATTTGCGATAACTTTGCCTGCAGTATTGTTTACAAGACCGGCATTTGAATAGCCAGTATTTGAGTTTGCTTTAATTCTCCAGTCACTTTTATTGATGTATTCTTCTATGGTTTGCGTCGAGTTTATATACGTGGTGTCTTCATTCAGTCCTGAGGTATGTTCTCTTTGCATTTTGTGTGTATGGCGGTATATCATAAAGGAGCGCATTACATCAAAATATCGTGATTTATATAATTCTTGCTCTATTAAATCTTGTATGTCTTCGACGGCTGCAATTCTTTTTGTATCGATAGTTTCCATAAGATTTTTAAATACTAAGCCATCGTAATTAACTCTCTCACTTTTAAAAGCTTTTTTGATTACATCTTCAATTTTGAAGGCGTGAAATTCTTGTGTTTGTCCATCTCTTTTGAGTATAGTTGTCAGCATTTATAGTCCAATTTATTTGTAAGTAATTTATGAAAATTATACTTAGGAAACTTAAATACAACCTTAAAAAATAAACTGTTACAACTTTGTCACAATTGAGAAAATAGGTAAAATTTAGGATTATGCTTAATCGTATTAGTACCTATTATTAGGTTTTATAGTGAGTTTTGTGAAAGTATTTATTAAGAAAATAATTTAATTATTTTCTTAATTATTAAGTGCAATCCTTAGTGCTTTGTCTACATGTAAAAGGGTCGTGTCAAATATTTTTAAATGTATATCCAAGTATGACTGAATCTATTTTTTTATATTTTTATGATGGCTCTGCCTGAACTTTTCCCTAGGAGCATTTCATCTACAAGAGTCGGAACTTCTTCCAACGAGTGTTCATGCGTGATAGCACTTAAATCAATTTTCCATTCATTTGCCAGCATCTCCCAGAGTGTGCTTCTCAATTGGGTTGGAAGATCTGCTGAATTGATACCTAAAAGATTTATACCTCGCAGGATAAAAGGAAATACGGTTGTATTTAAGCTTGGAGAGCCCACTAAGCCACAGATGGCAACACTGCCTTCCGGTTTTATCTGTTTGAGTATGTTTTCCAGCAGCACTCCACCAACAACATCAATGGCGCCATCATATTTTGGAGATAAGAGCGGTCTCTTCTCGTGTGTTTCAAAATCATCTTTTAAAACAACAGCACTTGCTCCTGTAGAAGTTAAAAAATCTACTTTATCAGTTTTTGAACTAAGAGCGGTCACTTTAAATCCAAGATGTGAAAGTAACTTCACGCTAAAGCTTCCAACTGCCCCGGTGGAACCAGTCACCAAGATTGTGTTGCCCTCTTTTTGACCATTTGCAATGAGTTTATAGGTACCGATTGCGGCTGTTAGCCCGGCGGTTCCTATTGACACGGCTTCTTTAAGGCTAAGTGTTGAAGGGAGTGGTATAACCCATTCTACGGGGACACTGATATACTCACTAAATGCACCGTTGGTATTCATTCCTAAATCAAAGCTAGTGACTATGACTTCATCACCAACTTTAAATTTGTCACTACTGCTTCGCTCAACTATTCCTGCTCCATCGATTCCAGGAGTATGCGGATAGTTACGAGAGACGCCTTTATTTCCGACACAACTCAGTGCATCTTTAAAATTTAATGCACTGTATTTTACTCTAACAAGCACATCGCCCGTATCTAATGTTTTTAAATCTAAATCTTTTATACTCTTAACAAACTTACCATCAATTTCTTCTACATGTAGAGCTTTGTATGTCATTTGTTATCCTTTTATTCTTTACTGGCATCCTTCGCATTCTATGCTTCTATCTGCCACGTCCATCTTGCTTTCAGGCGATTGACTTCTTAGGTAATACGTAGACTTTATACCTAGTTTCCAGCCTAACATGTAGATATCGTTTAGGTACTTTCCACTCGCTTTATCTAGGGTGATAAAAATATTGAGGCTTTGCCCCTGGTCTATCCACTTTTGTCTAATAGCACCTGCTTGTATCAGTAGCCTTTGATCTAACTCATATGCGGGAGTATAATAGCTCCACGTCTCAGTATCTAGATTTGGTGCAACGACTGGTATCATTCCTGATAAGTTTTCTTCAAACCATTTTCTTTTATAGACGGGTTCAATTGCTTGAGTTGTTCCTACTAGGATAGAAATAGAACTTGTTGGCGCAATTGCCATTAAGTAGCCATTTCTCATGCCTTGTTTTTTAACTCTATCTCTTAAGTCGTCCCAATTATAGGTATATCCAAAAAGGCCACCACGGTCTACCAGCTTTTTAGCTTCTTCATTGGCAGTATCAATTGGAAAAATCCCTCTACTCCACTTTGAGCCATCAAATTCTGGATATTTACCCTTTTCTATAGCTAAATTGGAAGAAGAGTAAATTGCGTTGTAGCTGATAGCTTCCATTACTTCATCTATTTTACTAAAATGGTCATAACTTCCCCATTCTATTTTTTGTTCGGCGAGCATTTGAGCTTCACCCATGACTCCTAGTCCAATTGAGCGTGATTTAAGGTTGGTATGCTTCACTTTTGCATGAGGGTAAAAATTTAAATTTATAACGTTATCAAGCATTCTCACGGCAATTGGAACAATTCTTTCAATGTCTTCTTTTGTATTTATCTTAGAAAGGTTGATACTTGCCAAGTTGCAAACGGCTGTTTTTCCCTCCGTCATGTCTTTTTCTACGATAAATATTTTTTTGCCTTTGATAGTATCAAGTGCAGTTATTTTTTTGGCTTCTTTTGTTATCCCACTATCTACTTTTATCAGTGTTTCTTCTTCGTGTATATCTTCGCTCATATCATCATAGATAATTTTTGTTTTGTAATGATTTGGCTGGGTATTTTGAAATATTTCAGTACAAAGATTCGAACTTCGTATGAAGCCAGTGTGATCATTTGGATTAGCTCTGTTCGCACTATCCTTATAACACAAAAATGGGCTTCCAGATTCAAAATAGCTAAGAAGTATTTTTTTCCATAAGTCTTTTGCTTTTATTCTTTCTTTTGCTACCGTTGGATCATTTTCATATTCTATATATCTTTTTTCGAATGCCTCACTATGCAGAGTAGGTAAATCAGTCACTTCGGAAGGGTCAAAGAGAGTCCACATTTCATCGTTTTGTGCTCTTTTCATAAAAAGGTCATTGATCCAAAGAGCAGGGAAGAGGTCATGCGCTCTGCGTCTCTCTTCTCCAGAATTTTTCTTTAAGTCCAAAAAGTCAGAAACATCCATATGCCAAGGCTCAATATACACAGCAATGGCACCTTTTCTAGTGCCTAACTGATCCACTGCTATCGCTATGTCATTGGTGATTTTCAAGAATGGGACAATTCCGCCTGCCGCATTTTTATGCCCATCTATGCTTCCACCCATGGATCGAACCAAGTTCCAATCCCAACCAATACCACCACCAAACTTACTCAGTAGGGACATTTCTTTGTACGCGTCAAATATCCCTTCTATGTTATCAGGAGTGCTTCCGATATAACATGAGCTTAGTTGGTGTCTATGCGTTCTTGCATTTGACAAGGTTGGAGTTGCTAGCATCACTTCAAATTTTGAGATAAGATCATAAAACTTTTTAGCCCAATCCTGGCAGTTTAACTCATTTTGAGCCAAGAACATTGCGATTGCCATAAACATGTGCTGAGGGAGCTCTATGGGGTTGCCTTGCCTATCTTTTATTAAATATCTATCATAAAGTGTTTTTGCACCAAGATAATTGAACTGTAAGTCACGTTCAGGTCTTAGATAAGCGTCTAAATCATCCAAATCATATTTTTGCTTCAAGCCAAGAACTAGACGGCCTTCGTTCTCTCCACGTTCAAAATAATCTTTTAATTTTGTATAGCCTGTAAATTGATTGACTCTGTGATACAAATCATACATAAATAGGCGTGCGGCAACAAATGACCAATTTGGCCTATCGATATCAATCTTGTCTACTGCCGTTTTTATGAGAGTCTTTTGTATCTCTTCTGTTGTAATCATATCCCTAAATTGAATTTTTGCATCAACTTCAAGTTCACTTTGACTCACATTATCAAGACCTTCTATCGCAGTGCTAGTATACTTTTGTATTTTGGATATGTCTAGTGCTTCGGTGCGCCCATTTCTTTTTTGTACAGTTATCATTTAAATACCCTAGAAAATAATTTATCTATATTTTTTGTGTAATAATCGTAATTGAAACAATCACGTATCTCTTTCTCGCTTAGTTTTGCTCTTAAATCAACATCGCTTAGTAAGTTTTCAAGATACAAGCTTTCGCCTTTTTCATTGAGCGCTGCTTTTCCCTGCTGTAAATCAGCCCAAACTTTCATAGCATTTCTTTGTACTATGCTATAGGCATCTTCTCTTGATACTCCTTTTAGAGGAAGTTCAAGAAGCACTCTTTGAGAAAATACTAATCCACCTGTTAAATTTAGATTTCTCTTCATATTTTCTGGATAAACAACGAGTTTATCTATCACCGTATTTAATCTATCAAGCATGAAGTCTGTTGTTGCAAATCCATCGGGAAGTATAAATCTTTCAACAGAACTGTGAGAAATATCTCGTTCATGCCATAAGGCAACATTTTCCATTGCCGGCATCGCATAAGATCTAATCATTCGGCAAAGGCCTGTTATGTTTTCTGTTAAAATTGGATTTCTCTTATGAGGCATTGCGGAACTTCCCTTTTGCCCTTTTGCAAAAAACTCTTCACACTCATACACTTCAGTTCTTTGGTAGTGTCTAATCGCGATGGCAATTTTTTCACAACTTGAAGCAAGAAGAGCAAGGTCATTCATGAGTGCCGCGTATCGATCTCTTTGAATCACTTGGTTTGATATTGGAGCTGGCTTTAATCCCAGCTCTTCGCACACATATTCTTCAAGCTCAATTGGAGAGTGAGCCATGTTTCCCATCGCACCACTTATCTGTCCAACACTGATTACTTTCATCACATGTTCTAAATTCTCTAAACTTCTTTTTATCTCTTCATACCAAATTCCTAAGACTAAACCAAATGTGATAGGTTCTCCATGTATCCCATGGCTTCTACCTACCATAATAGTCATCTTGTGTTCTTGTGCTCTTCTCTTTAGAGATTCCATAAGTATCTTGACATCATTGATGATGATTTGTAGAGAGCTTTTCATTTGCAGAGCAACGGCAGTATCTATACAGTCACTACTTGTCATTCCATAATGTACCCATCGGCTCTCTTCTCCTAAGCTTTCAGACACACTTGTAAGAAAGGCAATGACATCATGTTTGGTAGTCTGTTCTATCTCATCAATGCGCTCAATTTTAAAGTTTGCATTTTTTATTATTTTTTGACAATCATCATCAGGAATAAGACCAAGGCGGTTCCAAGCTTTAACTGCTGCAAGTTCAACATCTAGCCATGCTTGATATTTTGCTTGTACAGTCCATTTGTTTTTCATTTCTTCTCTAGCATAACGCTCTACCATAAGTATCCCTTTGTTGTTTGTTTTTATGTTAAAATACTAAGTTTAATTGCTTATATGTAAGCAATTATTTTACAGAAATTTTAGTTATAAAAAGGTTAAAAACTTGGCATTTATTCTTAAAAGATATTATCTTGAAAAACCAAAAAAAGTTTTTAAATTTTTAATGGATGAATTAAATTTAAGTATGGGTGAAGCACAAAAATTTGTTGATAAAAAAAGAGTTTCAAAAGACGGAATCCCATTGACTCAAAAAAGTATTTTGATTGAAGGCGAGATTGAAGTTGTGATTTTTGAACCAGAACCTCAAGGACTTTTGCCTTGCTTTGAAACAAATGATTTTGCGGTTTTTGAAAAACCAAGTGGCATGCTTGTCCATCCGAGAAAAAGAGCAGACACTAAAACTTTAAATGATGAGATAAAGTCACTTTATGGAAAAGATTCAAATGCCGTTCATAGGATAGATAAGGAAACAAGTGGGTTAGTGATTGTTGGTAAAAATAAACAAAGTGAAATTGAGTTAAAATCTCTTTTCGCAGATAAAAAAATTTATAAAGAGTACATTGCTTTGGTTCATGGCAAAGTTACTAAAACAATGGATATTGATGAAAAGCTTTTAGTGGACAGCCCAACTTCTTTGATTCGTTTAAAAGTACATGTAGATAAAAATGGCAAGGATTCTTTTACTAAAATTGAACCCTTGGAGTATGACCCCGTAAACAATATTACGTTGGTAAAAGCCATCCCACTAAGTGGGAGACAACATCAGATAAGAGTCCACTTGTTTCACGTGGAACATTCTATAATAGGTGATTCTCTTTATGGAATAGATGAAAATACAGCGGAAATGTATCTAGAGGGAAAGATCAGCGAGGAGCAGAGGGAAGTCATTAGCGGAGCTAAAAGACTCTTATTGCATGCATGTAGAGTTCTTTTTGAGTATAAAAATATTAAATATGATATAGTTTCAAACGTTGATATTAAAGAAGAGTTTTATAACTCATTATATGGAGGAAAATTTGAAAAGTATTCGATTTGATGGTAAGGAAGTTGTCCCAAGTAAAATAGTTTGTATTGGAAGAAATTATGTTGATCATATAAAAGAGTTGGATAATGAAGTCCCCACTTCAATGGTGATTTTTATGAAATCAAATTCTTCTATTTCTGAATTTTTATCCACAGATGTAAAAGATAAGATACATTATGAGAGTGAAATATCTTTTTTAATCCTGGATGGAAAGATACATGGGGTTGGATTTGGTCTCGATTTAACAAAGAGAGAAATTCAGAATAAATTAAAAGAAAAAGGTCTGCCGTGGGAAAGAGCAAAGTCATTTGATGGTGCCTCAGTTTTTAGTGAGTTTGTCACGTTTGATGGAGATATCAATTCTTTATCTTTGAAGCTAACTATAAATGACTCACTCATTCAGCAGGGAGGTGTTCCTCTTATGATTAATACACCCAGAGAAATGATAAAAGAGATTGAAAGTTTTTCTTCTTTGTTCGATAATGATATTGTTATGAGCGGAACACCAAAAGGTGTGGGCGTTATCACTAGAGGAGATAAATTTTTAGGTCAAATTTTATCTGATGGTAAAATTTTAGTTGAAAAAGAATGGATCGTGAAGTAGCTCTCTAAGAGCTACTTCTTATCATCTACAAAAAGAACCTTTACCATTCCTATAACAGCGATACTCACTACGACGATGAGAAAGCCTATTTGAGACCAATCAAGGATTGTCATTGACTTAGTCTACTTCTCTTTCTTTCTCTTCTAATTGACCACATGCAGCGCTTATATCTAACCCTTTTGATTGTCTAATGGTGCAAAGTATTCCATGGTCCACTAAATACTGTTGAAATGCTACAACATCCTTCTCGGAAGGTCTTGAAAATTCACTTCCAATATGGGGATTAAAATAGATTAAATTTACTTTTGATTTTATACCATGTAAAAGTTTGACTAGCTTTTTTGCACTATGGATATCTTCGTTGACGCCTTTCATGACTAGATACTCGAACATTACTCTTTTTCTAGCATCTATGGGAAAATTCTTAACGGCATTGATGATTGACTCGATGTTGTATGCTTTATTGATTGGCATGAGTCTTTGACGAAGCTCATCATCTACTGCATGGAGAGAAATTGCCAATAGTATTCCCAAATCCATTTTGCCTAGTTTCTCTATTTGAGAACTTAATCCACTGGTTGATATGGTTTGACGCCTTGGACTAATGGCCAATCCATCTAAATCCGTAAACATCTTCACGGCTTTAGTCACATTATTTATGTTGTCAAGCGGTTCACCCATGCCCATAAATACAATATTAACTCTTCTGTTTTGTGCAATATTATTATCTTTTTTTATCTCTAATACTTGAGCCGTAATTTCACCTGCAGTGAGATTTCTTTTAAAACCCATCTTTGCTGTCAAGCAAAAACTACAACCGATTTTACATCCTACTTGTGAAGAGATACAAATTGTAAACTTGGTATGTTGTGTAATATTGCCCTCTTCATCAACTTGTTCTTTTTTCATTGGAAGTAAAACAGATTCTATAGTGGAACCATCATGCAGAGCATAAAGATATTTTTTACTGCCATCAATACTCTCCTCAACTTTTACAATTTTTAGAGGATTCATCGTATAGTTTTCTGATAAATTTTCTCTCATCTCTTTCGGTAAGTTTTTCATCTCATCAAAAGTATTTGCATAGTGATGATAGATCCATTGGTAAATCTGTTTTGCTCTAAATGCCGGTTTTATAATTTCTGATAATTCTTCTTTTGAAAGGTCTAAAATACTTGTTTTACTCATTAATTTCTCTTTTCTTTAAATATGTTTCTAATAACTCTTTTGCTTTGTTGTGGTTGTTGATAAAATCTTTATGTGCATCTTGATTACAGTAATTTGTTACTATAAATATCCCTTCAACTGGTATATTGAACTCTTTTGCAAGACTTGTTATGGCGAAAAACTCCATGTTTTCTATGCCAATTCCAAGTGAAATAAAGCCCTCCGAACTCTGTGAAGAGGTAGTTATATAGTTGCTTGAATTAACTATGTTTGATGTTTCACGTGGAACATAACAATTCTCTAGTGGCGTAAAACACTTATTTTCAAGAAAGCCGGTCTCTATATTTGTAGCGAAATTGGAATGAACAATATCAAATATTTGGTGATTACCATAACTGCCAGCACTTCCTATAAACAACAAAGAATTCGGCTTATTAGTGAGGATAAATTGAGTTAAATTTATAGTGCTTTGGATGAGTCCTACACCTATTGGGGTGGCAAACTCAAAAGTTTCATTATTTCCTGCGCAAACAATCATAGTCATCATACCCTTACAGGTATGCCCTCTTCTTTGAGATAATGTTTTAAATCCATAATATCAATTTCTTTAAAATGAAATATTGAAGCAGCAAGAGCAGCGTCTGCATCATTCATAAAAGCATCTTTGATGTGCTCCATAGTGCCTGCCCCTCCACTTGCAATGACAGGTATATCAAGCATTTTACTCATTTTGGAAGTGAGTTCTAAATCATATCCATTTTTAACCCCATCACAATCCATTGAAGTTAAAAGTATCTCTCCGGCCCCTCTTTCCTGGACTTCTTTTGCCCATGCAAGAGCATCAAGACCTGTGTCAATTCTTCCACCATTGACATACACATTCCAACTATCGCCTCTTCTTTTTGCATCAATTGCGACCACTATACATTGAGATCCAAAACGTTTTGATGCTTCATTGATAAAATCAGGATTTTTGATAGCATGGGAATTGATACTGATCTTATCACAGCCTACATTTAAAAGGCTGTATATGTCTTCAAGAGTTCGTATTCCCCCTCCTACCGTCAGAGGAATGAATACTTCCCTTGCGACTTTTTCAACTATATGTACTATTGTGTCTCTGTTTTCATGACTCGCTGTGATATCTAGAAATGTAATCTCATCAGCGCCCTCATCGTTGTATCTTTTGGCAACTTCAACAGGATCTCCCGCATCTCTTAACCCCACAAAATTTACACCCTTCACTACTCGTCCATCTTTAACATCTAAACAAGGGATAATACGTTTTGCAAAACTATCAGGTGTGGTTTCACACTGTGAAAAGTTTCTGTGAAAATAATCCATTCTCTCTCTTTATTCATTTAAAATTAGTATTTGCATTATATGAAAAAAATTCAAAATAAATGCTGAAAATAGGGTTTTGCTAATAATTATAATCAATATCTAAGTAAAAATTAGATATTATCGGCTAAATTGAATGGGGTTTAGTGTGGCAGCAGCAAAGAAAAGGTTTGGACAAAATTTTTTAAAAGACACTACTGTATTACACAAGATCATCCAATCGATGCCCAAAACTAATAGAAAACTGATAGAAATTGGGCCTGGATTAGGTGATTTGACGCAAAAATTATTAGAGGTTAAGCCTTTGGTAGTTTATGAGATTGATAGAGATTTATGCGTTTATCTGAGAAATAAATTTTGTAAAGAAGAAGTGAGTGGAAGATTTACTCTGATTGATGGAGATGTTCTAAAACAGTTTAAGAAAGGTTCTTTAGCGAAAGAGCCTTATGATTTGGTAGCAAATTTACCATATTATATAGCGACGACTATTATTTTAGAAGCTCTAAGGGACCCGTTGTGCAAGAGCATGGTCGTAATGATTCAAAAAGAGGTTGCGCAAAAGTTTGCAGCAACCTCTAAGAGTAAAGAATTTACTTCTTTAGCGATTTTAGCTGGAAGTATAGCTAAGGCAGAGGTACTTTTTGATGTAGGGCCAGAGTCATTTGACCCGAAACCAAAAGTAACTTCGTCTATTTTAAGGATAGAAAAAGAACGAGAATTTGTAAAAGGCGATTTTCCTGGTGCTTTTGAGAGTGTTGAAAAACTTCAAATGTTTGAAAAATATTTGAGATATTCATTTAAAGCCCCAAGAAAAACGTGGCTGAAAAATATATCAGCCCAGTTTGAAAGAGACAAAGCAGACTTACTTTTAAAAAAATACGAATTTTTGTTAACCATAAGACCTCATGAAATCTCAATTGCGCACCATCACCTTCTATTTAAAGAATTAACAGAAGGAAATATAAATGCAAGAGAAGAATCCACACGAGAGTCAAACTCCCAACAGTGAAGTAAACAAAGAGCACAGAAACAATGCTCATAAATCGAATAAGCCAAGACCGCAGCGTACTTCAGAACCATTGAGAACTTCAGAGCCGTTAAAAACTTCTGAACCATTGAGAACTTCTGAACCGCTCAAAGGTCCAAAACCTCAAGGCAATAAGCCGCAAGAGGGCAAAAAACCACTAAACAATAATAGAAACAAACCGGGTGGAAGACCTCCTCATGGCAGAAAAAAGATGGGTATCAAAAGCCAAGAAAGCTCAATAGATGGTAACGAAAAGTGGCAAAATGAAATGCGTAAAACCATAGATGCCAATAAATTGATGCATAAAGAGAGATTAGAATGCTTTAATAAGTTGGACCTCCATACTTCAGCCAAGGTTCGCATCACACCACTAGGCGGATTAGGTGAAATTGGTGGAAATATGTGTGTGTTTGAAACCGATACAAGTGCTATTATCCTTGATGTTGGTATGAGTTTTCCAAGTGAAGATATGCACGGTGTTGATATTTTAATCCCTGATTTTACCTATATCCATTCTATTAAAAGTAAAGTTAAAGGTATTGTTATCACGCATGCTCATGAAGATCATATAGGGGCACTTCCTTACTTTTTTAAAGAGTTCCAGTTCCCAATCTATGCAACTCCACTTCCTATGGGAATGCTTTCAAATAAGTTTGATGAACATGGGTTAAAAGCAGAGAAAAGATTTTTTAGACCTGTTGAGAAGCGTAAGGTGATAGAAATCGGTGACTTTAAAGTTGAGTGGATGCACATTACCCATTCTATCATCGATTGTTCTTCATTGGCAATCACGACAGATGCAGGCACGATTATCCATACGGGAGATTTTAAGATTGATCATACCCCAATTGATGGTTTGGCAACAGATCTTCACCGTTATGCAGAGTATGGAGAAAAAGGTGTTTTATGCCTTTGTAGCGATAGTACAAATTCTTATAAGCCAGGTATTACGAGAAGTGAAGTAACGGTTGGGCCTACATTTGATGCTATTTTTTCTAAAGCTAAAGGTAGAGTTATTATGTCTACTTTCTCATCGAATATTCATAGAGTGTATCAAGCGATACAGCATGGGCTAAAATATAACAGAAAAGTATGTGTTATAGGGCGTTCAATGGAGCGAAATCTTTTTGTTGCGATGGATTTAGGCTACATAGATTTAGATAAGAGTATATTTATCGATCCACATGAAGTCAATAAATTTCCAGATAAAGATGTATTGATTGTGACAACAGGAAGCCAAGGCGAGCCGATGAGCGCACTGTATAGAATGGCGATTGATGAGCATAGGCATATAAAGATAAAAGCGACAGATCAGATTATCATCTCAGCTAAAGCAATTCCTGGCAATGAAGCAAGTGTTTCAAGGGTACTTAACTATTTACTTAAAAGTGGTGCAAGTGTTGCATATCAAGACTTTAGTGAGATACATGTGAGTGGACATGCCGCACAAGAAGAGCAAAAATTACTGATAAGATTGACAAAACCAAAGTATTTTCTTCCTATTCACGGTGAATATAATCACATTGCAAGGCATAGACAGACAGCAATAGATTGTGGAGTTTCTGAAAAGAACATTTTACTTATCAGCGATGGCGATCAGATTGAAGTTTGTCCAAAATATATGAAAAAAGTAAAATCAGTAAAAACAGGAAAAATGTTTATTGATAACCAAATTAACCAGCAAATAGCAAATGATGTTGTCATTGATAGACAAAAGATGGCAGAAGCAGGGCTAGTAATGATTGTAGCGCAGATTGATAAAAGTGAACACAAGCTCATCGCCAAACCAAGAGTTGTGAGTTATGGGCTAGTTCCAGATAAGCAAGATGGAGCATTTAGTAAGGAAATGGAAGGGGTGGTTGATCAGTTTATTGTCAATGCAAGAAAAGAGTTACTGCAAAATTCCAGAGCGTTAGAGAATGAGTTGAGACAAGTCGTCCGAAAGCATATTTTTAGAAAAATGAAAAAATACCCGACTATCGTTCCAACTATATTTTCGATGTAAGAGAGAAGGGTATTATGGATTTTATAAAAATAGCACGAGAAGTTTTAGAATTAGAAGCGAAAGAGTTGCTTGCATGTGCAAAAAACTTAGGAGCAGAGATGGAGGAAGCTGTCAATATAGCTTCCTCCATCAAAGGTAAATTAATCATCACGGGGGTTGGTAAAAGTGGATTAGTTGGAGCAAAGATTGCTGCAACTCTCGCAAGCACAGGAACAAGTAGTTTCTTTTTGCATCCAACGGAAGCAATGCATGGTGATTTAGGCATGATTGGCAAAGAAGATGCAGTTCTGGCTATAAGTTATAGTGGAGAGAGTGAGGAGCTTGTCAAGATACTTCCTCATATCAAGAGATTTGATATTCCATTGATAGGGATGGCTAGAGATATTAATAGTTCTTTGGGACGCTATAGTGATGTCTTTTTATCTATAAACATAGAGAAAGAAGCGTGTCCGTTAAATACAGCACCAACCTCTTCTACTACATTAACTCTTGCTCTTGGAGATGCACTTGCTGTGTGTTTGATGAGAAAAAAGAATTTTCAAAAAACTGATTTTGCATCATTTCACCCAGGCGGAAGTTTAGGAAAAAAACTTTTTATAAAAGTATCGGACTTAATGAGAAAAGACAATCTTCCTATTATTAAAGATGATGTAGCCTTGAAGGAAGCCATAGTTGTTATGAGTGAAGGAAGACTGGGCAATGTTTTAATCACTGATAAAGAGGGGAAGTTAGTTGCACTTTTGAGCGATGGAGATTTAAGACGTGCACTTTTAAGAGAAGATTTTTCAATGGACACTAAAGCTATTACATATGCTTGTAAAAATCCAAGAGTATTAAATGACTCAAACTTGTTAGCAAGTGATGCACTCATCATCGTAGAAGAAAATAAAATTCAATTGTTAGTTATCACAGACAATGAAGGAAAAATTGAAGGTGTATTACACCTCCATAATCTAGTAGAAGCAGGCATAAAGTAATGGAAAAATTTAGATTAAACAAAATGATTTCTCATAACACACGTTATTCACGTAGAGAAGCCGATGAATTGATCAAAAAAGGCTTAGTTAAGATTGAGGGTGTCGTAGTAACAGACCTTTCAACTCAAGTCAGTTTTGATGATAAAATATCGGTAGATGGAAAAAATCTTTATGAAAAAAGTGGATATACAGTGCTTGTTTATAACAAACCAAAAGGCGAGATAGTCAGTAAAAAAGACGATAGAGGAAGAAAGACTATCTATGATTCACTTCCAAGAACATACTCACATTATCTCAGCGTTGGAAGATTAGATTATGCCAGCGAAGGATTGCTTTTACTGTGTGACTCACCAGCCGTTGTTTCATCCTTGATGCATGGTGACTTGGAAAGAGTCTACTATGTTAAAATCAATGGTGAAGTGACAGAGCCGATGCAAGATGCAATGCGTGAGGGATTACACGCTGATGATGCGAGAAAAGGCGGACACTCTAGCAGTACGATTCACTCGATGGATTTTGCTCCTTTTGTAAACTATAGAGTCATCAAAAGTAGACCAAATTTTTCTACGTTAAAAGTGACCATTAGAGAAGGGAAGAATAGAGAATTAAGACGTTTCTTCGGTTATTTTGATGTAGAAGTAGTTGATTTAAAACGTGTTAGTTATGGCATTATAGACTTGGGTATGTTAAAACCTGGAAAAACAAGATTTTTAGAGCCTGGTGAATATAAAGCATTAAGAGATTATCTCGCCTATGTTCAAGAGAAAAATGATTGATAATTTAGCGCTTAAACTTCGCCCTAAATGTTTAGAAGAGTTGGCAGGGCAAAAACACTTAAGTAGTAAAAATAGTCCTTTTTATAAACTTTTAAAATCTGGGACTATCCCTCACTCTATATTCTTCGGTCCTGCGGGAGTTGGTAAAACAACTCTTGCACGCATTGTCTCTAGTGAGCTTGAGCTTCCATTTTACGAACTTGATGCGACGAGCGTTAAGGTGGATGAGTTTAGAAAAATATTTGCAAATCACAGAAATGCACTCTCAAAACCACTTATCTTTATCGATGAGGTTCACAGACTTTCAAAAACACAGCAAGAAGTGTTGCTTTTACCGATGGAAAACAAAGAAGCGATTATCATCGGAGCAAGTACAGAAAATCCATACTTTACACTTTCTAGCGGTATTCGTTCACGTTCCATGTTATTTGAATTTTTTCCTCTAAGTGATGAAGATTTAGAAGAAGTAATCCAAAGAGCAAAACAAATAGTTGAATTTAGTATAGACGATGAAGCAAGTGCTTATCTTTTAAACTCAAGCGCGGGAGATAGCCGGTCCCTTTTAAATCTTTTAGAATTTGCCATCAAAGTTAGCTCACATGTAAGTCTGGATATCCTAAAGTCACTCAGACCTAATGCACTCAAAGACGGTGTTAGTTCCAGTGATACCCATTATAATCTTATCAGTGCGATGATAAAAAGTGTGAGAGGAAGTGATGTGGACGCAGCTATGTATTATCTTGCCCGTCTCATTGATGGTGGCGAGAGTGCAGATTTTATCGCTCGGCGGTTGGTGATACTTGCGAGTGAAGATATAGGAAATGCAAATCCACATGCACTAAACTTAGCAAATAGTTGTTTGCAAAGCGTGAGTCGAATCGGTTTTCCAGAATCTAGAATTATTTTGGCCCAAACGTTAGTCTATCTTGCATGTTGTCCAAAATCAAACAGCGCGTATCTTGGGATTAATAATGCATTAGCCTATGTGCAAAATGAAAAGGCACTAAAGATACCTCCGCAACTCAAGAGTCCAAGCCCGAAAAACTATAAATACCCTCACGATTTTGGTGGATGGGTTGAACAAAAATACCTTGAAAAAAATATTAATTTTTATAATAATTCATCCATTGGTTTTGAAAAAACGCTTGAAGAATGGCTCAAGAAGATAAAGACTTAAAAAACAAGGTCTCCTTTTAACACACTATTTTACAATGAATACAACCCCATATTATCTCTTTATAAAACAAATAGCTCTATAATTAAAATTAAATTTTACACGAAGGCTATAACTCATGAATATTGCAATCGTTGGTGGCGGGATAAGTGGACTTGCCACAGCATTTTATATTAAACAACAAAAACCAGAAGTGAGTATCACACTTTTTGAAAAAGAAGAGAATATCGGTGGAAAGATGATGACAAAAGAGGTGGAAGGTTTTTTGTTTGAAGAGGGAAGCAATGGCTTTTTATCAAACAAACCAGATACGCTTGAACTCGTAAAAGCATCGGGTTGCGATGATATTTTAATAAAAAGTAACGATAACTCTCGCATACGATTTATCTATAAAAATGCACTCCATAGACTTCCAGAATCTCCAATGGCATTTTTAAAGTCACCCTTGCTCACATGTAGAGGAAAATTAAGAGTGGCTACGGAGTATTTTAGAACGCCAAAAAAAGATGATAGCGATGAGAGCTTGCAATCTTTTGGATACAGAAGAGTAGGGCGTGAGATGACCGACACATTTTTAGATGCGATGGTGGCTGGGATATTTGCTTCTGCACCTGATAAGATTTCAGTGAATTCCGCTTTTCCTGCGGTTGTGAAATTAGAGCGTGAGTATGGCGGACTGTTCAAAGGAATGCTTGCTAAAAAGAAAAAAGATGCGGGCCCTGGCGGCGTGTTGATGAGTTTTAAAGGCGGCGTTAGCGCGTTTATAAACAAGTTGGCAGCATCAGCCAATATAGAGATAAAAACAAATAGTGCTGTGAGTGCACTAAAAAAAGACGGTGATAGCTATCTTTTACATGTCGATGGAAAAGAAATTGCATTTGACAAAGTAGTCCTATCAACTCCAGCCTATAATAGTGCAGAGATATTAAAAGATTTTGATAAAGAGCTTTCCGTGATGTTAGAAGATATAGAGTATTCACCGATAAGCATTGTTGGCTTAGGCTACAATCAACTCTCTCACGATCTCAAAGGATTTGGACTGCTTACGACAGCAAGTGCCAAAAAAGAGGTTCTAGGAGTCTTGTGGGACAGCTCAATTTTTACTGACCGTGCACCGAGTGGAAAAAAATCTCTTCGTGTGATGATTGGTGGGCAGAGAAATCCAGAACTTGCGTTAAAAAATGAAGAGGAACTTTTGGCGATGTCCGTACGTGGAATTCGTGAAACTATGGGAGTTGATGGGGTTCCTGATGTTTCTTATGTGAAGCGGTGGGGAAAAGGAATTCCAAACTATAGAGTAGGGCATTTGGCGCGTATGGAAACATTATTTTCCAAGTTAAAAGAGCATAAAGGCTTATATCTAAGCTCCAATGCTTACTTTGGCGTTGCGCTCAATGACTGTGTTGGAAACTCAAAGAAAATTGCTGAGCAAGTACTAAAAGAGATGTTATAAGACATGAAAAGCAGTAGGGTAGTTCTTTTATAAATATAATCAAACTTTAAGCACTTTTAGATTATGATTACAATTATCAAAATCATAAGGAAGAATAATGGAAGAGTTTATAGTAACGTTTAGAGAGTCTTTGGAAGCAGCACTTATCGTGGGTATTATATTTAGCTACCTAAGAAAAACAAATAAAAGTGAATTTGTAAAGTTTATTTATGCAGGAGTTTTTTTAGGTATAGGGGGAAGCCTTCTCGGTGCTTTTGGATTTCATCAACTTGTCGGTACTTTTGATGGCATTTCAGAGCAAATTTTTGAAGGCATCACGATGACCTTGGGCGCCATTTTAATCGTATATCTTGTTGTTTGGATGTCTAGTAAAAAAGACTCAACGAGTGTGATAAAAAAACAAGTCGAGAGTGCATTTGGGTCAAATGGAGGCTTAGGTATACTCTTTTTAGTCTTTGTCTCAATCCTGCGAGAAGGAGTGGAAACAACTCTTTTTCTCAATGCTGTAGCATCCAATCAAAGCGGTATTTCTGTACTCTCAGGAGTGTTGGGAATTGCAGGAGGAATTTTAGTTGGATATAGCGTGTTTGTCGGATTGAAGGGGATGAATCTAAAATATTTATTTAATATAAGCAGTACACTTTTGATACTATTCTCTGCAGGGTTATTTGCCCATGGAGTCCATGAGTTTCAAGAAGCCAAGCTCCTTCCAACTTTTATAGAACATCTATGGGACGTCAACCATATAGTCAATGAAAATGGTTTGATTGGTGGATTTATAAAATCTTTGTTTGGATATAATGGAAATCCATCGTTGTTAGAAGTTTTTGTTTATAGCGGATCTTTGTTAATGATGATTTTATTTTATAACAAAAAAAATTTAAAACTTAAAAAGGTAAGTGTTTAAAAAAGGATTATGAATATGCATTACGAAGATTTTGAGAAGGCAATAGATAGTTTAGAGCTTTGTTCAAAATCTTCATTAGTGGATTTAAAAAGAAATTACCGCCATCTTTCAAAACAATATCATCCCGATATGCAAGAGGGCAATGAAGAAAAATTTATAGAACTCAATGTATCATATAAAATTGTGAAAAAGTACATGGAGAGTTTTAGGTACAGTTTGGACGAAGAGGAATTTAAAAAACAATTTCCATTTTTTACAGATCACAAAAATTGGATTTAAGATAATTCTATTTTAACTTATCCCCTTGGGTTATGATAAAATGCGCAATATTATTAAACAAAGGTAAAAAGTGAAAAAAGTAGAGATAAAATTACTTCCCAATGGACCGTTTAGATTAAGTATTGATACAGAAGAAGAGTCCATTAAAAATGTTTTATTTGGTCCCAATGGCAAGTCAATTACCATAAAAAAGAACAGTATTCTCTGCAGATGCGGAAGATCTAAACAACAACCTTTTTGTGATGGGGTTCATAGAATGTGTGGCTTTAATTCAGAAAATGTTTTAGAAGAAGAATCTTCTGAGCTAATCGTTGAGCCTGAGCCTGAAAATTATGATGGATGTAAAATTTCTATTGTTAAACATGGTCCAATCAATATTTTTGGAAAAGTAGCCTTGCATGTAGACACGTGGCCAAAAAATGTAAACCCGGAAAAATACAGTTTATGCAGATGCGGAGCGTCACAAAATAAACCATTTTGTGATAATGCTCACACGTTGTTAACATCTAAAAGTTTTACTTTTTAAAAAATACTTCTAAGTTTCAAACTCACTAGTCCTGCATATTCATGCAGGGCTGTATAGCTTTTTTCCAATGCTCCCATACTCGGCAGATAATCCCATCTATCTTTTGGTTTATTGCTGATTTTGAAATCAGTTGCCGCAGGAATGACTTTAAATCCAAAATACTCATAAAGAAGAGTAGCTCTTTTCATATGATACGCAGAAGTAACAAGGTAAATAGTGGGTTGGCTAATACCGGCTTTTTCCAATAAGTCTTTCGAAAATTTTGCATTTTGATAGGTATCTAAACTTTTATCCTCTACATGTAAGGAAAATTCCTTAGCATGGAAGCCTTTCGATAGAGGCAGTGTTATGTTGAGGTGTCTTCCTAATTGCTTCATCGTATTTAAAAAAGCATCCGCTTCACTGTATGTTTTATAAACACCTCCGCCAGAAAAAATCAATGGCAGGTTTTGTGACTTTGCGACCATCAATCCCCAAGTAGCTCTTTTATAGGCATCGCTTGCTAGAGGTAAGTTGGGACTCCCTGCGATACTTCCGCCGCTAAGAACCACAACAGCATTGGCGTTAGTCCTCATCAGTGTCTGATTGTAAGGTTTTTCTAATGGCCCGAGTAACCAATCAGCAACATAAGAGTTGCTTAATAGGTAAAAAGACAGAGCAAAAAATAGAAAGAATGATTTAAATTTTTTGACATAAAAAGAAGCAATGAAAAATAGAACGATAAAGATACCTGGTGGTAAGACCAGGTATGTGAAAAGCTTTGAGAGTATATAGAGGAAGCTCATTAGATCATGACGGCTTCACGTTTTCCTGCACGTAATTCACCGATAACATAGCCATCGCTGTTAGCTAAAACGGCGTCAACATTCTGCGGGCTTACGACTAAAATCATACCCACGCCCATGTTAAAAGTTCGGTACATTTCACTCTCTTGCACATGTTCTGACATGATGTCAAAGATGGATAAGGGTTTAATTTTATCTTTATAAACGACTGCTTGTAAATTCTCAGGAAGCACACGAGGTAGATTTTCAACAATCCCACCACCAGTGATGTGAGCAAGAGCATTGATTTTATTTTTCAGTTTCTTAAACGTTTTAACATAAATCGTTGTTGGTGTTAATAGAATGTCAATAAGCTTCTTGCCATCAACAATGCTATCAAATTTATAATCTAATTTTTCAAAAAATAGTTTTCTAACAAGTGAGTAACCATTGGAATGAATTCCAGAACTTGGAAGTGCGATGAGAGTGTCTCCGGCCTCTACATGTGTCAAACGGTTCATCTCGTCTTTTTCAGCAATCCCCACTGCAAAACCAGCAAGGTCAAAATCTTTTCCGCTGTACATTCCTGGCATTTCCGCCGTTTCTCCACCGATAAGAGAACATTTCGCTTGGATACAGCCATCGGCAATTCCACGCACAACTGCCGTGGAAGCTTCAATGTCTAGTTTGCTTGTCGCATAATAATCTAAGAAAAATAGAGGAGTCCCAAAGTTGCAGATGAGGTCGTTGACACACATTGCTACTAAATCAATTCCTACAGTACTGTAGTTCCCCGAATCAATGGCGAGTTTCAGTTTTGTTCCAACACCATCGGTGGCACCTAACATAACTGGCTTATTATAACCAGTAGGTAACTCATAAGCACCTGCAAATGATCCAATACCGCCTATGACGTTTGCATTAAATGTTGATTTTACTATCGGTTTTATATTTTCTACAAACTGATTTCCAGCGTCTATATCGACACCTGCATCTTTATAACTAACAGTGCTCATGAGCTCCCCTAAAAGTTTTCATTGATTTTAACAAAACTATGTTAAAATCGTGATAAAAACACAAAGGTAAATAGTGACTTTTCAACATGCATATGTTCTCACTGGCGGTATAGCCTGTGGCAAAAGTACTGTTAGCTCACTTTTGAAGGCAAATGGGTTTCGTGTAATAGATGCGGACAAGATTGCAAAAGAGCAACTTGAATTACATGGCAAGGATGTTGTCAATCTTTTTTCTGAGCATATTTGTGATGGTGGTGTCATAAATAGAAAAAAACTCGCTAGAATTGTCTTTAATTCAAAAGCGCAGAGGGAAAAGTTAAATAACTTTTTACATCCTTTGATAAGAGAAGCCATACGTAAGGTTGCGGATGAGCTAGATAAGGATGGTTTGCCTTATATTATTGATATTCCTCTTTTTTTTGAGAGCAGGGGATATGATTGCAAGATGAGCGTTGTCGTCTATGCCACAAAGTCTGAACAACTCTCCAGGCTAATGAAACGAGATGGGCTTACAAAAGAAGAGGGTACAGCGAGAATAGCTTCTCAGATGGATATTGATAAAAAAAGAGAGATGGCTGATTGGGTGATAGATAATTCATCTGACTACAAGCATTTAGAACAGCAAACACAGAAATTTATAGATTTTATTAGGAGTCAATATGCAAATAGCAAAATATAATGCAAGTGGAAATGATTTTGTGATTTTTCATACCTTTAAAGAACAAGATTTTAGTGGGTTAGCTATGAAATTGTGTCATAGGCAAAGTGGAATTGGAGCGGATGGTCTTATTGTCCTTCTTCCTCATGACACATATGATTTTAAGTGGAAGTTTTATAATAGCGATGGCAGTGACGCTGCCATGTGCGGGAATGGCTCAAGAGCTTGTGCTCACTACGCATACAGCAATGCTCTAGCAGACAAAAGTATGAAGTTTTTAACGGATGCTGGCGTCATTGCTTCTAGTGTTGAAGGAAATATCGTAGAATCGCAGTTGACAGATGTTGAAAAAATATCAGAGTCTTTCAGTGAAAATGGACGTGAATGGCACTTTTATGATACGGGCGTTCCTCATCTCGTCACTTTTGTAAAAAAATTGGATGAATACTCTCAAGAGTTGGCAGCTCACATGAGATATTCTTATAACGCCAATGTCAATTTTGTTTTATATGACGAGAATGCTTTACATGTAAGAACCTATGAGCGTGGGGTAGAAGATGAAACTTTGGCTTGCGGTACAGGAATGGCAGCATGTTATTATACAGCTTATAAGAAAGGGCTTGTCGGTGAATCTGCTAGAGTGTATCCAGCGAGTAAAGAAGAATTAAATTTAAGAATATCTGATGGAAAATTGTTTTTCAGGGGTGCTGTTCAAAAAATATTTGAAACCAGTCTGCTTGTGTAGGCAGAGTATGAAAAAAATATTTATTATCGGAACCATATTGTTAGCGTCTTTTTCTATGGCCACAGGGTTTCCTCCAGACTATTATGAAATTACAAAGGCGAAACTAATAGGATAAGAATTTTTAAAACATTGCAAGCTTCAGCTGATGCCTATGTCTTGAACCTAAATAGAAATGTTGCTTATAAAGATTTTAGAAAAGCGAGAGAAGCGAGAGAAGCAAAAAAAGAAAAGTTTTTCTGGGATGGAAGCTGCTACAACTATGATCAATTATTCGCAATTAGGGAAAGAGTATATACGCTTGTTACAAGATATAATAAAAAGAAATAAGTTATTTTATTATGACAAGAAAGTAAAGCAAAAGAATTATAGCCCTGCTTCACTCATTGCAACGGATTGAAAGTGTGCTATGACGGGATCAATGATTTCGTCAAATAAACCACCTTCCATGATAGCATCCAACCTGTATAATGTTAGATTTACTCTGTGGTCTGAAATTCTATTCTGTGGATAGTTATACGTTCTAATTCTAGCACTTCTGTCACCTGTACCGACTTGAGACTTTCTCTCTGCACTTAGTTCAGCATCTCTTTCTCTTTCTTGTAGGTCATATAGTCGTGCTTTTAAAACTTTCATCGCAGCATCTTTGTTCTTGTGTTGACTTTTTCCATCTTGGTTGGTGACAACTAATCCACTAGGAATATGCGTAATTCTAACCGCACTATCTGTCGTATTGACTGATTGTCCGCCATTTCCGGAAGCTCTCATCACATCAATCTTTAAATCACCAAGATTTAAGTTTATTTGTACGTCATCCACTTCAGGCATAACAGCAACCGTAATAGCTGATGTGTGAACTCTGCCCTGCGATTCAGTTTTTGGAACTCTCTGGACTCTATGAACTCCGCCTTCATATTTAAGCCTAGAATATGCTCCCTTGCCTTTTATGAGTGCGATAACTTCTTTATATCCATCAAGTACACCCTCGCTAGAGCTTACAATCTCGACTTTCCAACCCATTGTTTCTGCATAACGAACATACGCCTTAAAGAGGTCGGATACAAAAAGAGCAGCTTCATCGCCGCCAGTACCAGCACGCATTTCTAAAAATATATTTTTATCATCGTTTGGATTTGTGGGAAGTAGCAAAACTTTTATGGCTTCTTCTATGGCTTCTTTTAAGGGTTCTAATTCTTTGAGTTCTTCTTTTGCAAGTTCACCAAGTTCATCATCATAAATTAGCATTTTGTTTTCTTCAATGCTTTTCGTTGTTGACATGTACTCTTCTGCTTTTTCTTTAACAGGTTCAATGGCAGCTTGTTCTTTAGAGAGTTCAGTCATCCTAGATATGTTTGTAGCAATATCTGGCTCGCTTAGTAGCCTTGTTATTTCATCATATCTAGTAATAAATGGTACTAATTTATTTTCTAACATTTATGTTATCTGGTCTAAGGGGGAAGGCTGCGTTAAAATTACGCAGCTACAGTTGTACTAACTAATTTAGAAAGTCTACTGACTTTACGAGCTGCTGAGTTTTTCTTTAGGATGCCTTTTCCAGCATATGAGTGTAAACCCTTGTTTGCATTTTTAAGAGCAACTTGTGCAGCGTCTATATCGCCTGCTTCTACTGCAACTCTCACCGCTTTAGTAAGATTTTTAATTCTTGTTTTATAGAATCTATTTCTTTCTGTTCTAACTACTGTTTGTCTTGAGCGTTTTTCCGCTGATTTATGGTTAGCCATAGCTGAGCCTTTCTTATGAAATTTAGGCATCGATTATACAAAATAGTTTATTAAATTAAACTTATTTTAAGCAATTTTTTATAAAAAAGCGTAAATATTTGTTAATATTGAGGTTAAATGCCGAAGTTGTGTTACAATTATAGCTGAAATTTTACAATATAATTATAAATTAGGAAAAATAAATGAAATTATTTGGCACGGATGGAGTAAGAGGAAGAGCAGGAAAAAAGTTAAGTGCATTTACCGCCATGCGTTTAGCGATGGCTGTTGGAATTTATTTTCGAAAAAATGCAATAAATAATAAAGTACTAGTAGGAAAAGATACAAGAAGAAGTGGCTATATGATAGAAAATGCGATTGTTTCAGGGCTGACCGCAGTTGGGTATGACGTAAGGCAAATTGGTCCAATGCCAACTCCGGCTATCGCTTTTTTGACAGAAGACATGCGCTGTGATGTCGGAATTATGATTAGTGCGTCACATAATGCCTACTTTGATAATGGAATTAAATTTTTTGATGCGCATGGTGATAAGTTAAGTGAAAAAGATGAAGCGGCGATTGAAGCAATATTTTATAACGAAACCCTCATAGAAGAAAATCAGAAAATTGATTTTGAAATTGGAAGATCAAAAAGAGTTGATGATGTGATTGGCCGCTATATTGTTCACATCAAGCATTCTTTTACAAAAAACTTGACGCTACATGGGATTAGAGTTGTTTTAGACGTTGCAAATGGAGCAGCGTATAAAGTTGCACCCACTATATTTACTGAACTTGGGGCGGATGTTATTGTTATCAACGACAAACCAAACGGAAGCAATATAAATTTAAATTGTGGGGCACTTCATCCCGAGGAGTTGGGCGCACAAGTGAGAAAATTAAGAGCGGACATTGGTTTCGCTTTTGATGGAGATGCTGACAGATTAGTGGTAGTGGATGAAAACGGAGACGTGATTGATGGAGATAAGCTTTTAGGCGTGTTGAGTGTTTATCTGAAAAATACAGGCGGTTTAGCAAAAAATGCTTGTGTGGCTACGGTGATGAGTAATCAAGCGCTTGAAGATTATCTCAATGCAAATGGCATTGATTTATACAGATGTAATGTTGGAGATAAGTATGTGTTAGAGACGTTTACAAAAGAAGGTCTAAATTTTGGAGGAGAACAAAGTGGACATATCATTTTAGCTGATTTTGCAAAGACCGGAGACGCACTTGTTGCATCTTTAGCCGTGATGGCTTATATTCTTGGAGAAAAAAAGCCAGTCAGTAAGCTGTTAAATCCTTTTGAACTCTACCCGCAACTTCAAAAAAATCTCACTGTAGTGAATAAAATACCTCTTGCACAAATTAAAGAATACAATGAGCTTATAAAAAATATAGAAAAACAGAATATAAGGGTGCTTATACGCTATTCCGGGACTGAAAATTTACTAAGAATTTTACTAGAAGGAAAAGACGAAAAGAAATTAAACAATTGTATGGACGAAGTATCCGACTTTTTACAAAGCAGGTTAAATGGTTAAATCTCTCATTATATTTGTCTTGAGTTTTATAGGGATATTTGTCATTGACCAAAACATAAAATCAATTTTTTTAGATGGATATAGGTGGGATGGAGAATTCTTCTCTTTGATACTGACGTACAATCATGGTGTAGCATTTTCAATGTTTGCCTTTTTAGAAGAGAATTTAAAATATATTCAAGCGTTTTTAATTCTGTGTGTTTTTGGGTATTTACTATTTAACAGAGATACTTTTAAACTCTATTCTCTACCTGCTGGCATTATGCTGGGTGCCGGATGCAGTAATTTATATGATAGATTTATTCATGGTGGAGTCGTTGACTATTTCTTTTGGCACCATTGGTTTGACTTTGCCGTGTTTAACTTTGCCGATGTCATGATCAATGTTTCGGTCATTCTAGTGCTGGCTATAGCTTATAAAAATAAGCAATAATTTTAAGTCTCTGTTACATTTTGTTACCAATGCAAATACTCAGACCAATAGATTAGAAACTATTCTTGGATTTCTATTTATTTGTGATAAAGTTTATTTTAAATATTTTGCACGTAAGGAATTTCGATGAATAAAAATTTAATAATAGGATTGGCCGCTCTTTCTCTTCCAGTGGCAATGTTTGCAAAAAGCTATACAATGGACTTAGGCCTAGTGACAACACCAGATTCATTTCATTATATGGCCGCCAAAAAGTTCAAAGATATTGTGGAAAAAGACAGCAAGGGTGAAATCACAGTCAATATTCACCACTCAAGTTCTGTCGGTAATGAGACAAGTATTTTACAGCAACTACAACTTAATGCTCTTCAAATGGGTGTGATAACGGCAGGTCCTATGGACAAGTTTATTCCTTCTATTAAAGCAATAGGTTTCCCTTTTATATTTGATAGTTATGAAAAAGCGGACGCAATACTTGATGGAAAGATAGGTAGAAGCATTTTAAAAAGTTTTAATGCCGCAAATTTAGAGGGATATCATTTCTTGGAAAATGGGTTTAGAAATATAACGAATTCAAAGAGACCTATTAACTCAGCTACTGACGTGGAAGGCTTAAAGATAAGGGTGATGGATTCGCAACTTCATATCGCCATATGGAAAAATATTGGGGCCAATCCAACGCCAATGCCATGGCCGATATACACTCAACTTTCACAACATGTCATCGATGGACAGGAAAATCCACTGGCCGTCATTCATCAGTACAAGTTATATGAAGTACAAAAATATCTTACTCTGACAAGGCATGTATATTCTGCTTTAGTGTTTGTTGGTAGCAAAGAATTTTATGATGGATTACCTAAAAAATATCAAGATTTAATGTTTAAAGCAACACAAGAAGCTTCAGTTTATGAGAGAAAATTAAATAGAGAAAAAGCCAACTTCTTTCTTACAGATTTGAAAGAAAAGGGCATGATTATTAATGAGAATCCTGACATGACATCTTTTAAAGAGAGAGTCGCGCCACTAAAAGATAACTTTTCAGGTGATGCAAAAAAATATTTAGATCAGATTTTAGCAAAGTAAAATATGCCCCAACTAGCAAAAATAATTTCTTCTTTTAACGATACAATAAATAGGCAAATTAGTCTATTTGTCGTATCGCTTATCTTTTTACTGTCTATACTTCTGAGTGTGAGTGTATTTTACAGGTATATTCTCAATGATTCACTCTATTGGTCAGGTGAGGTATCCCGCTATATGTTGGTTTATGTAGTCTTTTTGGGTTCAACAATGGCACATAAACACAAAGCACATATAAGAATTGATATGATTTTTACATATGTATCACATACAAATAAAAGAAACATTGAAATGATGATTGCACTATTCTTTATATTTTTCTGGAGTTTGGTGTTGATGGGTTCGATTAAGTTGTTTCCTCTATTTATGATGCAAACAACAGCGACACTTGGGATGCCTTTCGCGGTAGCATTTGCGCCACTTCCACTAGCTTCCATTATATGGATATTATATTGTTGTGAAGATATTTTAACGTTGATGGTTAAAAAATAATGATTTATTTACTTTTTCTTTTATTTGCTTTCATCCTACTCTCATTACCTATGTTTTTATCAATAGGGTTGTCAACAGCCGCGGCATTTGTCATATCTGACTTACCGCTTTTTATGATAGCTCAAAAGATGTTTGATGGAGTTAATTCTTACATCCTTTTAGCTGTGCCTCTGTTTATGCTTGCAGGCAGTTTTATGGATCAGGGCGGAATGTCAAGACGCCTCGTGAACTTATCAGAGTCACTAGTCGGACATTTTCGTGGAGGGTTAGCAATCACATCGATTCTCTCCAGTATGCTTTTTGCAGGAGTTTCAGGCTCAGCAGCAGCCGACACTGCAGCAGTAGGCTCAGCCTTAATCCCTGAAATGAAAAAGAAAGGTTATGACAAAAACTTTGCTGCCTCTATTGTGGCGGCGGGCGGTTCTATCGGAGTGATTATCCCTCCAAGTATCCCTATGATTATTTTTGCTTTCATCGCCAATATCTCCGTTGGAAAGCTATTTTTAGCAGGAATTCTTCCTGGAATTTTAATCGGAATTTCTCTTGTTGTTTTGGTCATCTTTAAATCAAGAAACTTAAAAATGGATAGAGATAATAGGAATTTTGATTTTAATAAATTTAAAATAGCATTTAAAGAATCTATTTTAGCATTGGGAATTCCCTTTATAGTCGTCGGTGGAATTCTTGGCGGCATCTTTACAGCGACAGAATCAGCAGCAGTTGCCGTTGTGTATGCATTTTTTGTCAGTGTCATTGTGTACAAAGAATTGACTTTAAAAAAAATTTATAAAGCGGCCATTTATTCGGTCAATATAAGTGCCGTTATTTTGATGATTATTTCTATTGCAACAGTTTTTTCATGGTTTTTATCGATGAATAATGTGCAGGAATTATTATCAAGTACTTTTTTATCACTCACGGACAATAAATACATGTTGCTCATTCTTATCAATATATTTTTACTTCTTATGGGTACGTTTGTTGAAACGACAGCTTCATTGATTTTATTTGTGCCAGTGGTGCTTCCATTGTTATCCAATATAGGAATCGACCCTTTGACCTCCGGTGTTATGATAGTGACCAATCTAGCGATAGGTATGCTAACACCACCTTTGGGCATATGTCTAATAGTGTCCGGAACAATTGCAGAGAGTAAAATTTTGGATATATCAAGAGCAATCCTACCTTTTTTAATTGTGATGATTATAGATTTATTACTAATCACTTTTATTCCGTTTTTAACCACTTACTTGCCAGCAATTTATTAATGGTTCTGGCAGATTGCTTTAATACGCTTACCTATAAAGCAAAACATAAGCATTCTTTAAGTATCATCTTGATTCTAATTATAAATGGTCGCGTAGCTCAGTTGGTAGAGCACTACATTGACATTGTAGGGGTCGTTGGTTCGAATCCAATCGTGGCCACCATTTCGTTCTCTCGCTGTTTGGGAGTTCTATTAGTAAAGGATAAAAATGCAAAATGAGGTTATAGCCTATAGAGATGGCTTAACTATACTCGACACACAAAGTGTTGCTTCTGCCGATACATCTAAATTCCAAAAAATTTTATTTGATAATTCTGATGATGCACTAGAAGTGATTCGTCACTCTACAGCTCATATGATGGCGCAAGCTATTAAAGAGATATATCCAGACGCAAAGTTTTTTGTTGGACCAACGATAGAAGATGGATTTTATTATGACTTTCGCGTGAGTGAAAAAATAAATGACGAAGATTTAAAAACGATTGAAAAGAAGATGCAAGAAATTGCCAAAAGAAAGCTTCCTATTGAAAAATCCTGTACAACAAAAACAGAAGTGATTTCTTGTTTTGAGCAAGATGATTTAAAACAAGAAGTGCTACTTCGTATTCCAGATGGAGAAGTTTCTATTTACGCTCAAGGTGATTTTCAAGATCTTTGTCGCGGACCTCATGTGCCAAACACAAGATATTTAAGATTTTTTAAACTAACACGTGTTGCTGGTGCCTATCTTGGTGGTGATGAAAAAAGAGAAATGCTAACTCGTATTTATGGGACTGCATTTGCGGATAAAGAGAGCCTCAAAGATTATATTAGAATGATTGAAGAGGCAAAAAAACGAGATCATAGAAAATTAGGTTCTGAACTTAAACTGTTTACGTTTGATGAAGAAGTGGGTGCCGGTCTTCCAATCTGGCTTCCTCATGGGAGTCGTCTAAGAAGTAAACTAGAACAACGCCTTTTTAAAGCGCACAGATTAAGGGGCTATCAACCTGTTCGTGGTCCAGAAATATTAAAAGCGGACGCTTGGAAAATAAGCGGTCATTATGATAACTATCGTGAAAATATGTACTTTACCCAGATCGATGATGTTGAGTACGGGATGAAGCCTATGAATTGTGTTGGGCACATTAAAGTGTACCAAAACGATGTGAGAAGTTATCGTGATTTGCCATTAAAGTTTTTTGAATATGGTGTTGTCCATCGACATGAGATGAGTGGCGTAATGCATGGACTCTTTAGAGTACGAGAATTTACTCAAGATGATGCACATGTCTTTTGTACGCCAGCGCAAATAAAAGAAAATGTTATAGAGATGTTGGGTTTTGTTGATGATATCATGAAAAGTTTTGGGTTTGAATATGAAATTGAAATTTCAACCAAACCTGAGAAAGCTATAGGGGATGATTCATTTTGGGAAGCTGCAACACAAGGGCTTAAAAATGCACTTGATGAAAACAATATCGCCTATGGTATTGATGAGGGTGGCGGCGCATTTTATGGTCCTAAAATTGATGTAAAGATTCTAGACGCACTCAAGAGAAAATGGCAATGCAGTACCATTCAAGTCGACTATAATTTACCAGAAAGATTCGATTTAAGCTATGTAGATGCCAATAATGAACATGCACGCCCGGTCATGCTACATCGTGCCATCCTTGGTTCATTTGAGCGTTTCATTGGTATTTTAATAGAGCATACGATGGGCGAATTTCCATTTTTTATTGCGCCTACGCAAGTAGTTATTGTCCCCATTGGCGAAGCTCATCAAGCCTATGCAAAAGAATTGGCATACGAATTGCTTAAGAATGACATTGATTCAGAGATTTTTATGAAAAATGAGAGTCTCAACAAACGCATTAGAAATGCTGAAAAGATGCGTGTTCCGATGATTTTGGTAATAGGGGATGAAGAAATTGCTAGTCAAAGTGTTGCTTTAAGAGATAGAAGAGAAAGAACACAGTATAATCTAACAAAAGACGCGTTTATGTCTTTAACAAAGGAGAAACTTAGTGAGGTACATTTTTGAGTAAGGACAAACAGGTTATGCTCAACCAAGAAATTCGAGCAAACGAGGTCAGGTGTTTAGGAGATGATGGTACGCAGTACGGGATTATTCCTCGCAGTGAAGCATTGGCTAAAGCAGATGAATTAGGGTTAGATTTAGTTTTGATTGCCCCTGATGCAAAACCACCAGTTTGTAAGATAATGAACTACGGTAAGTTTAAATACCAAGAAGAGAAAAAGAAAAAAGAAGCAAAGAAAAACCAAAAGATTATCGATGTCAAAGAGATAAAGCTTTCTGTTAAAATTGCACAAAATGACATTAACTACAAAATAAAACATGCTAGAGAGTTTCTTTTAGCCGGCAAGCATGTGAAATTTAGAGTGTTTTTACGTGGGCGCGAAATGGCTAATCCAGATGCTGGAAAAGCAGTACTTGCAAAAGTTTGGCCCATGGTAGAAGATATAGCTTCTAGAGATAAACCACCAATGCTTGAAGGCAGATATGTTAATATGCTGACACTTCCATTAAAGTAAAATAAAAATATATTTTTATTTTACTCCCCTCTAAGAAATTTTCAGGTAATATTGTCGGTTTCTAAAATTTAATGAAGTCATTTAATTTTGTCGATAGACGAAGCTTTAGTGAGTGAAAAAGTAGCAAACACTGTTTGGTACTTATGAGAAATAAAATAAATTGTAAAGGAGTTACTATGCCGAAAATGAAAACGGTACGCGGTGCAGCAAAGCGTTTCAAAGCAATTAAGAATAGAATCAAAAGAGGGGCAGCCTTCAGAAGTCATATTCTTACTAAAAAATCTACAAAAAAGATGCGTGGATTAAAAGAAACTAAATCTGTTGACAGTCGTGATGTGAAAAGCGTCAAATTGATGCTAGGAAAAGCGTAAACTTTAAGTTTTTTGATGCGTAAGCATCATTTTAATGTTCCCCTATACATTTAGGGCAAGTTCTCTAAAAGAGACACCAAACAAGGTCAAGGATACAAAATGAGAGTAAAAACAGGGATAGTCAGAAGAAGACGTCACAAAAAGACTTTAAAACTAGCTAAGGGTTTCTATAGCGGTAGAAGAAAGCACTTTAGAAAAGCAAAAGAGCAGATTGAGCGAAGTCTAGTATATGCATACAGAGATAGAAAAAACAAGAAAAGAGATTTTAGAAGACTTTGGATTACTAGAATCAATGCTGCATGTAGATTAAATGATATTAGTTATTCTCGCTTTATAAATGCACTTAGTGTTGCAAAAATTGAATTAGATAGAAAAATTTTAGCTGATATGGCAATGAACGATCCAGTAGCCTTCTCAGCAGTTGTTAAACAAGCAAAAGCTGCACTTTAATAATTCCATCTGACACTGTACGCAGTGTCAGATAACTTCCATTTCTTATTTTACCATTTCCCACAGTGATTCAGAAAGTGTAGGATGAGCAAATACCATTTTTGCTAATTCATCTTTTGTGACGTTTGCATTGATTACAATTAAGAGTTCATGGATGAGTTCTGTGACATCATTCCCTATCATCGCTCCACCTAAAATAACACCCGATTCCTTACACATAAGCAGTTTTAAGAAACCGCCATCATCCCCTTTTATTTTTGCTTTTGCGCTAGATTTAAAAAAGTGCTTTATGATATTATATTCTCTACCACTCGCTTTTAATGCCTTTTCACTCAGTCCAATGCTAGCAACTTGCGGTTGGCAAAAAGTGACAAAAGGAATTACAGTTGAAGGAGAATTTTTGCTTTCTTCGATGATGTTGAGTGAAACAATCTTAGCCTCGTTATAAGCTGCATGGGCGAGTGCTGGAGTGGGTATAACGTCACCAATAGCATATATGTTAGGGTTTGTTGTGAGTAAATTTTCATTGACGGCTATAAAGCTCCTATCTGTTTTTACCCCAGCTTTTTCCAGATTTAATTCTTTCGTGTTTGGAGCTCTTCCGATAGAAACAAGTATTAACTTATAGTCTACTTCCACTGTACCTTTTGGCGTTTCCATCGTGATACTAACAGACGCATCATTTTTTATACATGTAGTGACGTTCGTATTTAGAGAGATGGTGATCCCTTTTTTCTCTAGCTCTCTTTTTAAGCCTTTTGAAACATCTTCATCTTCTACGGGAACAATGTTGGGTGTAAACTCAGCAATGTGAACTTTACTTCCAAGGGAGTTAAAAAAAGTAGCAAACTCACACCCAATGGCACCACCGCCAACGATAAGAATTGAAGATGGAATTTTATCAAGTTCAAATGCTTCTCTACTTGAAATAATTTGCTTTCCATCCAATTCTAGAAGAGGATGCGGTCTATGCATTGAACCCGATGCGATGATAAATTTATCTGCATTTAGTGTTTCTTCATTGACTTGTAAAGTATGTTCATTTATAAAAGTGGCAGTACCATAAATGATTTGTGCTTGTGAATTTTTTAGTTTACTTTTAATGCCATCTCTCAACTGCGTAATGAGCTCATGTTTTTTGTTTTTAAGTGTGAGCATGTTGAATTTTATAGACTCAATTTCAACACCACAACTCTCAAAATAGCTTTTTTTGGCTATGTACGTAGCACTTTCAAGATAGAGTTTTGCAGGGACACATCCTTCATTCAGACAGGTTCCGCCAATTTGGTTTTCATTTTTTTCAATAATGGCAACAGATTTACCAGCTTTACCTAAAAGAGAGGCCACTTCATAGCCGCCAGGTCCCGCTCCAATAACAATGACGTCATAGTGACTCATAATTTTCCTTCATTTTCAAAATACTCGTGTGCCATATAAGAGCTTCTTGTGTAGGGAGAGCTTTTTACAAATTCAAATCCCATATCAAGAGCCTTTTGCCCATACTCTTCAAATTTTTCCGGTCTGACAAACTCTATCACTGCTGTATGCACTTTGCTTGGGGCTAAGTATTGACCCATCGTTAAAAGTGTGCAATTTACATCAAGTAAATCTTGCAAAACTTTCTCTAACTCATCTTCTCTCTCACCAAGCCCTAACATGAGGGCACTTTTTGTTTTGATGTTGGGATTAAACTCTTTTAATGTTTGTAAAACATCTAAGGAGCGTTTATAGTTTGCTCCACGTCTCACCTCATAGAGTCGGGGAACAGTTTCCATATTGTGTCCGATTATTTCAGCGCCACAGTTTGCAATGACTTTGAGCGCTTCTTTGTTGTTTTTCAAATCAGGAATAAGAAGTTCAACGGTAATTGCTTTATCCATTTTTTTTATTTCTTGTACGCATTGATAAAAAATCTCAGCACCACCATCACTCAAATCATCTCGCGTCACACTGGTGATAACAACATGTCTAAGACCCAGCGCAATAACTGCTTTTGCCACTTTTTTAGGCTCTTCTAAATCAAGTTCGCTAGGTTTTCCTTTAGCCACATTACAAAACGTACATCTTCTTGTACATGTGTCACCAAGTATCATAAATGTTGCTAATTTCTTCGAGAAGCATTCTGACATATTTGGGCACATCGCTTCTTGGCACACTGTATGAATTCCGATATCTTTGAGTAGGATATCCACATCTTTTTTCCCTGAAAAAAAGACTTTTTTATGAAGCCATTTTGGTTTTCTTTGTATGTTAGATTCTGCTTGTGTCATAGTTTTCATCCCTCAATGTTGCTTGATAAGTTTCTACAAAACTTTCTTTTAGTAATTTTTTTGCTTCTTCCTCGCTGAGGTTTATTCCAAACTCTTTTAAAGAGTGACCTGCAAATTCTCGGTTATCATCTCTCAGAGGGATTGAACCGTGCTGATGGATAAGTTCTTTTGTGCGTTTTTGAGCATTGCCACCTATCTTTTTGCCATCTATAACTATGTCATAGTCTTCAAATCCTTCTTGGCAAAAAAAGCTTTTTGACGTTTTAATATTCATTATATCTTTGGCATAGGCAACATTAAGCCCAAGTTTACTATAAAAATTTATAAGAAAACTGCAAAGGTATTCGTAACTTTCTTTTACATTTCTTTTTCCAAAAAGATCAATAGGCATAATAATAGTATAAGAAACATCACAACCGTGCAAAAGTAATCCACCGCCAGTAGGGCGTTTTGCATGGTTTGTACCATATTGATCTCTATGCTTTAGCTCTTGGATATTTTGAAAACGTCCCAAAGTAAAAGAGTTTTTTTCCCACGTATAAAGTCTAAAAATAGGTTCATGTGTAAAGGTAGCAACCAAAGATTCATCGATAGACATATTTTCACTCGCATTGAGTGTTGGCGTATCGATAAATCTCCAGTTACCATTCAAATTATTTTTGCCATCTGATGTTTAAGCTTCTTGCTGCTTTTGTTTCATCAGGTCTTGAAATTGATAATGTTTTTGGAAACTCTTTAAAGACGGCCGAATCTACTTTCGCAAGTGCGACTGCATCAATGACTTTTTGACAAAAGTAATCAATCGTATCTATATTTTCCGTCTCCGTAGGCTCAATCATCATCGCTTCTTTAACAATAAGCGGAAAGTAAATCGTTGGTGCATGGAGTTTAAAATCCAACAGATATTTTGCGATATCTAGTGCTCTTACACCATGTTCTTTTGCAAGCGTTCCGGCACTTAAAACACATTCGTGCATACAAAAAGTATCGTAAGGAATGTCAAGATGACCTCTGAGTTTTGACATGATGTAATTTGCATTTAAAACTGCTTTTTTGCTGACGTTTATCATGCCTTCTTTGCCTAGAATTTCCATATATACGAGTGCTCGTACAAGTACTAAATAGTTCCCAAAAAATGGAGAAATTTTTCCGATACTCTGACTATGCGGCATGTCTAAAAAGTAACCTTTGTCTTGTGAAAATCCAACTTGTAAATCTGGTAAAAACTCTTTGAGTTTATTGTTCACACCAACAGGACCGGCACCTGGGCCACCGCCACCATGTGGAGTCGCAAATGTTTTGTGCAGATTGATATGCATGACATCAAAACCTAAATCACCAGGACGAATAACACCCAAAATTGCATTTAAATTGGCGCCATCGTAGTACATCAGTGCATCATATTCATGGGCAAGGTCACATATTTTCGTAATGCCTGGGTTAAATAGTCCTAAGGTATTGGGTACGGTCAGCATAACCGCAGCGACTTCATCGCTCATTGCAGCTTTAAATGCTTCAAAATCCATATCTCCATCAGGGCCTGATTTTACCGTGATAATCTCATAGTCAACCATTGCCGCAGTAGCAGGATTGGTTCCATGCGCGGAATCAGGAACGATAACATAACGTTTGCTATTGCCTTTTTTCTTGTGATAGGCACCAATCATCATAATACCAAGCATTTCACCATGCGCACCGGCTTGCGGCGTGAGTGTAAATGCACTCATGCCTGTTATCTCTGTGAGTTTGTTCTCTAGGAGTTTGATAGATTCAAGTGCCCCTTGGATATGCCCGGTGTGATTGTTTGTGATGTGATGGGGATGCAAGTTTGCAAAACCATCGAGTGTGCCAATTCTTTCTTGCGCTTTTGGATTATACTTCATCGTGCAAGAACCCAGTGGGTAAAAGTTTGAATCGATAGAAAAGTTTTTCTTGGAAAGATTGGTAAAGTGGCGTACAACGTCAAACTCACTAAGTTCTGGTAACTCTGCACTCGAGGTTCGTAAAAGTGATGCATCAAGAGATGGAGCATCGTTTACGCGTTGTTTTGGCAAGCCTACACCTACGCGTCCCACGTGGGATTTTTCAAATAATGTCGCACTCATACAAGCTCCTTTACACACATAACAAAGCTATCGATTTGAGCCTTTGTTCTTTTCTCAGTCACACTGATAAGCACTTTTTTTTCAAATTTCTCATAGAGAGAGTCAAGTTTTAGCCCCGCAAAAAAACCTTTTTCTTCCATCTTTTCTAAAAATTGCGATGAAGAAATTGGAAGGGAAATCACAAACTCATTAAATGTTGGATTTTGGTTGTAGAGAGTCACAGCTCTGATTTTTGAGAGTTCATTTTTGAGGTATGTTGCCTTGTTATAATTTTGTAAACTTAGATCCTCAAATCCTTTTTTACCTAAAAGGGATAAAAACATCGTCGCACGAAGTGCCATCAAATTTTGGTTACTACAGATATTTGAAGTTGCCCTCTCACGGCGGATATGTTGCTCTCTTGCTTGAAGTGTAAGGACATAGGAGCGTCTACCTTCAGGGTCATCCGTCATCCCAATAATTCTTCCTGGAAGATTTCTGATATATTTCTGTTTAGTTGCAAGAATCCCAAATGAAGGACCTCCAAAACCTAGGTAATTACCCAAACTTTGTCCGTCACCACAATAAATATCCACATCCATTTCACCTGGAGATTTTAAAATACCCAGTGCGATTGGGTAAGAGCTCATCACTGCCAAAGCTTTTACGCTATGGAGTGCTTCTATGATTTCTTGATAATCTTCAATCGAGCCAAAAAAGTTTGGATTTTGGAAAATATACGCAGCTGTTTTGTCATCTATCAGCGGCAACAACTCTTCTTTATTGATTTTATCACTCGTGACATGTAAGCAAATAACTTCGATATCGTGGTAGGCTAGATACGTGTTTATAATCTTGATATAAAGTGGATTAACACCAGAATCAATGATGATTTTGTTCTTTTTGGTGATACGCACTGCCATCAATGCCGCTTCTGCCATCGCCGTTCCGCCATCGTACATGGAAGCATTTGTTGCTTCCATGCCTGTGAGCTCACAAATCATCGTTTGGTATTCATAAAGCGCTTGCAAGGTTCCCTGTGATGCTTCTGGCTGGTAAGGAGTGTAGGCTGTATAAAATTCAGAACGTCCTGCGAGTGCGTCAACCGCAGAGGGGATAATATGATCATAATACCCACCGCCTAGAAAGCAGACTTTGGAAGTATCATTTTTACTTGCAAGAGTTTTGAGGTTTTCAAACACTTCAAATTCACTCAAGCCTTCATTGATATTGAAGCTTTTTGGTCTCAATGCACTTGGAATTGAAGCAAAAAGTTCTGACTCATCTTTGATTCCTATTTGTGCAAGCATACGCTTCACATCATTGGGGGTATGAGGAGTAAACGGCATTACAGCGTTTCTATATAAGATGCATAAGTCGTCTCGTCCATGAGCGTCTCAAATTCACTTACATCAATCACTTTTAGTCTTAAAACCCATGTATCTTCCGCCGCTTCATTTAAAAGCTCAGGTGAGTTATTTAATTCTTCATTGATCTGTACGACTTCTCCGCTTAGTGGCGTATAAATATCACTCGCTGCTTTTACTGATTCGATAAAAGCAATGCTCTCATCTTTGGCAGCGCTCAACCCAATCTCTGGAAGTTCAACAAATGTAATATCGCCTAATTGATCAACTGCGTACTTTGAGAGACCTACTGTTGCGATATCTCCCTCTAAAATTGCCCACTCATGTTCATTACTGTAACGTTTGCTCATTTATAATCCTTGATTTATTTTTTCTTATAAAAGGGAAGTGTTGCCAAGAAAATAGGCATGCTCCCTCGTTGTGTTCTGACTTCTAATGGTAGATCTTTGTCGTAAAGTTTAGTTTGCACGGAACCGAGACCTATGCCTGAGTTGATCGACGGTGAAAAGGTACCGCTTGTAACAACGCCTATTTTTTGGTCATTTTGGTAAATTTCCATGTCGGCTCTGGGGGATTGTTTAGTATTGGTTGTAAACGCAATCGATTTTTTAGGTGCCCCTTCTTCTTTTTGTTTAAGAAGAGCATCTTTGCCGAGAAAATATTTATCATAGCCTACAAAAAATCCTATGCCAGCCTCAATCGGAGAAGTATTTTCATCTAACTCATGACCATAAAGGCTGTATCCCACCTCCAAGCGAAGTACATCCCTAGCGCCAAGACCTGCTGGAACGGCTCCACCTTCTACGAGTTCATCCCAAACTAGCAGTGAAACATCACTGTCAAGATAAAGCTCATATCCGTGCTCTCCTGTGTACCCTGTGCGACTAACTATCGCATTAGTCTCTAAAATAGTGGTTTCGACAAAACTAAAAAATTTCAATTCGTCTAAGTTAATGGGGACTAATTTTTGCAGGATTTCTTTTGATGTTGGACCTTGAATATCTATCTTTGCAGTTTTGGAAGATGCATCGACAAATGTGCCACTCGAGAGGCGTGCCTCAATAGTCTTAAAGTCTATGTCTATTCTTGAGGCATTGACAACAAACATGAGTTTATCGGCTGTGGCTTTATAGATAATCATATCATCAATCACGCCGCCATTTTCATTGAGCAAAAATCCATATTTGCATTTACCAATAGGCAGTTTTACAACATCGATAGTTGTGGCTTTATTAATCCCGCTAAAGGTTAAGTCTCCCTTAAAGAAAAACTCTCCCATATGCGAGATGTCAAATATCGCTGCACCATTTCTGCACGCCGCATGCTCCTTTAAAATTCCCTCGTATTGAACAGGCATATGCCATCCGCCAAAGTCGATGCATTTTGCATTAAGCGCTTGGTGCTTTTCAAAGAGGACCGTTCTTTTTAATTCTGTCATATATGCTCCTAATATTGAAGTGTATTAATTATGCCCAAGCTTACATTTCATTTTAATAAAAAATGAAATGTAAGCTCTATACATGTAGAAATTTTACAAAAGGAAACACATCATTATGCTATACTTTCAAAATAATATAGATAAGGAAATCTCATCATTTTAAATCAGCAGTCACTGCAAAAGCAATTTAGTGCTTTTTGTAATAAAAATAATCCTAAAGATATGGAAGAGGCAATTAACTATTTTGCAATTTTTGGAGGACTTGATATTAAAATTGATACGAGTGTTCCAGTGCTTGAGTTGATAGAAAAACATATACTGCGTGAGTATAAAACCTTGCGAAATGATATTAGTAGAATGATGGACGTAGAAAACATGTCACATTTGATTTTAACAGGTATTGCGATGGGAGACAGGCGCACAAACTCTGCTTTCAAGCGCGCTAAAATATCGTTTGATGAGGGGATAAAAGTCATTGATGATCTTTGTGAGAAGAAGATACTCAAACTTGAAGTTCCTTTTGGGCAAAAAGGTGTTCCTGAAAAAGCTCTTTTTACTGCTCCTTTTTTAAGATTTTGGTTTACGTTTGTTTCACCACTTTTTACAGGTATTAAAAATGGCGAGTATGAAGAATTTTATACACATTATAAAAACAGAGAAGCAGACTTTGCAAATCTTATTTTTGAACAACTCTCGCATGAGCTTTTAAAAGAGGTGTGGCAAGAAGACAAAATTTATAATATCGGAAGATATTGGGATAAAAAAATAGAGATAGACTTGGTTGCAAAAACAAAATCAGGCAAGATAATCGCAGGAGCGTGTAAATACACTAATTCAAAAATGAAAAAAAGTGACCTTACAAAGTTGCAAGAAAATTGCAAAGAGGCAGGAATAAAGCCAGATATCTATATTCTTTTTAGCAAAATTGGGTGTACAAATGAACTTAAATCACTCAAAAGTGAAACGTTAAAACTGCTTACATGTAGAAACTTTAAACTGCTAATAAAAGAGTAAGAGAGATTCGTTGTGTGAATAACGATTAATTTTTGACAGAAGGTTAATTGAAGATGAGTGAATATATCAAGTGTTCAGTGATGGACTGTCAAGTAAAACTACGCTGAACAAAAAGGAAATAAAATGAGTGAAGAAGGTAAGTGCCCAATGACGGGTGCAACTGCAGCAACAAGTGCAGGTAAAGTCGCATCGATTCGGGACTGGTGGCCAAACCAGTTGAATCTCCGAATTTTAAGCCAACATTCGCAAATCTCTAATCCTATGGGCAAGACATTTGACTACGCTACAGAATTCAAGAAAATCGACCTAGAAACTCTCAAGAAAGACGTTTTTGAACTGATGACAAATTCGCAGGATTGGTGGCCGGCTGACTATGGTACCTACGGGCCGCTTTTCATCCGAATGGCGTGGCACAGCGCTGGTACATACCGTATCAAAGACGGTCGCGGTGGTGCATCTGCTGGAAACCAACGCTTTGCACCACTCAATAGCTGGCCTGACAATGTGAATCTAGATAAGGCTCGTCGTCTACTATGGCCGATCAAACAAAAATACGGTAGTAAAATCTCATGGGCTGATCTCATGATATTTGCGGGCAACTGTGCGCTAGAATCTATGGGATTTAAGACATTTGGCTTCGGCGGTGGTCGTGAGGATATTTGGGAGCCGGAAGAAGATATAAACTGGGGTTCAGAGACCGAATGGCTCGGCGAAAAACGCTTTTCAAAAGACAATGAGCTTGAAAATCCTCTTGCTGCCACACAAATGGGTCTTATTTATGTTAATCCAGAAGGTCCAAACGGTGAACCGAATGTACTCGCTGCCGCAAAAGATATTCGTGAGACTTTTGCGCGTATGGCGATGAATGATGAAGAAACAGTGGCATTGATTGCCGGCGGACATACCTTTGGCAAAACCCACGGCGCTGCCAACCCAGACAAATATGTCGAACGTGAACCTGAAGCTGCACCTATTGAGGAGCAAGGACTAGGATGGAAAAATAGTTTTGGTACAGGAAATGGTGCCAGTACGATTGGTAGCGGACTGGAGGGAGCTTGGACGCCAACGCCAACCCAGTGGGACAATAGCTTTTTTGACACACTCTACAAGTACGACTGGAATTTAGTAAAGAGCCCCGCAGGAGCCCATCAGTGGGAACCGACCGATCCAGCTGCAGCAACTACCGTGCCAGATGCTCATGATCCTTCGAAACGACACGCACCTATCATGTTTACCACCGATCTTGCACTAAGGATGGATCCTATTTATGGGCCGATTTCCAAGCATTTTTACGAGAATCCTAATGAGTTTGCAGACGCATTTGCAAAGGCATGGTTCAAGCTAACCCACCGTGATATGGGTCCTAGATCACGCTATCTTGGTGCATTGGTACCAAAAGAAGAATTGATATGGCAAGATCCAGTCCCAAAAGCAGCCTATGACTTCATTGACGAAAAGGACATCGCTGAGCTTAAGGGTAAAATTATCGCATCAGGACTATCGATCTCTGATCTTGTTTCGACAGCATGGGCAGCTGCATCAACTTTCCGCGGCTCTGACAAACGAGGCGGAGCAAATGGAGCGCGTCTACGTCTCTCTCCTCAGAAGGATTGGGAAGTGAATCAGCCTAAGCAATTAGCAAAAGTATTGAAAACTCTTGAGGGAATTCACAAGACGTTCAACGATGCACAGTCTGGTGGAAAGCTAATTTCGATAGCTGATATAATAGTCCTCGGAGGCTGTGCCGCTGTGGAGCAAGCTGTGAAGAATGCCGGATCTAACATGCAAGTTCCATTTACACCAGGGCGTACAGATGCGTCACAAGAACAAACCGATGAGGAGTCCTTTGCCGTGCTCGAACCGGCTGCAGATGGATTCCGTAACTACCAGAAATCAAAATACGCATGTTCAACAGAAGAACTACTGCTCGATCAGGCACAATTGCTAACATTAACTGCGCCTGAGATGACAGTTCTTATAGGTGGTATGCGCGTTTTGAATACAAACTTTGAACGATCACAATACGGCGTCTTTACGAAGCGTCCAGAAACACTCAGCAATGACTTCTTTATAAATCTACTCGATATGAGCACAACATGGAAGGCAACATCAGAAGATGATGATATGTTTGAGGGACGTAATCGTGCAACACGCAAACTCATGTGGACCGGTACACGTGTTGATCTAATCTTCGGTTCTAACTCCCAACTCAGAGCCTTGGCGGAAGTCTATGGAACTGATGACTCCCATGAGAAGTTCCTACACGACTTTATAGCAACCTGGAATAAGGTTATGAACCTTGACCGTTTCGACCTAGCGTAAACCGGTTTCAGCGGGGCGTACTGTCGCCGCTTAACCGGCACGTTTTATCATAGAAATATGGTGTTTGAACACATAATTAACTAAGGATGAGGTACTTTAATCTTAGAATTGAGACTCCAACCGATTAATGCCATGATTAAAATAACAGAAATATCTGGGAGTACATTGTACGTATTTCCTAGATAGATAATCCATAAAAGAATACCACCTAGAGGAGTTGGAACTCCAACAAAAAACTTTTCCACTTCTCCCACGCCAGCGTTAATGTTAAATTGGATGAGTCGCCTCAGTCCTGAGATAACATAATAAATAGATACTATTCCAGAAACTGCCAATAAAACTCCAGAAAAAGAAGTGAAATAAATAGCCTGAAAGATGAGAAACACTGGAACAAGAACAAAACTTAGAAAATCGGCAAAGCTATCAAGTTGGATGCCAAACTCATTTGAAAGGTTATATTTTCTAGCAACTTTACCATCCATAATGTCACATGCTCCACCGAGCCAGGCAAAGACGATTGCCCAGAAGAAGTTACTTTGTGAGATATAGTATGTTGCGATGAGACCAGCTGATATGTTGGCAAAAGTAATTAAATTTGCAAGATTAAAATGAGAGTGACTAGAATATAAAAATTTCATATATTTCATCCTTTTTTTGGTATAAAAGTATACCTAAATTTTATACGTATAGGGAGGTGCTTTAAATACCTCCCTAATAATTCTTATTTATCTAAGTATTTTTTAACGGAGTGTGGACTAGGATAAATAAAAGTAGTTTTTCTAATGGCAAAGATATTTTTCTTATCTTCTTGTGCGAATGCTTCTATTTCTATGGTTAAAATAGTATCTTCTTGCTCATGTGCCGATAGTGATTTTTCTGCTTCAATAACGACTACTTTTTTAAGCCTCTTTCCAGCCTTTAAGAGAAAAGGTTTTTCTGGAGATTCGATTGAGAGATTTTTATTATTTATTTTAAAATAATAGGTATGATCTTTTGAATCTGTATTTTGAAAAAGAAAAATATAGGCATTTTTTATTTCATCACCATGATCTTTTACTACATAAAGTTGAGAAGTTCGGTTGATGTTTAAAAGCATATGCTCTTTTGTCGCTCCCATGAGGAATAAAGCAACTAATGCTATACATAAAGCAATGCCATATGCTATCGTGCGAAAACGTATAAATTTTGTTTTTCCATTGGTTTCAACCGCATTTGGACTGGTCCATGTGATGAGTGACTCTTTACCGAGTTTTCCCATGACATCAGTACAAGCATCCGCACATTCGAGACAATCAATGCACTCTAATTGCATTCCTTTTCTGATATCTATGTGCGTTGGACAAATTCTAACACATGCTTCACATCCTGTACATTCATCAGTTGGGTCAGTCGGCTTTGTGTTAATGAGTTTTCCATGTTCTGTATAAATTAATCCACCACGTTTCTCATTGTACATAGTTTGTATGGTGTCGTTGTCAAGCATAACTGACTGAATTCTAGCATAGGGGCAGACGTAAGCACAAAAATCTTCTTTTAGTATCACAATATCATAAATTAAAAAACCAGCAAAGCCAAATATAAAACCTAGCAAAACCTTGTGTTCTAACGGGTTTTGCATATACACAAAAAAGTCTTCAGGCGGCACAAAATACCAACTAAGATTTGATGCAGCCAAAACAGCTAACACAGACCAAATAATAACAGCTAACGCTTTTTTTATACTATTAGGCACATCTTTTTGTTTGTTTGCTATGCGCTTTCTTACTCTCAGTATTTTTGTTTCTAATAAGTCTCTGTAGAAAACTCTAAAAATAGTTTGAGGACAAGCCCATCCACACCATATTCTTCCACCTAGCGTTGTTACAAAAAACACACCTAAAAATAACAAAATAAGTATAAATGGCAGTAGATATAACTCCTGCATATCAAATGATGTAAAAAGCAAATGTAGTTGCTTCTTATCAAAACTAAGCAGAAAAAGATGCTTACCACTGAGTTGTATAAATGGTAGTATTAGAGAAACTATAGTTATAATTAAATATGTAAAGTATCTTTTCTTAGTATATTTTGTACCGCATGAACCATTTGTGTTACATGTTGACATAGTTATCTTCCTTTGGTCTTCCATGCACATTAGACGTATCAACACACATGCTTTATGATAATATTATGCTGGTATTTGATGTTCTCTTTCTCTATTTTATTCTTTAAAAGTGTAGCACTAATGACGTTAAAAATAAATAAACATTTATATTTTATCGTCTTTTAACGTTGAATCTATTTTCTATTAAGCTTATAAATATTTTTTTTAGGTATAATAATTTCCTAAAAATTTAAAAGAAAGGTGGTGATAGCGGATGCCAGGTATCAAGGTACATCCTAATGATTCTTTTGACGAAGCCTATAGAAAATTCAAAAAGCAAGTCGATAGAAATCTTGTCGTAACAGAAACTCGTGCTAGAAGGTTCTATGTAACTGGAGCAGAAAGACGAAAGTTGTTAAAGATAAGTGCTCGCAAGAAAATGCTTAAGAAACTATATATGCTTAGACGATACGAGTCTAGACTATAATCACATTGGGGAGAAATTCTCCCCAAAACTATTTAATTTCCCATACAATCTAAACTTTTCAGCTAAGAGAGTCACTCCCCTGCTAACACTATTTAATATTAATTTTTTTTATGTATAATGCATCACACTAACATTTTACTTGGTTAAGGATACAGTCATGAACAAAAAACTAACAGTTATGGAAATGTCCAAATATCTAGACGTGAGTAAAGAAGCAATTTATAATCGTCTAAGACGAGGTACTTTGGAGAGTGTTTTAGAAGAGGGTAAAAAATATATTTTACTAACAGATACACTTCAAAGAGAAGGTAGACTTTCTAAGCACACAACCGTCACAAGTAATCTAGATAGTGAGTATGTCAATCTTTTAAAAACTCAAATTGAAGACTTAAAAATCAAAAATGAAAAGTTAGAAGACAATAAAGAGAGATTATTGCTTGATAAAGAGCGAATGCTAATAGAATCAAAAGAAAAAATAGAGCAAATTTACAAAGAAAGAGATGAGCAGTTGAAAATGATTTTGACGTTAGCAAATATTCCATCTTTGGAAAATAAACCTGCATCAAAGAAAGAAAGCACAACAGAGGTAATAGAAGAAATTAATATCGACGAAGATATCGTAGAAATAATGTGTGAATCTTTTGAAGACTGGAAAGAGTTAAGGGTTTATATGGATGAAAAGCATTATTCCCATGAAGATAAAAAAAAGATACAAAAAAGAGTAAAAAAACAGGTTGGAAAAGATGACAATGTAAAGAGTAGCAATGGGGACCTTTACATAAAAAGAGATACTAAATTAAAACACATAATAGGGAGAATTTAATGAAAATAGTATTTTTAGAAGCTAGCACAATTGGTGATGATATTGATTTAAGTGTGTTTGAGAGTTTTGGAGAGGTGGTACTCTATCCTTCAACTCCCAAAGACAAGGCAGTAGAGCGCATAGGTGATGCACAAATTGTACTCACAAACAAGGTCATGATGGATAAAGAAACCATGGCTGCATGTAAGAATATAAAACTTATCTGTATCACTGCCACGGGGATGGATAATGTTGATTTAGAGGCTGCTGCACAACAAGGCATTGTGGTAAAAAATGCGGCTGGGTATTCTACTTCGTCGGTTGCCCAAACTACAATTATGTTAGTGCTTTCTTTGATTGGGAAGAGTGCGTATCATGATGCATACGTAAAATCTGGACAATGGTCACAAAGTCCAATTTTTACCTGTCTTGCGAAACCTTTTTGGGAGATAAAAGGTAAAAAATGGGGAATTATAGGACTTGGTAATATAGGTAAAGAAGTTGCCAAAATTGCATCTGCTTTTGGCGCAGTTGTGTGTTACTATTCAACTAGTGGCGCAAATAATGATAGTACTTATAAAAGAGTTGAACTTAGTGAGATGATGAGTGACTGCGATATTATCTCAATTCATGCGCCATTTAATGACAAAACTAACGGATTGATTCAAAAAGAACAACTCGACCTTATGAAAAAAGGGGCTGTTCTCGTTAACGTCGGTCGTGGCGGTATTGTCGATGAGAGTGATTTAGCAGATGCTATTGATAACAAAGGGATTTTAGCGGGGATTGATGTGGTCGCCACTGAACCAATACGCAAGGATAACAAACTCCTACATGTAAGAGCTAAAGACAATTTAATGATGACTCCTCATATTGCTTGGGCAAGCAAGGAAGCAAGAACTAAGCTTGTAGAAATTGTTGTAGAGAATATTAAAAGCTTTTTAAAATAGATCGATAAAAAATTTTCGAAGCCTAGAGGAAAATTTATTATTTTTCTTTTTGGCCTTTGCTAGAAAATATTCTACTTTTTGTCTTTGTATCTTGGTCTCTAAAACTAAATCATCTTGCCAAAAAGTTTTTGAGTTCGGTAATGGCTTTTTCATTTTTGATCCTAAATTTTATCTCTATTCTTCTTGAAGCATCTTTGTCTTCTATACCCTGTGGATCAGATATAGTATTTGCAAAAGCTCTACCACTTGCACTTATGTATTGTCTAAAAAGGGCGCTGTTTTTTGGGTACTTTTCATATAAAAATTTCATGACCTCTAAGGCTCTTTTTTGAGACAACTCTAAGTTGTAAAGATAGGACCCATCGGAATTGGTATATCCTTCTATGACGATTTGGTCTATATATTGTTTGATTTCATCATCGAGAAGAAGCGTATTTATATATTTTCGCAGTACAGTGCTCAAGTCTTTTTTTGCGCTCTCTTTTAGAATAAAACTGTTTTGTTCAAAAAGAATATTTGAGCTAAATATTAAGGCACCACTTTGCGCATCTACATGTATTTTGTCTCCTAATTTCTCTTTTAATGTTGAGACTACTTTTATGCGAATACCTGTTAAACTTTTGATTTTAACTTTTGCAATATCTAGTTCATCAACCAGTAATTGATGCTTTTTACTTTGAATGAGAAGACTATTTTCAAGTTTTGCAAGTTCTTCATTTTTTAGGGTAATTGTATAATTGTTTGTATCAATTTCCATTGCTAACGTATTATTTTTAACGTTTAATGCTTTTTCTTTGAGGTCATATTCAAATAACAAGTCTTTTAACTTTTGAATCTCTTCTTTATTTAAAGCAATTTCTTCTATTTTTGTTGCAATATACTTATTTAGCTTTTGACTAGACGCTTCACTGATTTTTAATTCTTTGCTCATCGAATCAAGTTTCCTCTGGGCATCACTTAGTTCGAATGATAGATGAAAATTCTCTGCTTGCATCTCTTGGAGTTTACTGTTTATAGCGTCTAATCTTTTTTTCTTATCAGACAATGCATCTTCGCTTAGACCAAGTGCCGCTTTCTTCTTCTCAAGGTCTGCTCTTATGGCTTGTAAATCTGTTTGAATAAAAACATATTTAATCACAATAGCGCCCACAAGTAGTATAAAAACAAAAAGTAACCCAGCCATTAAATCAGCATACGATATCCAAAAATTTTGGGACTCATCTATGTTTTTATTGTCCTTATACATTATAAATTCTCTAGATTTTTAACTTGGGCAAGAGAACTAACAATTTTGGCAACTTCACTGTCTATAGTAACAAGCGTGTTTTTTAATTTATCTGAAAATTTATCATCAAATTCGTTAAGATAAGTATTAAAAGACCAGCCGATTTTATCCGTATCTTTTTTCATAGTTTCAAAGTTTTTTACAATGGCCGCGTAAATCAGTTCTATGTTTTGGGAGCTTATCCCTTCCAATGCCTTTGCAATATGAGCCAAATTATCCTCTTTTGCTTTAAGTGATTTCGCTATATCGCTGAGGTATATACTATTTTGCTCAAGCCTGAGTGTAGACTCTTTAGCTTCAAGTATCATTTGTTGAAAGTCCGAAATTATTTTACCTTGGGACTTTTGAGCTTCATTGGCTATGTCTAAGCTTTCCTTCATCTGCCTTGTTGCTTTTGTAATTGACTCTTGTTCAAAGGTGATTATATTTCCAAACATTTCAAGTCTTTGAGTTATTGTTTTATTCATATTTTCTATTAATTCATCTTTGGCAAAGTTGTCAAAAACTCTATTTAGTCTTTCAAAATTTTCCATACTTTTTTGAAAATACGTTTGTTCTATCTCTTCCTTGCTCCAAAAAAGAGTTCTTGTGCTTTTTTTAATGTTATTGACGATTCTATCAAATTGACTAATGCCAGTTTTGTCAAATAAAATCCACCAAATTGATAAAAATATTCCATAGATTGAGACGTAAAATGCAGTCCCAACCCCTCCGAGTAAAAGTGATATTTCTCTCTCTAGTACTGCGGATGTATTTGATGAAAAATCAGGCATCGACAGTGCTATAGAAATAAATGTTCCCAAAATCCCTAAAGTGGGGAAAATTCCAGCTGCAACGGACGCAAAGTTTTCATTTCTTAAAGTTGACGTATACTCTTTTGCAAACGTGTCATAAGGAGTGTTTGCCTTCTCTTTGCCACCTATTTCCAGAAGATTGCTTTGAATATAAATTTTTAGTTCTTTTTTATAATTATCTAAGTCCTGTATAAATTTGCAGGAGGCATAAAACGCATTATGTTTGAGAAAAAATAGATAAATAATAAAAATAATTCCTATTAAAATAACGCTGTGAATTTCAACTTTAAATGGGATAAGTTTCATATAGCCAGAAATTATCATTACAAAAATTAAAAAAGGAATAAGAAGTAGATAGAGAGTTTTTGCGAAACAATTTGGTTTCTTTTCATTGGAAAAATCTAAAAAATTAACGTCACTCATAAGTTTTCCTTGTATCAAAATTACAATGAGTATAACAAAATTAAGTTACAACACGACTTTTTTATAGAAAATCGATAAAATATTGCAGGCTTTAGTGTTTACTTTTGAAACTTTTGATAGTATATGAGAAGTAATTAAAATAAAAAAGGAAAAATAGATGGCAAAAGAACATAGTTTTGATATAACGGCAGAAATAGATAAGCAAATCCTTAAAGATGCCTATGAGCAAACCAAAAAAATCATCACAAATCGTTGGGACTTTAAAGGCGTTACATGTGAGTTTGATTATAATGAGAAAGACAAAGTAATCACGCTTAAGGCTTCTAGTGATTCTAAGGCGGATGCTATGTTTGATACACTTATTTCAGAAGTGATTAAAAGAGATCTTTCTTCAAAAGGGATAAAAGAGACAAAACGTGATGTTGTTGGCGGTGGAAATACTAAGCTAACAATCAGTATTAATGATGTGATTTCAAAAGATGATGCACGCGCTATCGTAAAAAAGATAAAAGAGTTAAAACTCAAAGTTCAAGCTTCTATTCGTGGCGATGAAGTGAGAGTTGTTGGAAAGTCAATCGATGATTTGCAAGATGCTATTAAGGCAATTCGTGGAGCAGAATTAGAAATTCCAATTAACTTTATCAATCTAAAATAATTTTAATGCAAGAAGAAGAACATTTATTTAAAATAGAAGTGATGCCTAAAGTTAAAGGCTTTTGGTGCAAGCTTCTTGTCTATCTCATTTATTTAGGTATGAGCCTTGGTCCCATAGTACTTGGCGGCTTCTGTTGGTGGTATTTTCATAGTCTTTGGATAGGTTTTCTCTCAATCTTGTTTTTTATGCTGATTTCTGGGATTATTACATCAAAAATGAGAATCAATTCTATTCCCTTTGAGCAACGAGAAATGAATTACTCAACGATAGCCATTGTAAAATGGTTCGTCGGTAAAAATATTTGTGAACAATAGAGAAAGGCAGTTATCTTGGGCGTAGAATTTTCGATCATATCAACAGCCGTTCTACTCATGTTTGTGTTAGATCCATTTGGCAATGTTCCAATGGTGCTGGCAATTTTAAAAGATGTTGACGCTAAGAGAAAGAGACAGATTATCATAAGAGAGTCTTTTTTTGGCTTAGGCATACTCCTTATATTTTTATTTTTTGGAGAGTCCTTTTTAAATATATTTCACCTTGAAACAGCAGCAGTTACAATAGCGGGAGGAGTTATCTTTTTTGTGATAGCCCTAAAAATGATATTTCCAGGGGAAAAAGGCAATGTAACCCTTTTTGGGTCTGGCGATCCTTTTATGGTGCCCATTGCGATACCCATGATAGCAGGACCTTCAGCTCTCGCTACTTTGATGATAATGACAAAATCATATTCACATTCATTTTGGTCTCTTTTTGCTTCACTCCTTCTTGCTTGGCTGGCAACCTCTATCATCCTATATTTGTCTTCTGTTTTATATAAACTTTTAAAAGAAAAAGGACTGAGTGCATTAGAAAAACTGATGGGTATGCTTTTACTCATGCTTTCTGTGCAAATGTTTGTTGATGGAATTAGAGCATTAATCACAAGTTGACAGAATATTTTTAAAATTGTCCTTAACTATATTATTATTGTGAGCAATAATAGTTTGTATCACTTAAAGCATGGTGCTACTGATGGTAACATGTCATAAAAACTTAAAAACTTTCCAATATGTCTCACAAAGCCTATAAACACGACTAATTCACTAAACAATAAGTTTTCTTAACCTTTAAATATAATCTCACATTAAGTTTAAAATGACAAAATTGTTCTAAATTAAGATTAGCTCAGTAAGATGTGTAATTATAATTAAAGAAGGAGATAAGCTTAATGGAAGTAACAAAACAAGAAGTACCATATTCTCCTACTACTTCTGAGTTAATTCAAGAAGTAGCAAAAGAGATAGTAACCGTACCACAAAAAGATAGAAGAGACTTTTTAAGAAAGGGACTTTTGTTTTCTGTAACAGCAGCGGCTGCTTTGGGCGGGATGTCAAAACTTCAAGCAGAGTCACCAATAGATCTAAGCAATTTACCACCAAACAATCCTGCGTGGGGATTGAAGGTTGGAAGAGACAATAACTCTATGCCTTATGGCTTGCCATCTAAATATGAAGCAAATGTCGTTAGAAGAGCTGTTCCGTGGTTGACTGCGGATCAAAAAGCTTCTATTAGTTTTACACCTTGGCAAGATTTAAAAGGGATTATCGTCCCAAATGGATTACATTTCACTCGTAGTCATGGCGGGGTTATTGATATCAATCCAAAAGAGTGGAGATTGATGATTCATGGCCTTGTCGAAAAAGAGATTATTCTTACATTAGATGATCTTATGCAATATCCAAGTATCAGCGTCATTCACTCATTTGAGTGTGCCGCAAACAATGGTATGGAGTGGAGAGGACCAGGACTTAACTCGCTTCAAGTGACTCACGGAATGTTGAGTTGTTCAGAGTGGACGGGTGTTAGTTTAAAAACAATACTAGAAGATATTGGTCTTAAACCAGGCGCAAAATGGATGTTCCCAGAAGGATCTGATCCTGCAGGCGTTGGTCGTTCGGTACCGATTGAAAAAGTGCTTGATGATGCGATGCTCGTGTATGCGATGAACGGTGAAGCATTAAGACCAGAGCAGGGATATCCTGTGAGATTGTTCCTCCCAGGCTGGGAAGGAGCTATTCAAGTTAAATGGTTGAAAAGATTAAAGTTTGATGATAAATCATGGATGGTAAGAGAAGAGAGTACTAAATATACAATGCTTCAAGCCGATGGCCATGCAAAAATGTACAATTGGTCATTTGAAGCAAATTCTGTAATTACCTCTCCTTGTCCTGAAAGAGATTGGACGGACAAGAAAAAGGGAATTATAAAGATAGAAGGAATAGCTTGGTCTGGTAAAGGTGCCATCAGCTATGTTGATGTCTCAACAGACGGTGGAGATACGTGGAAGCAAGCAAGATTTACAAGTATTGTACTTCCAAAAGCGGTGACACGGTTTGCGGCAGAGGTTGAGTGGGATGGAAAAGAAATGCTGTTACAAAGTAGAGCAACGGACGACACAGGGTATACGCAACCAAATGCTGGGCAACTTGTAGCCGCACGTGGGAAAGAGTCTGTATATCATAGAAATGCCATTCAAACATGGGAAGTTAAAAGTAATGGGGAGGTGAACAATGTCCAAGTTTATGCGTAGTTTTACACTACTTGCAAGTGCATTGTTGTTAGTTTCAACATTAAGTGCAGCGCAGAGAAGTTACACTCCCGCAGACCCTGACAAATATCCATATCCAAGTGTTGTAACAGATAAAAATGGAGATAAAATTAATGTGGACGGTGCAAAAATATTACCGGACACATTTGAAGTGACTGAAGTGTATCGGTCTCCATTTAGTGGAAAGAATTATAACTTAGGTAAAAAAGCGACTGCCCAGCAAGTAAAAGCTTGGAATACAGATACTAGACCGGATGGAAAGGGCTTGCCCGAAGGTTCTATGAAACTTGTACAAGGCGCAGCCATATATGCCAAAAAATGTGCTTCATGCCATGGTGATTTTGGTGAGGGTGTTGGTAGATATCCAGTGCTCGCAGGGGGACGTGGAACTTTAACGCTTCATCCATCATCAGGAGGCGATGCAGCACCATTAAAAACAGTGGGAAGTTATTTACCTTATATTTCTCCACTTTTTTGGTATATTCAAACAGCGATGCCATTGACTGCTCCTAAGTCACTTAGCAATAGTGAAGTTTACGGCATTATGGGATATATACTTCAGTTAAGTGACATTAAAGTGAATGGTGCAGATATAGAAGATGAGACAGTGATCGATAGAGCGTTTATCAATGCTGTTCACATGCCAAATGAAAAAGGGTTTGAGTACAACAACCTTAGAGTTTCAGATACTAACAATACAAGATGTATGAAAGATTGTATTGATACTTCTAAGATGAACGTCATGCACATTGTGACTGATGCTACTATAGTAGAACCTCCATTTGGTGAAGAACGATGGTCTTATACGAAAATTAAAAAAGATGAATCTTTCGGAAAGAGTGCATATAAAAATACCTGTGCAGTGTGTCATGATGCAGGGCTAGCTGGTGCTCCGATAGTAGGAGATAAAGCAGCTTGGGCGAGAGTGACTAAAAAAAGTTTAAAAGAAATTTTAGGCAATGCAATCAATGGACTTAACGGAATGCCTCCACGAGGGGGCGATGCTTCACTTGAAGACAAACAGGTAGAAGAAATTGTGAATTATATGATCGAAGCTAGTAAATAAATCTAAAGGAGAAAATATGAGTTTAATAAAATTGGCGGCAAGTGTAGCAGTCTTGGCAACACTTCTTTCAACAGCAAGTTTTGCAGGCATGAGCAGGGCAGACATAATGAAAGAGGGCAGAAAAGTTTTTACAACGAAAAGTTTAGGTAATTGTTTGGCATGCCATTCTGTACAAGGGGATGATTCTATTCCACAAACCGGAACATTAGGACCAAGGCTTGCAAATATGGACACCTACCCAAAAGAGTATTTAGCGAGTAAGATTTGGGATCCAAACAAAACAAATCCAAACACGATTATGCCACCGATGGGCAGAAACAACAAAATAACCAAAGCTCAAATAGATGCAATCGTTGTGTATTTACAAGAGACTACTAAAACAAAATAAGGGGAATAATATGGAAAGAAGAAAATTTATAGGATTTGGTTTTTCAGCTATCACCGTAGCAGCACTAGGGACAGCGGCACAGGCAAATATATTAACAGAGCATGGAAAAGCATTTGAGGCTAAAAAAGTTGATGGTGCATTAAATAGCTTATATGGTTCAACTAAAGCAACTGAAGATGATAAAGCAAATTTAAAAGTTCCAGATATTGCAGAAAATGGTGCTGCCGTTCCAATAACAGTTTCAAGTAGCTTAGAAAATGTGAAAACAATGGCTGTTTTAATTGATGGTAATCCACGTCCTCTAGCAGTAGCATGGGAAGTACCTGCTGGTACAATGCCTGATTTTTCAACAAGAATTAAAATGAGACAAACAGCGAATGTTACATTAGTAGTAGAAGACAATGATGGCAAACTACATACAATGACAAAACAAGTGAAGGTTACTATTGGCGGCTGTGGCGGTTGATACCGCCAAAAATAATAAATCGTAGTTAAATATAAAAATTTAGGAGAAAATAATGGGAATAAAATCAATAGCCAAAGTAAAAAATGATGTGGCAACAGTCAAGCTTTTAGTAAAACATCCAATGGAGCCAGGCAGTATTGCTGGTGGGGAAAAACCAACAAAGTATATCAATCACCTAACAGTTAAATATGGGGATAGATTGGTATATGACATGTATCCAAGTTCAGCAGTTTCAAAGAATCCTTACATCAAGTTCGCATTTAAAGGTGCCAAAAAAGGTGATAATGTTACCATTGAATGGGAAGACAATACTGGAGAAACTGAAAAAGTAGAAGCAACACTAAAATAAAATCTAAAGCAAAATAACTAAAGGAGACAAAATGTTAAATAAATTATTAAAAACGTCTGTTGTAGTGGTAGCTTTAGGTAGCGTACTGTTTGCAGGTAGTTTTAACGTTCAAGCGGAAAAAGATAGACTTGCAATGCAATCATATTATTTGAAGAAATTTGAAGATCCGATTAAAAATAAAGCTGAGTATTTTCCAAATGTAAGCGAAGCTGAAATAAAAAAAGACTACATATATCCAGTAAAATTGGAAGACTTTGTCAATGGAAATGCAGCATGGCATAAACCGACACGCGATCAGTTTGAGGAAATCAATCAATTTGCTCCCTATGAAATTCCTTTGGACGATGGAAGAGCACTATTTGCTAAACCATTTGCCAATGGAAAGACCTATTCAAGTTGTTTCCCTGACGCCGCTATAAAGCAAAATTATCCATATTTTGATACGACAAGAAATGAAGTTGTTACAATTGGACAAGCTGTCAATGAGTGTAGAGTATCTAATGGCGAAAAGCCACTAGGATATGGAAAAGGCGATATGGCTAAAATAGTAGCGGTTATAGCATTTGAGTCACGTGGTAAAGAGATAGCTATCAAAATACCAAGTGCTGAGGCTGAAGCTGCATACAATGCCGGTAAAAAAACTTTTTACAAACAAAGAGGAACTCTTTATCTCAATTGTGTAGAGTGTCATGTTGTAGGTGCTGGAAAGAAAATTAGACAAGAGACCCTAAGCACAACTTTAGGCCAAGTGTCCCACTTCCCTGTATACAGGCTTAAATGGCAAGGACTCGGAACACTTCAGAGAAGACTTCAAGGATGTCTTAGGGACACAGGTATAGAAAAAGAACCACTTCAATCTAAAACTCTTAAAGAGTTAGAGTATTTTGTGACATATATGTCAAATGGCCTAAAGTTAAACGGCCCAGACACAAGAAAGTAAGGGGTAGATGATGAAAAAAATATTTTTAATTACCGCAACAATTGTATTATTATTTTCTGGTTGTGCACAAAAAAGTTCAGACATGACAAGTGGAATGAGTGACGTGAATAAGGCAATTGCGAGTGCCCAAATGAAGTATAACGCAGTGCACAAACAACACATAGCATGGGGAAATACTAAGTCGATGATTGTTAAGGCAAAAAAACTTGCTGCCGAAGGTAAGGATAAAGAAGCATTAAAATTAGCGAATATGGCAGCTTATGAAGCAGATACAGCAATGGCTGAATCACTAGAAGCTGAAAAGACTTGGCAAGCAGCCGTTCCTAAGTAACAAAGGAAAAGAATGAGTTCATTAAATAGAAGAGAATTTTTATACATGATGTCCGCTTTGGGGGCATCATCTTTATATGCAAAGTCGCATGAAAAACTTTTTGATGTCAAAAGTGTTGAAGATTATTATAAGATTCAAAATTTTGGAAATGCAAGATTTTTACATATGACGGATTGTCATGCACAGCTATTGCCGGTTCATTTTAGAGAACCTAGTGTCAATCTAGGTTTTGATTCTAATTATGGAAAACCTCCTCATATAGTGGGAAGTCACTTCTTGAAGCGTTATGGTATCGATGAAGGTTCACGTGCAGCTTTTTCGATGACATGTATGAACTATGTAGAAAATGCTAAAAGATTTCACAGGGTTGGCGGTTTTGCACATATTAAAACGTTAACCGATCACTTAAAAGGAAGTTTTGGAGAAGATAAGACTCTTTTCTTAGACGGTGGAGATACTTGGCAAGGAAGTGCCACATCTCTTTACACTAGAGGTAAAGATATGGTTGGAGCTGTCAATATGCTTGGTGTTGATGTGTGTACTGGCCACTGGGAATTTACATACAAAGATAAAGAAATTTTAGAAAATGTAAAACTATTGGATGCAGATTTCGTTGCACAAAATGTTTTTGTAAAAGATGTAGCCATCATGAATGGCGCTGAAGCTTATGATGAAGATACTGGTAGAGCTTTCAAAGCATATGTGATGAAACAGATGGGCGTCAATAATGTTGCCGTTATTGGTCAAGCGTTCCCTTATACAACGATTGCAAATCCACAGAGATTTATCCCTGATTGGACTTTTGGTATTAGACCGGAGGAAATGCAGCAATTAGTTGATGACATCCGAGAAAAAGAAAATCCTGACGCCATCATTGTTCTCTCTCATAATGGTCTTGATGTAGATAAAAAAATGGCAGAAGTCGTCAGTGGTATTGACTTTATCCTTGGTGGACATACCCATGACGCCGTTCCAGAAGCGATACCTATTAAAAATACAAAAGGCATAACGCATGTGATAAACTCTGGCTCAAATGGCAAGTTTATTGGTGTCCTTGACCTTGATATTAAAGCTAAAAAAGTAAGAGATTTTAGATTTACCCTTATGCCTGTTTTTTCTGATCTTTTACCAGAAGATCCGCAAATGAAAGAATACATTGATAGTGTTAGATCTCCCTTTCTTGAAAAATTAATGAGACCTCTAGCGACTACGGATAACCTTCTTTATAGAAGAGGAAACTTTAACGGAACATTTGATCAAATCATTTGTGATGCACTGCGTGAAGTTAAGGGAGCAGATATATCTTTATCTCCAGGTTTTAGATGGGGAACTTCCATTCTTCCAGGCGAAGCTATCACCTTTGATGATTTAATGAATCACACATCTTTGACTTACCCTGAAACGTATGTAAGAGAGATGAAAGGCAAAGAGTTGCATCTCATATTGGAAGATGTGGCAGATAATCTTTTCAATAAAGATCCATTTTTACAACAAGGTGGAGATATGGTTCGAACGGGCGGTATATCCTATACTATTGATCCTACGCAGGAAATTGGTAAACGAATTACTAATTTACAAATGAGCTCAGGTCATATGATAGAGGCCGAGAAAAGTTATAAGGTAGCAGGCTGGTCGACAGTAGGCTCTCAATCAGAGGGTGAACCTATTTGGGAGACTGTTGAAACCTATCTTATGGCACACAAACATATCAAAAACTTGAAACTTGAAACTCCAGATATCATCGGAATAAAAGATAACCCAGGTATTGAAATGTCTTTATACAAATAAAAATTATTTACAGCAGGGATAAATTCCCTTTGCTGTAAATGATATACATCTTTGTTTAAAAGAAAAAAGATGTATATCATTACTACTAGGATAAAACTTGAAAAAACTTATTGTACTTGCACTTGTTTTACAAACTTTAATGTTTGCAGATTTCTTTAATTTTCAACCGGTTAAAATTACCGATGACATAGCATGCGTTATTGGAGATTATAACCCAGTGTTACCTGAAAATAAAGGATTTGTATCCAACGTATGTTATGTAGATACGGGTGATTTTTTAGTGCTTTTAGATACGGGGGCAACGTATAATTTTGCTAAAGAGTTAAGCGAGTTTATAGAAAAAAAAGAGAAGAAGAAGATAAAGTATGTGGTACTCACAAATTATCATGACGATAGACTGCTCGGTGCTTCGTATTTTAAAGCTAAAAATATTCCAATCATTGGTGCATTTAATTTACCAGATGCCATCAAGGCTCATAGAGAAAAATATAAAGGTGTGTTAGACGGTTTAGATAAAAAATTGACAGCCAATACAAAAGTCGTGACTCCTGATATATTGGTAGAAAAAGAGTATGAAATCAAGGGTAAAAATAAAAGTATCTTTGTGATTAAACCCTCACTTGCCACACAAAGTGCGACGGATTTGATTGTGCATGTTCCAAAAGATAGTTTTATATTTACAGGCAATACGATATTTAATGGAAGATTTGTAAATTATGCAGAAGATAGTAATATGGATGAATGGATAAAAGCCTTACATGTAATCAAAAATATAAATGCAAAGTATGTCCTTGGTGGGCATGGGGATGACTTTAGTAGACATTCCTATGAACCGACATTGAAGTATCTTGAAATGTTAAGAGAGCAAGTAATAGTTGCTAACGAGAAAGATATAGACCCAGCCGATTTGTCTAAACATATCCATACGGATGAGTTTAAAAGCATCCCTCATTATAAAGAACTTTCTATGAGAAATGCAAGAAGCTATTTTAATCAATTAGAATTTCAGTAAAAGAGGCAGAAATGAAAAAAATAATATTAATACTACTCCTAGCGGTATTTTCTTTTAGTGCCGTAGAATTCAGTGACCCAAAACCTAGTTTTGAGGCTCCAAGAAAATGGCTTATAAGAATCAATAATAGTGATATAACAAAAGTAAGTCACACATTAGATTCTATAAACAATGTGTTAAAAGGCTATCCGCAAGAAACATTAAAGATAAAAGTTATTATTTATGCCAATGGAATCCGCGCTGTAAGAACTGATTATGATGATAAAGTGCTTAAGAGGATAAAGTCTCTCATGCTCTATGACAATATAGAGTTTATTGTGTGCAAAAACACAATGGACACGATGGGCTGGAAGAAAACAGAGTTTATTGATGGCGTTGAGTACGTCCAAATAGGCATCGCAGATGTCATTGAACGCATTGCCGATGGCTGGATAGATGTTACACCATTCTAGAGAAGAGGTAGATAAATGAAAAGATTATTACTATTTTTCTTTGTACTTACTCTTAGTCTAAACGCAAGTTATGAAACAGGCAAAGAGATATTTAAAAACAAATGTTCGTCTTGCCATGCCGATTATATTCCGATGTCAGAGTTGAAAACTAACTTTTTTGAAAAAGATAATGAGGTGTTAAAATTAACAGCTCCTACTGTAAATATGATTGTTTATCAATTGATTGAGGGCTCGATTAGGATTGGTGATAATAATGATCCCCAAATGCAAAAATTCGAGATTGACTCATATCTAACAGATTATCTGTATCATCCAAATATTGAAAATACGATTTGTGAACGAGATATATTCAAGTATTATACAAAAAAAGAAAGTATGATTGGAAAGGTAAGTGAAAAAGAGATTTCAGAGATTACTGATTTTTTTATGGAGTATAAAAAAGAGAGACTCAAAACGCATCCAAAGAAAAAGAAACCAGAGCTAACGACTAAAAGCGATATGTCAGCAGTTTTACAACAAGCAAAAAAAGAGAATAAAATAATTTTGATAGAAGCAATGTCGCAAACCTGCCCTTATTGTAAAGTAATGAAAAAAGAAGTAATAAGTCAAGAGGATGTTCAAACGGCACTAGACAAAGACTTTATATTTATCGAGGTTGACATCAATGCACTCAAATTACCTTTCGGATTAGATGAAAATTATAAAGGAATGACACCCACTTTTTTTACAGTTGACTCTGATGGGAACTTATTACATGAGTATCCAGGGAGCTGGACTAAAAAAGATTTTTTTGAAATATTAGACGAGAATGTAAAAAAATGAAAAAAGACTTAGGCTTTGTAGTAGAAATATTTAGCGCACATAAAGATTCTAAAGGGCTTCCCCGACCTATTGTCAAAGAATTAATGTGTATCGAAAACTATGGTATTCAAAACGATAAATTTGCCAATGATAATTTAGACAAAACAGTGATGATAGTCGGTCTTAAGTCTTATGATATTGCAAAAGAAAATGGTATGGATTTAGCATATGGCAGCTATGGCGAAAATATCTTGTTTGACTTTGATCCCCATGAGTTTGAACTTGGCACTATCTTTGAAGTGGGCGACATATGCCTTGAGGTAACAGAAACATGTACTATCTGCAACCACTTAAGTATCTTTGGTGTAAAGTTGCCAAAACTAATCAAAAAACACCGTGGTATGTACTGTAAGATTTTAGAAAGCGGAGTGATTACCAAAGGCTCACATGTAAGGAAAAAAAATGATTAAAAAATTGATAAGTATAACACTACTTTTTCTAGGATTATCTCTGGGTGCAAAAGTGATGGATAAAGCAGAGTTTTCCGCTCTTGCTCAAAAAAGTGTCACCAGTATAGACACCAAAGCAGTGCAAGAAATACTCGCCAAAAATCCCAATACAAAACTCATCGATGTGAGAAGCAAAGAAGATATTTTAAGTGAAGGCGGTTTTATCAAAGCCAACCACGTCCTGCGCATTCCAAGAGATAAATTAGAATTTTTAATAGGAGAAAATGTAGCTCCAGAGGAACAATTTATCGTTTATGGCAATACGGGAAATATAAGCTTACTCGCAACAGAGCAACTCCAAAGAATGGGATATAAAAATGTCTTGCATTACAAGGGGAGTTATCAGGCTTGGAATAAAGCTGGTCTTCCAACAAGCTCACTCGATAGATACCTTGATTCTATGCTTTACAGCCACGTGCAAAAGGTAGCAGAGGGCGTCTATACGTCTATCGGACAAACGTCTCCCGGAAGCTATGAAAATTCTGGACACAATAACAACTTAGGATTTGTCATAGGCAGTGAGAGTGTTTTAGTATGGAATGCTTCATCTTCGTATCTTTTGGCAAAAAGTTTACACGAAGAGATTAAAAAGATTACAGACAAACCTGTCAAATATGTCGTGCTTGAAAATTCTCAAGGTCACGCGATGCTCGGCTCAAACTATTGGCAAGAACAAGGGGCAAAAGTTGTCTCACAAGAACTTGCAAAAGATGAGATAAAAACATTGGGTGAAAAGATACTGGAGAGTTCAAAAAGAAGACTGAAAGACAAACAATTGGGTACAAAAATCACAACACCCGATATCACATTTAAAGATAGTATGAAGTTTGATTTAGGCGGCAGAATCGTTGAAGCAAAGTACTTTGGATATGCCCATGAACAAAGCGATATCTGCCTTTGGTTGCCAAAAGAAAAGATAGTATTTGGTGGAGATTTAGCATTTAATGGAAGAGTATTGCCAATATTCCCCCATACAGATACTAGAAAATGGATAGAAGCGAGTGATAAGTTTGCGGCACTTGGAGCAAACATAGTCATCCCTGGACACGGTGATGTCACAGATATGCCGACAGTCACAAAATATACAAAAGGCTATATCGAATTTTTACGAGAAGAAGTTGGCAAGATTATAGATGATGGCGGAGATTTAGTGGATGCCTATAAAATAGATCAAAGCAAGTACGAACACTTAGACACCTTTCAAGAACTGGCAAAAAGAAACGTCGCAACGCTTTTTGGACAAATGGAGTTTGAAGAGTAATTTTTAGTGAGATATTTCTTTACATATGATATACTAATCAATAAAAAATCTATAAAAAGGGATCTTTTTTCTTTTTAAAGTAGGAGAGATAAACATGCTAGAAGCAGTTGATCATGGCTTTTCTCCCCATTGGCACTTTGATGTTTTGGAGGATAGAGAGAAGCAAATTAAAGAAGGAAAATTTAAATTTTCTAGTATTGATGATGTGAAAGATAGGCTCAGAAAAACAATCAATGAAAATTGAAATTTTGATGAAATAGATAACTAACCCTTGTAAAAAACAAGGGCATAGCCTTATTTTTTACAACATTTTAAACAAATGAAGTTTGAAGAGTAAATCTTTGGGAGCAACGATGAACAATAAAAATATTCCTTTCCAAACGATTGATTGGGCAAATATCCCACGAACTGAGCATCAAGGTGAAACAGGCGTGGCATATTGGCAAACCTTACAACTTCCGGGACTTCGCATCCGATTGGTAGAATACTCTAAAAACTATCTTGCGGATCACTGGTGTGAAAAAGGACATATTGTCCATTGTCTTGAAGGCTCAGTCATCAACGAACTAAAAGACGGCACACGTTCACATCTACACAAAGGCGATTCTTATGTCGTGTCTGATGAACTAAGCGCCCATCGCTCTATCACTAAAGAGGGCGTTAAGTTGCTCATCATCGATGGAGATTTTTTAAAATTAAAACACTAAGTACAAAATAAAGTATATATACAATTGAAGAGTAAATTAATCAAAAAAACACTAAAATAAATAGAAAATAATAATTATCGTAAAAAAAGAGGTAATTGATTGAAGATTATTCATTTTAGTGATACTCATTTGGGGTTTAACGACCTCGATATTTTAAATGAATTTAACATCAACCAAAGAGAAGCGGATTTTTATGATGCTTTCTCTCAAGTGATACAACAAATAGTAAAAATAAAACCAGATTATATCATCCATACGGGCGATTTGTTTCACCGTTCCAGCCCTTCAAACCGTGCGATCACGTTTGCCCTTGAACAATTTAAAATCTTAGATGCTCTGAATATTCCCATAGTCATGATAGCGGGCAATCACAGCACTCCAAGAACCAATCTAAGCTCACCCATCCTAAAAATATTTGAAAACTTTAAAAACGTCCATGTATCCTACCTTCAAGCGTATAAAAAAATAGAGTTTGAAGATGTCGTCTTTCACACTTTGCCACATATGAATGATGATAGTATCGCCCTTTCACAGATAGAACTTTGTGAGCAAAACATCGAACCCAACAAAAGAAATATCATGATGCTGCACTGTTCAGTGGGAGCATGGTACTTGATGCAAGAGTTTGGAGAATGGGTGTATCCGACCGACAAAGAAACACTATTTGCACAGATGGATTACGTGGGACTTGGACACTGGCACGGATTTGGCAAAGTGGGAAAACATGACAATGTCTACTATGCAGGCTCAACCGAGCGCACGAGCTTAAATGACAAACGTAATTCAAAAGGCTTTGTCGAAGTGAATTTGGGTAAAGCATTAGAAGTAGAGTACAAAGAGATACAGATTCGACCTATCTTGTCTTTTGAGATTGATTGTGAGGATTTTGAAAACTCCGTGGAGTCCTTACATGTGGAAGATATAAAAGACACACTCGTCGAAGTAAAACTAAAAAACCTAAGCGCCACACAGTCCATCGACATACAAACAAGCGATATACAAAACATCTTTAAAGAAGCGCTACATGTAAGCATCAAAAGAGAGTTTAAAAGAAGTAGTGATGAGGCACATGTGGGAGATATTGAAGCGCTCTCTTTGGAAGAGTACTTTTTAGAACACATCAAAGAGGAAGCCCAACCGCAAGAGTTTGACAGGCTAAAGCTAAAGATACAAGAATTGTTTTTTGAGTACGAAGAGGCACATGATGATACTCTGTAAACTCAAACTTGAAAACTTCAAACGCTACGCGGCATTTGAGATAGAATTTGGCGAAGGACTCATAGGCATCATCGGAAAAAACGGAAGTGGAAAATCAACACTTTTTGAAGCGATTTTGTTTGCCCTTTATGGAGAGTTGAAGACCAAAGGCTATAAAGATATCATCAGAAATGCCAATGCCAGCACAAAAGATACCGTTTTAGTAGAACTTGAGTTTGAATTTGATGGCGTCAGTTACAAAGTGGTGCGTGAGTTTAGAGGAAAAGCACTCAGTGCCAATGCCAAGTTTTATAAGAATGAAGAGTTAACCACCACAGGCGCGAAAGAAGTCACAAGTGCGATCATCAAACTCACCAAGATGAGTAAAGAGGCATTTTTACATACACTGTTTGCTTCTCAAAAAGAACTCACAAGTTTGAGCACTCTTAAAAATGAAGACAGAAAAAAGATGATACGCAAGCTTCTCGGACTTGAAAAGATTGATTTTGTGGAAAACTCACTCATCGAAAAAAGCCGTCAACTCAAACGTGAGATCAGTGCCTTTGCGGAAATACTCTTGGGCGATGATGAGGTAAAGAGCAAAAAAACTCAGATAAAAGAAAACAAACAGGCGAAAAAAGAGTTAGAAAAAGAAGTGCTCACACAAACAAAAGAGTTGGAGGGCACCAAAGCCAAAGAGATCAGTGTCAAAAAAGAACTTGAAATTCATGTCAAAACAAAAGAGCAAAAACAAAAGCTAACGAGTGAGTGTGCACTGTTGCATAACAAGATAGAATCACTCACGCAAACTCAAGCCAAACTCACAGCAGAACTTAACCTATTAGATGAAAAAGACAAAGAGTTAAAAGCATTGGCGGGAGTAAAGCCAGAATACGAAGCGCTGCATGTAAGCCTCAAAGAACAAGAGAATTTTAAAAATATTCAGATAAAAAAAGAGGGTTTGGAAAAAGAGTTGATCCACCTTCGTGCCCAATACACAAAGTCTAAAGGCGATATCGCAACCCTTGAAGAAGAATGCAAAGTCTATGAATCACTTTTAGCAAAGTCAAAGAAAAGCGAAGAAGACAAAGTAGCAATCCAAAAAGAACTCTCACTTACTCAAACAAACCACCGACAACTGCTCAATGAGATATCGGCAGAACAGAGAATCGTGGACGATAACAAACAAAAAATAACAAAGATTCAAACGTTAGGTCGCGAGTCAAAGTGTCCTACATGTACAAGAGCTTTGCTTGATGAGTATGACAATGTTATCAATGCATTAAATGAGAGTGTCAGAAAGACGCAGTTAGAAAAGATAGATACGGCGAAAGCTAAACTTCAAGTGATGGACAAACAGATAGGTGAACTTGAAAAGAAAAAAGAACACACGGTGAATGAATCGCACGAACTCTCAAAAGCGATTGGTCTCATAGAGAGCAAGCAAAAAGACTTGGTTAAAGCAAAAGCGTATTTTGTGCAAGTAAGCGAACATGGCAAGACAAACAAACTAGAGCTAGAAAAGCTCTCAAAGCACTCATACGATGAAAAACAGCATGAGAACATACGAAAGAGCGTTGCCGAGCTTAAGAGCAAATACGAGTACGTTCTAGCGCTTGAAACGCAACTCAAAAGAGTTGATGGAGTTAAGCTTGATGGTGAGGCAACAAAAAAGAAAATAGAAGCTCACCATATAGAGTATAAAAACAAAGAGAGTGAAGCAAAAAATATCCACTACGATGCGCTAAAACATAAAGAGAAACTCAGCGAGTCCGATGAGATACAAAATCAAAAAGAGAAACAATATAACGCAATATCAAGCTTAAAAGAAAAAATAGCCACGTACGAGGGCGAGATAAAAACTATCCAAAACTCCCTGGATAACAATGAGGTTCAACTCAAAAAAGTACAAACCAAAAAAGATGACCTAAGCGACTACGAAAAGATAAAAGTCAGCCTCGGGGAATTCAAAACCAAACTCAACTCCAAAGTAGCCCCACGCATCTCACAGATCGCCTCAGAAATGTTTTCCATCATCACCAAAGGCAAATACCAACACATAGAAGTCAGCAACGACTTTGACTTTTTCATCTACGACGAAGGTAAAAAGTACCCGATAGAGAGATTTTCAGGCGGAGAAATAGACTTGGCAAACTTGGTGCTACGCATCGCCATCTCAAAAACTCTCACAGAACTAAGCGGAGCAAGCAGCATAGGATTTTTGGCATTTGATGAAGTCTTCGGAAGTCAAGACGAAGCAAGAAGGATGGAGATACTAGAAGCTTTCCACACCATCAAAGAGCAATATAGACAGATATTTCTGATAAGCCATGAGATGGAGATAAAAGAAATGTTTGAGAGGGTTGTGGAACTATAGGATGAAAATAAATTTTTTAGAAGCAAATCATGGAGATTCGATATTGATTTCTTATGACTATTTAGGAGATAAAAAAAATATATATTAGTAGATAGTGGTGTAGCTAAAACTTATGAGTATAAAATTGGTAATCGTAGAAAAAATGGAGAGTTAAAAAAACTATTTTCAGAATTGAAAGTAAAAAATGAACATATAGATTTACTAATAATCACTCATGTAGATGATGATCATATTGGAGGAATCTTAAAATATTTTGCATCAAATGAATTTGATTCAAATATTATAAAAAAAGTTTGGTTTAATTCTGGAAAGTTAATCAATGAGCATTTTCAAAAAAATTTGGAAAATGAGAACTTACAAGAACTTGATGAATTTGAAACTACTTATACTAGTATAAATCAAGGTGTAACTTTTGAAAGTAAATTGGAATCAAATAGTTTATGGGATAAGAAATTAATAAAGGCAGGTTGTGATGTATTTCATGAGTTTGGAGTTAAGTTTACAATTTTATCTCCAGATGAAAAAAGATTAAGAAAACTATTAATTAAATGGGAAACAGAATATCCTTCTACTTTGACTTCAGAAAGCACAGATTATGATATGAGTTTTAAAGAGTTACTTCTTGATGATAACTTTAAAGAAGATAGCTCAATTCATAATGGAAGTTCAATTGCATTTATATTAGAAATAGAAGCTAAAAAGATGTTGTTTTTAGGGGATTCTTACCCAAGTGTGGTTGTAGATAATTTGAACAAACTTGGATATTCAAAAGAAAACAAACTTACTGTAGATTTTGTAAAGTTATCACATCATGCAAGTAAAGCCAACACTTCATCTGAATTATTAGAGTCTATTGATTGTAAAAAGTTTATAGTCTTAACAAATGGAGATTATCATAGGTTACCCAACAAAACTACATTTGCAAGAATTTATAATAGTAATAAAGAAGCAGAATTATATTTTAATTATCCTTTTCTTATAAAAAGAGTTTTTGAAGATGGGGAAATAAAAAAATATACTTTAAAAGATGCAAAGGATTTGGTTGTATGACAGTTGAAGAAAAATATCAAACAATATCTGTGATTATAGATGATGGTACAGGTGTACTATTCCAGCCTATGACAAGGGAATATACTTATATACTTACAGTTAAACATAATCTTCAATATGAAGATGACAGACAAAATTGGAATGATAAAAATAAAGATGCTATTGTGATAAAGAATAATTTTGGTACGAAAATAAATATTGAAATAATAAATATATATCACCATCAAAGTTTAGATATATCCATAGTTAAAATTAAATATCTTGATATTACTTATTTAGTTAATTTATCCACCAACACATTAACTGATGGCATAGATTTTAATCTTTATGGTTATCCGGGTACTAGACGAAGAGAAGAACTAAAAAGTAGATTAATCAAATTGAAATATAACAATCAACCCAATGAGGACTTAATTGTTATGAAAAATAGTGAACATTCTTCACAAGGTGAAATTCGTGGATATTCTGGTGGAGGTGTTTTTTATGAAGAAGATGAAGAGCTATATCTTATAGGAATTCAACGAAAAATGGATGACGAATCAAGACAAGAAGAAAGCAATAACTCTTTAAATATTATTCCTATAAATAAGTTTTTTGAAATAGTAGAAACAAATAGTAATGAATTACAAGGTTTATACCCACCTTTTGTTGAGTCATTTATAAATTTTATTGATGATGCTTTTCTTTTAAATAACATGTTATCAAGTAAGAGAATAGTTCAAGGAATATTAAAAAATTGTATTTTGAATAAAATAAAAGTTTGTCCTTCAGATTTTTTAGAAAGAAATGAGATTAATGTATTAAAAAGCAATATAAAAGATAGTGCAAACAATAAAATTCTTTGGATTATGTATCTTGAGTTTTTAGTTTTTTGTAATCTTATTAAAGAGTTTGATGAGTTTAATATGTCCTCTGTTGATGAAATAAAAAATGAATTTAAATTTATATTTGGGAAATCGAAAGAATGGACAAGCTTAATTCCTCTTGCTATGCGATCTGATTTATCATCTCTTACAAGTGGTGGAACTGTTTTTATTGCTTGTGATGGTGACTGTGAACCTTTTAGAACACATTTAGTAAAAGATTCACTATTAAATATAAGTCAAAGACCTAGTCATAGAGATGAATGGAGAATTGATGAAGGAATTAAAAATCCATATGATGAGTTAGTATTTAAACATATATTTGATTTTCAAAAGAAAATTATTGAGAATGAAGGTTCATTTATTAATTTAACGGAATTTGATGTAAATGACATAGAAGGGAAAATAAAAGATGCAGTTAGTTAATTTAAATATTGATAATATTGAAAATATAAAAGAAACCTATAACCTAGAGTACCTGCAGTTATTTAAGCTTGAGGATGTTTATCCTTTATTAGTTTATGTAGTAAAATCAAATAACTTTGAAGATACATGGGAACAAATAAATTTTACACTTACTCAATATATAGAGAATTACTTAGATAATTTTAATAAATGGAATATGTATCTTTTGTTTATCACAGAAGAGAATATTACAAAGGAAGTTCAATATAAAATTGAAAATGATACTCTTGCTTTTAGGAAAATAACTGAGTCAAATTATAGCAATGAATTAACTGAAGAAAATATTAAAGAACTTATATCTAAACATGTTTTATTTACTGATTTAAATATAGAAAATACATATACAAATATTTCAAATTATAATTCAGAAACAAATATTTGGACTAAGATAGTTGCTGTAAATGAATTAAATGATGAAAATTTAGAATTTATATTAGATACTTTAGAAGGGGAAATAAATGAAATTTAAAAAAGTTGAACTTCATGCTTTTAGGGCATATGAAAACAGAACATATGGAACATTTGATTTTATAAATGAAGATGAAACTATTTCTAACTTTATTTCAATTTATGCCCCAAATGGTTTTGGTAAAACATCTTTTTATGATGGAGTAGAGTGGTGTATGACAAATGATATCAAAAGGTTTTCTTCAGAGAGAGCGGAAGTTGCAAGTGCAGAAAGAAAACAAATATACAAGATTAATGATAGAAGAAAAAAACAATTTATACTAAAAAATAAAAATGCAATTGATGAAAATGGAGAAGTCACTTTACTCCTAAATGATAACTCAAGTATTCAAAGACCAATTCCAATTGTAGGACGAAATGGAGGCAGTGATTATTCATTTAATAATGATATCGAAAGAAAATTTTTTAAAGACGTTATTTTATCACAAGAAGGAATCGATAATTTTTTAAGAGAAGATAATTCTCAAGATAGATTTCAAAAATTTATAGATTATTTTGGAAATGAATATGATACAGAGAATCATAAAAAATTAAAAACATTAATTAGTAAGAATAAAAAAAATATTATCAAACTAGAAGAAGAGATATTAAAACTTATAGAGGTAATTTCTGCTCCTATGGATACAACTATATTTAGTAATAGTAATAGTCTTATAAAAGAACTTCATGGAATAGGAATTAATATTGATGAGGTTGTAGATACATATTCAAATGAAAGTAAAACTAAATTAGATGATAAAATAGATGAATATAAAAATCAATTTAACAATGTTACAAAACAAGAATCTCAGTGTTTAGATAGGCTTGTTGAAAAAGAAACAGAAGTAGAAAATTATTTCAATAATTTAATATATTTAAAATCATATGAAGAAAGGTGCAATGATTTCAAGCAACTCAAAAACAATCATAAACAATTAGAATATTTAAATAAAACAATAAATGAAAAACAACTTAGGATTGAAGAATTTGAAAAGTTAAGAAAAATATATCCAAGTTATAAAAAAATCTTTGATTTAATTAATCAAAAAAATACAGAAACTAGTGAAAAAAAGTCAACATATATTGTAATTAAAGAAGAAATTTCCACTTTAGAAAGTGAAATTAAACTGACAACTAATGATTTAAAGAAAAAAAATATGAATAAAGAATCTTTAAAAAATCAGATCAACAGTATACCAGCAATCTATAAAGGGGTAAAGACTTGTGAAGAGAATATTGCACAAAATAATGAGCAAGTTAAAGAAATTCAAATTTTAATTAATAAATTAAAAAATACTTTTGATAATGAAGTCAAAGCAAAAGAACGTTGGAATTCAATTTTATCTACTGCCGAACAAAATATTTTTCCAGAAATTAGAAATGATGAAAGATATAAATCTTTTATAGAAATTATAGAAAAGTTATCTGAAAAGTTATCATTTAAAAAAGAAGACTTAAAAAAATCAGTACAAGAAGAAGTGTCTTTTAATGATTATAAAACTCAAATTAAAGAACTAATATCTATTGGTACATCTATAATTAGTAAAGAATCCTTATCTACTTGCCCTTTATGTAATAAAAACTATGAAAATATTAAAAGTTTAAAGGAAGCAATAACACATAATCCAATGCTAAGTATTTTAGAAAAAGATTATTATGAAAAAAAAGGACAATTAGAAACAGAAATAGCTGAATTAGAAAAAAAATTAAATAACAATAAAGAAGATTTATCCTCTTCATTGAAAAGTGTAATAAAAGATCATGAGAAAAAAGTTCAAGACTTGAAGTTTAAAATTTCTAATTATGAAAAAACTTCATATGATATATCTAAAATAAATGAAAATCTAATAGAAGAAAAAATAAAATTACTAAATGAAACAAATAGCTTAGTAGAAGTAGATCTAGCCAAATTAAAAAAAGAAAAATTAAATACTTTAATTAAACAAATTGAAGAAGATAATAGTAGATTAAAAGAAAAAGAATATACATTAGATCAAAAGTTAAAGTTAAATGATAGTCTAACTATTAAGATAGAGTCTAATTTAAAATATATTAGTGAGCAAAAACAAAATTCTGACTATCTTGTGATAAAAAGATATTTAAGTCAATATGAAAACCTAATTGATTTTAATAAGAATATATCTTTTGAAATAAATAATATACTTCAGGAAAAAAAAATATTTGATAAAGATGTTGAAGAAATAAAAAAGTTAATTAAATTCTTAAGTGAAAAAACACTTATAGTTGGAATTGATAATTTAGAAAAACAAATCGGTGAGCTTGAAAGTAATATTATAAATCTAACAATAAAAATCAATTCATTTAATAAATACTTAGAAGAAAATTTTGAGAAGTTAATGCCTATTGAAACAAAAGAAGAATTGGTTAAAGCATTTGAGTTAAAAAGAGTAAAAATCAATAAAATTATAGATTCTAATAAAGAAATTTTATTGAAATTAGATTTATTATCTAAATATAATGAAAACTTATTGCAATATTTTGAATTCATAAATAAAGAAAAAGAATTCGATGAAATAAGTATTTCACTAGATAAGAAAAGTGCTTTATCTGATAGTTTAAAAAGAGAAATTGAAAATTTAGAAAACAAAATAAATGTAGATGTTAAATGCTTTTTTTATGAAGATTTAATTAATAAGATTTATTCCAAAATTAATCCACACCCTGAGTATAAAAATGTTAGATTTGAATCTGCATTTCATGATGGTAGAGGTTACTTAGATGTTTTTGTAGATGATAATGATAACGATTTGATTTCACCCTCTCTTTATTATAGTAGTGCACAATTAAATGCTTTAAGTCTAAGTATCTTTTTAGCAAAAGCTTTACATGTAAAAGATGGAGATAATTCTGTTGATTGTATTTTTATAGATGATCCAATTCAATCAATGGATAGTATTAACATATTAGCAATTATTGATTTATTTAGAAGTTTAGTTGTAAATCATGATAAGCAAATTATTCTTTCAACACATGATAGAAATTTTCATGAGTTATTGAAGAAAAAAATACCTTCGAATGTATTTGGATCAAAATTTATTAGATTAGAGACATTTGGAAAAGTTGTAAGTGATAATGCATAATTTATCAAATTCCTTCTACACTCGCGGAATCCAATGCCCAAAATCCCTATGGCTAAAAAAGTACAAAAAAGAAGTGCTTACTCACCAGACGAATCTACCCAAGCAGTATTTGAAACTGGAAACGTAGTAGGGGATTTAGCTTGTGAGCTTTTCTCTTATGGGAGTTTAAGGTGGCAACTGACCCCATTTTTCGAGCCATCCAGTGCCCAAAATTCCTATGGTTGAAAAAGTACAGGTCGGGGGTGCTTACATGTAAGCTAAATTCTAATCCGTACATAATAAAATTTTAAATATAATGGTTGCTTTATAAAAAGGTGTATAAACGATGAAACTCAAGCAAGATGTGATAGATGAAAAAAGTGTCAATGATGTCAATTTTGAAAAACTAAGAGAGCTTTTTCCTCATGCTGTGGGTGTGGATGAGGATGGGAAGTATGTGATAGATACTCAAAAGTTGCAGATGAGTTTAGATCCAAGTCGGGCGAACATACGAGAGGATGGTTATGGGCTGAACTGGGTGGGAAAAAAAGAGGCTTATCACAATGCATTTTCTAAAAATCACAAAGTTTTAAAACCTTTAAAAGCTGATTCTAAAAACTGGGACATGACAGAGAACATACTCATCAAAGGCGACAATCTTGATGCCTTGAAGATACTGCGACACAACTATTTTGAAGCGATCAAGATGATCTACATCGACCCGCCTTACAACACCAAAAGCGACAGCTTTGTCTACAACGACAACTTCACAAGTAACACAGAGCAGACGCTTGAAGAGCTTGGCTATGACAAAGAATACATCGACTACATCGAAAATATTCAAGGAGCAAAAACGCATAGCGGATGGCTGAGTTTTATGTACCCGCGGCTGTTGCTTGCAAGAGATTTGCTCAAAGATGACGGAGTCATCTTTGTAAGTATCGATGACAATGAAGTGGCGCAGCTAAGGCTGCTTTGTGATGAGATTTTTGGAGAAGAGAATTTTATAGCAAATTTGATTTGGGGAAAAAAGATATGGTAGAAGTAATGATGCCAAATTAATGTCAACAGTAAAAGAAACAATATTACTCTATAGGAAATCGGATGTTTTGGCAAATCTGAGAGAGCCTAGAAGTGATGAAAATAATAAAGATTATTCAAATCCAGATAACGACTCAAGAGGCCATTGGACAAGTGTATCGTTTGTAAGCCAAAGAACAAAGTCAGAAAGACCAAATTGTGATTATGAAATTGTAAATCCTCATACAAATAAAGTATTTAATCATCCTACGAATGCTTGGAAATATAATTATGAAAAATACCAACAATATGTAAGAGAAAAGCGATTTTATTGGGGTAAAAACAATGAACAAGAGTTTCCACGAATTAAACTTTTTTTGAATGAGTTAGAAGATGGAATGGTTCCTATTGACCTTTGGAAATATAAGGAAAGTGGCACTACCGATCAAGGGACTAAAGAGCTAGTTGAATTAATTGGCAAAAATATGTTTACTCATCCAAAACCAACAACATTAATTCAAAGAATGCTTAAATTGGCAAGTAATAAAAATGATATAATCCTCGACTTTTTCGCAGGAAGCGGAACAACGGCTCATGCGGTTATGGACTTAAACTCCAAAGACGGCGGTAACAGAAAATTTATCCTTGTGCAATGGGCAGAAGAGACACCGCAAAAGAGTGAAGCACGAAAAGCGGGTTATGAGACTATCTTTGACATTACATGTGAGCGTATCAAAAGAGCGGGAGATGCTATCATCAAGAGTGATTTGACCAAACAAGAGCTTGACATAGGATTTAGAACTTTTGAAGTGGTAGAAGATGCCAAACAAAAGATCTACCAAAAATCCCTAGAAGAGGTTACGCAAGAGGACTTGCTGGCGTTTACGAGTCAAGCGGACATCGAGTCAAATGAGGAGATACTTTACAACCTTTTGGTTGCCGAAGCTTTGCCTTTGAGCGCGAAGATAGAAGTGCTTTTGGAAAGTAAACTCTACTTTTGTGAAAATGTCGCGTTTATACTCGCCGACATAGAGATGGACACGCTCATAGAAAAACTTAAAAGCAAAAAAGAGTGTGAGTACATCACCGTCTATTCGCCAAATATCAGCAATGACAAATTTACTTTAGAGCTGGAGAGTGCGCTTGCCAATTTTGGGATCAAGCCAGAGAAGCTAAGATTTAGAGGTTAGAAGATGAAAACAAACTCAAACATCCTCATCTATCAAAGTGAAGACGGACAAACCAAAATCGAGACACGATTGGAAGATGAAACGATATGGCTAACACAAGCACAACTTTGTGAACTATTCCAAAAGTCAAAACCAACCATCAGTGAGCATATCAAACATATATTTGAAGAGGAAGAATTAGTGGAAGATACAGTTGTTCGGAAATTCCGAACAACTGCTAATGATGGAAAAAACTATACTACAAACTTTTACAATCTTGATGTCATTATCTCCGTAGGCTATAGAGTCAAATCGCTTCAAGGCACCAAGTTTCGTCAATGGGCAACGGCACGACTGAAAGAGTACATCGTCAAAGGTTTTACTATGAATGATGAACTTCTTAAACTTGCAGGCGGTGGAAACTATTTTGAAGAGTTGCTAGAGCGCATCAGAGATATACGATCCAGCGAAAAAGTATTTTGGAGAAAGGTACTTGAGATTTATGCTACGAGCATTGATTACGATCCAAGAGTAGAAAGCTCACAAGAGTTTTTTAAAACCATACAAAATAAAATGCACTTTGCTACTCACGGAAAAACAGCTGCAGAGATAGTATTTGAAAGAGCCGATAGCAGTAAAATACATATGGGGATGAGATCTTTTAATGGTGTAAAACCCACTAAGGTAGAAGCGGGCATTGCAAAAAACTATTTAGATGAAAATGAGCTAGATACGCTTAATAGAATCGTCATGATGTATTTAGAGTTTGCAGAACTACAGGCAAAATCTAGAAAACCTATGTATATGCAAGACTGGATCAAAAAACTTGATGATTTTTTACAGATATCTGATTTTGAAGTGTTGACGACCAAAGGAAATATTTCTCATAAGCAGGCTTTAAAAAAGGTAAATGAAGAGTATCTTTCATACAAAGAAAAAACAAAAAATTCCCTCTCACGAGTTGAAGAAGATTTTATAAAACACTTAGACAATACTGCAAAAATGTTGAAAGAGAAAAAGTGATGTTAAAGATAAAATTTGACAGACTTGATTATCAAGAAAAAGCAGTCGGCAGTATCAGCGACGTGTTTAAAAACATCGCGTTTGTACCAAATGAAAACCGAAAAAGCAACCCAAGTTTTGATATGCAAAACTCAAAAAATATTTTGATAAAAAACATAGAGAGCATAAGAGAAAAAAACAAAGTAAGCATCGGGGAAGTGAGCATCAAAGATGAGCTGAGTATCGACACGCTCATGGAGACGGGAACGGGTAAAACCTTTACTTTTTTAGAGACTATCTATAAGCTCAATCATGACTATGGACTCTCTAAATTCATCATACTTGTGCCATCAAACCCTATACGACAGGGGACACTCAAAAACATCAAAATCACGAAAGAGTTTTTCCTCAAAGAGTATGAGAAAAACATCGCTACTTACAATTACAACGAAAAAACGATCCTAAGTTACATAAACGCAAGTGACCAAAATATATCTGTGCTTGTTGCGACTTACCAGTCATTTAACAAAGCCAAAAACACCATCAATAAACGAAGCATTGAGCGAAGTCTGCTCGGTCGTGCGAAAAGCTACATGGAAGCAGTAGCAGCGCTAAAGCCGGTCATCATCATAGATGAACCGCATCGTTTTGAAGGCAAACAAACAGCAGAGTATCTGAAAAAGTTCAGTCCACTGTTTACACTGAGATTTGGTGCCACTTTTAAGGATGATGTGTATAAAAATCTCATCTATACGCTTGATAGCATCGATGCGTTTAGCCGCGGACTTGTCAAGGCGATAACTGTCGATACCGTCGGGAACGAAAATGTTGACAACCACACCATCACGCTCAAAAAAGTACATGGAAGCTCTCAAAAAGATTATGAAGTGAGCATCGAGTATAAGGATATAAACTCTAAAACAAACAGCATCAAGCTCAAAAAAGGAGATAATCTAGGTGAGCAAACAGGCATAGAGTATCTGAGTAGTTATGTCATAGAGAAGATCACTAAAAGCGAAGTGGTATTTACCAATGAAATCTCTTTGCCTTTGGGACAAAATGAAAGTTATGGGCTGCTTTTAGACGAGATGCAGCGTGTCATCGTGGATACTGCGATTAAAAACCATTTTGAGAGAGAAGAAGAGCTTTTTAAACTACGCATAAAATCTTTGTGTTTGTTTTTCATCGATGGGGTAGATAAATACAAAAAAGATGACGGAAGCGATGGAGAGTTGGCAAAACTTTTTGAAAGACTGTATGCAAAAAACTTAGATGAAAAGCTCAAAGAAGATTTGGATGAGGAGTATAGAGAGTATCTGTTGCGAACAAAAGAACATCTAGGAAAATTACATGACGGATACTTTGCCAAATCAAAAAATCTCAAAGATGAAGAGGAAGCCATAGACTTGATCCTCAACAAAAAAGAGGAACTACTCTCTTTTGATACGGACTTGAGATTTATATTTTCACAGTGGGCATTGCAAGAGGGTTGGGACAATCCAAATGTCATGACACTAGCAAAACTAGCACCAAGTAACTCTAAAATATCGAAACTTCAACAAATAGGCAGAGGGCTGAGACTTGCAGTCGATCAAGATGGTCAGAGGATTACAAAAGAGCATGAACGATTTGACTTCATCAATGAACTGTTCGTCGTGGTTCCATCAACCGAAGAGAATTTTGTGACTTCCATACAAAATGAGATAAGTGAGCATAGCATCAAGCAAGTTGCCAGAGTGTTTAATGTTGAAATTATTGTTGAAAACAAGATAGCTACAAACGCTTTTACCGCTGTTGGTTTACTCACAAAACTTCAAGAAAATAAATTTATTGAGATTGATGATGAAGGCAATAGTGAAATTGTTATTTCTAAAGAAGATTACAATGCAAGATCAAAAGAGTTAGAATCCTTACATGTAAAAGGGTGCGATAACGAGAAACTCAAAGAGTATTTTGACAGCTTTTTCAAAACGACTAGCAGGATTAAGTCAAAAGACAGAAGCGGTAAAAAAGATAAAGGCAAAATCAAAATCGACCAAGAGAAGTTTAAAAAGTTTAAAAATCTATGGGATACACTCAATTATAACGCGGTTGTTAAATATGACATCAACAGTGCCGATCTCATCAAAAGTGCTGTGACAAAAATAGATGAATATTTTACGATAAGCGGACAAGATATCATCATCAAACGAGATAAAAATGTAGAAGATAAAAACAGACATGACAGTGACAAAGAGAGTGTGACGGTTGAGACACACTCTATATTTACGATTTATGAATTTATAAAGGCACTTTCAAATAAAACAAAACTGAGTTTCCAGACCATAGCGCGTGTGCTAAAAGAGGTAAAAAAAGAAAAGTTTGATCTCATCGCTCAAAATGAAAATGCAGCACTTCAAAAACTAGAAGAGCAACTCGTAAGTGCGATATATGACACCATCATAAATAAAATTTCTTACGATATAAAAGAGATTAGAGTGTGCAATACTTCCCTTACCGATAAAAATGGAAATGTAAAAGCGTGTATTGATGAAGGAAGCTTAGGGGCAGAGACTTACAAAATCGCTTCAAAAAACATCAGGGACAAATCGATTTACGATGAAGATTTTATGGAAGTTGACAGTGTCATAGAAAAGACGACGATAGATGAGTCTGACGATAAACGTATCGTCGTATTTGCAAAATTGCCAAGAGTCAATATACCTACCGCTCACGGCAGAACTTATAACCCTGACTTTGGATATGTCATAGAAGATAAGGATAAAAAAGAACTTTATTTTGTGGCGGAAACAAAAGGTTATGATGCCTTCAATGAGATAAGCGACAAGGAAAAACTCAAAATTAAAAGTGCCGAAGCCTTTTTCAAAAAATTGAAAGAAAAAGGGATAAATGTAACGTATAAGACAAAACTCAACAGTCCTGAATTATCTCAAATGATAAACGATATATTGAAAGAGCGATGACCCTATCAAAATCACTCTACACCAGAGCCATCCAATGCACAAAATAGCATAAAAGGATGGGGTCAGACCCCAAATGGATAATTATACTTCAACGGTAGTTGTAGATTAGAATTTAAAAGGTGATCTCCCATAGAAGGCAAAAATACAAAGGGAATTAAAAGTGCAAATTACCAAAAAATAAAATTGTTTTTTAAGTGTAAAAGTAGGGGCAGGATGAAGCTTTTTTGCTTAACTTAACGCCATTGATCTGTCCCCAGAACTTTAAGAAATTTTTTGAGTAAATAAGCTTTACTTTCCATGTGATATCCCCTTTATAGTGAAATAAAATTTAAACTAATTTTTATATATGTCTTTTTTTTAAACTTAATAAGAAGATAATGAATTATGTAAAAAATAATCTTCGAGTCGGAGCAACTTTAAAAGGAATTATTATGACTGATAGAGAAGAATATCAACAAGAAAAACAAGCTATTTTGGATGACTATGTAAAAGAGTTAAAAGGACTAAAAGAAACGGCAGCTGCATCTGATGCAAATGCCAAGATTGAACTAGATAAACTAATCAAAACAGCAGAATTACATCTCAAAGATGCTAAAGCAAAGTTAGAAGCGGTGAGTAAAGCGAGTGAAGAAGAAATCGCGGCTCATAAAAAAGACATTGATGCTACTTTTAAATCTTTGAATACTCACTTGGTAATGTAAATTTTAATATTGGGGTCAAACCTCAAATAGAACTATTTCTTAATATTTTCTTTATTTAGCGAAAAAAGATAGAACCCCTAAATACAATTGCTTACATGTAACGCTTCACATGTAAGCAAAATAGGGCAAAAGGAGATAGTCCCCTTTTTTCTAAATTTGAGAATTTATCATTGAATCAAAGATAATTTGAATATAATTACTATAAAAGTTATGTTTAGGAGAGTTTATGTCAAGGTTCTATTCACCAAGTCCAAAAGAAAATAGCAAATGGAAAATAAATGTTTTTGATATAGTCTTTGGAAACGATACAGACTTAGGAAAGTGGTTTGATATAGGACTTATTCTTGTCATTTTATTAAGTGTGTTTATCGCTTTATTTGATTCTATAAGCGCGATTCACCAGAGCGAAGGTAGGTTATTAGTCCAAATAGAGTGGGTTTTTACAATTATTTTTACTCTAGAGTATATAATTCGTTTGATGGTTGTTAAACAACCTTTTCGTTTTGCTCGTAGCTTTTTTGGAGTTATAGATTTACTTGCTCTTTTACCTATGTACTTGTCTCTGCTATTTTTAGGTGCACAGTACCTTGCAGTACTCAGAGTGCTTCGTATCTTGCGTATCTTTGAAATTTTACACTTAAGGCGTTATACAAAAGAGAGTAGTGTATTGCTGGATTCACTGCTTAATAGTTGGAGAAAGATTTTTGTATTTTTGCTTGCTATGTTAGCTATTATAACAGTTTTTGGGGCAATTATATTTTTGATAGAAGGTCCCGAAAATGGCTTTACAAGCATACCGACTTCTATGTACTGGGCACTTGTAAGTGTCACTACTGTTGGCTTTGGGGATATTACTCCGGCAACTCCTTTGGGGCAGATAGTGGCTTCTATGTTGATATTGCTTGGTTATGGAATTATCGCTGTTCCAACTGGGATATATACAGCTGAACTTGCTACTTCTTTGCGCCGTAACTATGATGGCAGATCTTGTCCCTCATGTGGCTATAATGCTCATGAGTCTAAGGCAAAATTCTGTATGAAATGCGGGAGTGAACTAGCAGAAAAAAGTTAGCTAATAATTAGAATTAAAGAATTAAAGGGGACGAGGCTACTTTAATTCAAAAATAGATCATGGTTAGACATGAATGTACAAATATTTCAAAATGACATAATTTTAATACTAAATTTTTTTTTGTGCAATAATGAATAAAAGTGTTTAGGATAAAGTATGAATTGTAGCAAAACCTATATTGACTTTGTAACTAAAAAGTGGTATCATATTTATGAGTAAAAAAGAAAAATTATTAAAGAAATTTTTACAAATTCCTGTGAAAAAGGATTTAACTTTTAGTGAGTTAGAAACGCTTCTTTTGGCATGTGGATATGCAAAGATTGAGGGTGATGGTTCAGCAGTTAAGTTTTACAATAAACAAAAAGATAGTTTAATAAACTTACATAAGCCACATCCTAGTAATATTTTGAAAGTTTATCTCATAAAACAGATACAAGAAAAGTTAAAGGAGGTTTGTCATGGCTAATACTATAGAGTACAAAGGTTATATTGGAAGTATTGAGTATTCTTCAGAAGATAAATGCTTTTTTGGAAAACTAGAAATGATAGATGACTTAGTGACTTTTGAAGCAGTAAATGCAAATGAACTAGAAGATAATTTTCATAGTGCAGTAAACGAATATCTGCAAACTTGTAAAGAATTAAACAGAAAACCACAAAAAGTATACAAAGGTGTTTTCAATGTAAGAATTGAGCCTGAATTACATAGAAAAATTCATAAAAAAGCATTGGAAATTGGTATCTCTCTCAATTCTTTTGTTCAGCAAACTTTAGCAAATAGAGTTTTATCGAAGTCTTAAACTTCCGAAAGGATGGGATCAAACCCTAAATAGAACTATAATACCTTTACCTTTTAGTACGAGCAATCTCTAATTGTTTTTTCGTGTATATTTTCATAAAAATTGCCGCACTGCTCATAGTAATCAACATACTAATCCATAAATATATAATAGATAAATGAAAAACGTTCACCACTAAGAAAAAGAAAATAAGAGGCATAACTATTTGTCTATATAAACCAATATAAGGTATGATAAATGGTTTTTTAATACCCTGCAGTGTCGATCCTGATATAAACATTGTTATAAATGAAAAGAATATAAAACTCTCGAATATTATATAGATGTATGCAATATCTACAACCTCAGTATCAGTATCAAATACCATAATCATATACTTACCAAACAATGCTATTAAAACTACGCCGATTGCGCTCATTATATATCCGTATTTTAAGGCCTTTTGTATAATTTCGTCTATTCTATTGAAGTTTTTAGCACCAAAATTATTTGATACTATAGACATAACGGCTGTATTGAGCCCAAGCATTGGAAGTAAAATAATCTGCTCAACTCTATATCCTATTCCAAATGCAGCAACAGCTTTAAATCCATAAGTTGATACAAAGTACATAGTAATCATACTTCCAAAAGACCCTAATAACATATTTGCACTAGCAGGAATCGCCTGTTTGATTAAATGCTTAAAAGCTTTTATATTTGGAGTAGATTTGAAAAACTTAGCTGTATCAACAAGATTTGTAAGATAGAGTTTATACAACATGTAAATAAGTGTTATGGATTGAATTAAAACTGTGGCAATTGCAACTCCACTTAATCCAAGTGCAGGAATAAAATAAAAACCATATATAAACAGTGGGTCAAGAATTACATTTAAAATAAATCCAATTATCAAGATATTTCTATAACTTTTGGTATCCCCAAGGGCCACTAAAACTGCGTTTGCACCTAGACCAAGGAGCATAGGCAAAATGCCTAGAAGTATGATGTAGGTATATTCAAGTGCATACTCTAAGACCTTACCAGTTGCGCCTATGAGAACAAATATATATTCTAAAAATAAAAAGCTGATAACAGATAAAATAAAAGCAATGATTATAAATAAACTGATACCATTGGATGCATATATTCGTGCCATATTTTTCTTGTGCTTACCCAATGCTCCACCAACATACGCGGTCATTGCAGATGATAGTCCAAAACTTATAGATAAAAGCATGAAAAATATCATAAAACTATAGGTAAGTGCAGAGATAGCTTCTGTAGATATTTGACCGATATAAAATGTATCTACGACATTATACATTGTATTAAAAAACATTCCTATACTCGAAGGTATAGCGATTTGCACGATTAATTTTTTTATATCTTTTGTTAGGAGTTCATTTGTTTTTTTCATAATTAGGAGTATATCTAATATAAAATATTATTGTGAGACTTAAAGAAAATTAGGTTTTATTTTTAATTATAATTTTTGATAAGTGTCATACCCTTTTATTTAAAAATAAGAGTATCTAAGCCTGAAAGTAGTAAAATCCTGATATGAATATTAACACTTTTAATGCTTTTCGCAGTCGTAATTATAGATTATATTTTTTTGGCCAATTCATTTCTCTTACGGGCACATGGATACAGCGTACTGCCATTTATTGGATTATTTATGAGATGACGCAGTCGGCCTTTATGCTTGGGATTGCTGTTTTTGCTACACAATTTCCAGCTTTTTTATTTTCACTTTTAGGCGGTGCAGTAGCCGATAGATACAATAAATATAAACTTCTCTTGCTAACGCAAATAGCCTCGATGATTCAAGCAATTTTTATGACTCTGCTCGTTCTTTTCACAGACTATAGTGTTGTTGAAATTTTAATGCTTAGTATAGTTCTAGGCATTATAAATGCCTTTGATATCCCAACAAGACAATCTTTGGTGCATCATATGATTGATGACAAATCACATCTTGGTAATGCGATTGCCTTAAATTCTTCTATGGTCAATTTAGCTAGACTTTTTGGCCCAGCCATTTCAGGAATAATCTTAGCAAAATATGGTGCTGGATTTTGTTTTATATTGAACTCTTTGAGCTTTGTTGCAGTCATAACAACTCTTCTGATGATGAGGTTTCCAAATTATTTGCCCCCAATTAACAAGATAAAAGTAATCGATGGACTTAAAGAGGGGTTGAGTTATATTATTGCAACGCCTATGATTGGCATGTTGGTTCTCATACTGTCCCTAACGAGCTTTTTCGTCTTTCCTTTTGCGACGCTACTTCCTATTATCGCCAAAGAAACACTAGGCGGCGATGCTGCAACCTATGGATATTTAAACAGTTTTCTGGGCATAGGTGCTTTTTTCGGGGCTATCACTCTGGCCTCCTTTAAATCTGCTATAAATTTGAGAAAGATTTTGGTAATGGCAACAATTATTTTTGGAATAGGTCTCATTCTTTTTTCTAATACTCACAGTCTCTCTCTAGCGTATATATGTTCCTCTATAGCTGGTTTTGGAATGATGATGCATATCGCCATCATCAATACTTTGCTTCAAACCACATCATCCATAGAGATGAGAGGAAGAGTGATAAGCTATTTTGCTATGGCGCTTTTTGGTATGCAACCTTTAGGAGCACTACTGGTAGGGACAATTTCTCATTATATAGGCGCTTCTTTAACCATAGCTTTTGAAGGCCTTTTTGCTATCGTGATAGCTTTGTTGTTTTGCAAGTATTTGTGGAATGCTAAATAGTTAAGTCTTATGTGAGAGAGGTGAGTTATCTTATATAAATCCCGCAGCCAATGCATCAATGCTGGTTGTTATTGCCAAGATAACTACTTCTATCAAATTTTACACTCTTTGCTAATCATACTGGCTTTTCCCCAATCTATATCAAACCTAACATACTCTTTGTCTTTTAAATCACAATTTTTATCTACATAGATAATAAATTTATATTCTTTATCTTCATGGTCAAAAAAAAGTTCTAATTCTTGCCTTTCTCCATGGTATGAAACTCTACCAATGTGTGCTTTAAATTCACCACATTCTTCGTTGATTTTACACTCTTCTGGTCGTATACAATATGTTTCATCGTCTTTTTCTATAAAATTTGCTTTCCCGAAGAATTCACCAACTGATTTTGAAGAGGGACAATTGTATATACTACAGGCACTTGAGAGTTGCATAATCTTTCCTTTTTCAAGGTAAGCAATCTTATCACTTATACTAAGGGCTTCTTTGCTGTCATGCGTTACAAAAATAGCACTTATTCCACTATCTTTTATGATATCAACTAACTCTTTTTCTATCTTTGATTTTAATATAGAATCAACATTTGAGAATGCTTCATCAAAAAGTATGAGTTTAGGCTCAGTTGCTAAGGTTCTCGCAAGCGCAACACGTTGTTGCTGTCCGCCAGAGAGCTCATGAGGATATCTTAGTTCAAGTCCATCAAGCCCTGTGAGTTTCATCATCTTTGCAACAGTTGATTTTTGTATGTTTATATCTTTATTTGAAATTCCAAATGCTATATTTTTAAATACATTCAGATGTGGGAAAAGTGCATAATTTTGGAAAACAAATCCAACATTTCTCTTATGAGGTTCTACAAATTTATCACTTGAACTTACAATATTTTCATAAGTACTAATGCTTCCAGAATCAGGTTCTTCAAATCCTGCTATTAGATTTAAAATAGTGCTTTTCCCACTTCCGCTTGCTCCAAGAATAGTAAGGATTTCTCCCTCTTGTAAATCTATATTTATATCTTTTAAAACTTCTATAGTTCCAAAACTTTTAGATATATTTTTTAAACTAAGTATCATTTATATGCCTTTAAAGAAAATAAAATTGGAATTAAACAGATAAGTATAATACAAAGTGCATATATTGCAGATTCCTGCACCATCTCATTTATCGCCAATTCATATGTTTTTGTTGCCAATGTCTCATAATTAAATGGTCTGAGTATCAGAGTAAGTGGTAACTCTTTAACGGTATCAATAAAAACGAGAATAAATGTTATAAAAAAGGAATTTTTTAAAATGGGTAGCTCTACATGTAGAAGAGTTTGAAGAGGAGTTTTTCCCAAAGATCTTGAAGCTCTATTAATATTTGAGCCTATCTTTTCAAAAGAGGAAAGAATGGAGTTTAATCCTACCGCTAAAAAACGAACTACATAACCAAAAACTAGGGCAAACATTGTCCCACTTAAAAGTAAACTCTCTAACCCAAACGTATCTATGAGATAATTATCAAAATCCCCAAAAAGGATGATAATCCCTATTGCTATCACGGCTCCTGGCATACTGTACCCTAGCGTTGCAAACTTATTGATGTATTTTGTATAAAAATTTGGAATAATCCTATAAGTATACGCCAGTATAATTGCAACTACCACTATGATAAATGAGGCAATACCAGAAGCAAAAAATGAGTTTATTATAACGTTAAAAAGACTCATATTAAGACCCTTGCTTGCGTACTTTATAGAATAAATAATTATCCAAATAAGAGGTAAAATAAAACCAAAAAATAGAGGGATAGATAAAAATAAATAGGCGAAAAATACTTTTATCCCTTTTAATTTTATTTTTTTCAAGGGAGCGCTGCTTGATTCCAGTGTATATCTGGCTTTGCCTTGCGAAAATTTTTCTAAGATTAAAATTACTAAGATAAAAATCATAGCAATCGAAGATATATAAGCCGCACTTCCAGAATCTCCCATGCCAAACCAAGTAGAAAAAATAGCTGTGCTTAGAGTATTTACTCCATAGTAACTCACCACTCCATATTCACTTATAGTCTCCATAAGAACTAGCGCCAAACCACCAAAAACAGCTACCCTGCTTAAAGGCAACACTACTTTGAAAAGTGCCTTACTTCTTGACATTCCCAAAGAAAGTGCAGGGTTTAAAAGTGTATTTGCATTTTTTAAAAAAGATGCTCTTACAATCAAATAAATATAGGGATAAAGAGCTAAAGAGAGAATTATACTGACAGTGTTGAAGTTTAGTATATTAAAATAGTTCTTCACCCCTAGATCCATTAAAAAAATGTGAAAATAACTATAATACCCAAAAATATCAGAATAGATAAAACCCAATATATAAGAGGGAATTACAAAGGGCAAGATAAGTCCTATTGAGTAAATTTTAGAAAATTTAAATTCATAAAAAGTGACTAAAAAGGCACTTCCTACTCCTAAAATAAGTGTCACTATTGAAACATACAAAAGCAATAATGCAGTGTTGCTAACGTAATCTAAAAGCACAGTATCTTTTATATGTTGAAGAGTTTCACCATCTGCATTTAGGGCATATATAACAATTAGAGTAATAGGCAAGATGACTAGGGAAGTTAATCCACTAGTCAGACTTAGCCAAGTTAAATTACTTCCACTTAATTTCATTAAATATCTTTACAGCTTCAGCATTATATTTTCCTAATTTATAAAGTTCTGTCTGGTCTTCTTTAAACTCGCCCCATGACTGCAAAAGAGCAGATGGTTTTACATTTGGATTTACCGGATACTCAAAATTTGCTTCGGCAAATATTTTTTGAGCTTGCGTGCTTGCTAAAAACTCTATAAGTTTTATAGCATTGTCTCTGTTTTTACTACTTTTTGTTAAAGCAATTCCTGAGATATTTATATGAGTACCTCTCTCATTTGCTCCTTGATTTGGAAAAAATATTCCCATTTTAGCTCCAACCATGACTTCGTTTTTCTTTTTAGAATTAAGCAACATGCCAAGATAATAGGTGTTTACAATAGCAACATCACCGATACCAGCAGCAACTGCTTTCATTTGATCTCTATCACTTCCAGCAGGACTTCTTGCCATATTGTTTACTATACCTTCAGCCCACTTTTTTGCTTTGTCTTCACCTTGGCTTGCTATAAATGAAGCCAAAAGAGATTGATTGTATATGTTTGATGATTGTCTTACCAAAACTTTTTTATTCCACTTGGAAGATGTTAAATCCTCATAGGTAGAAAGTTCACTTGGTTTTACTTTATCTTTGTTATAAACTATAACTCTTGCTCTTTTTGTAAGGCCAAACCACATGTTGTCTTTATCTTTTAACTTTGCTGGAATTGTTTCATTTAAAAACTTTGAATCTACACTTTGTAAAAGACCTTTTTGTTCTGCTAGATACAATCTGCCAACATCAGCGGTTATCAGTAAATCAGCAGGAGAATTTTCGCCTTCTTTTTCTAGTCTTTTTATCAATTCGTTTGCTTTTGCATTGACGACATTTACTTTTACTCCTGTTTTCTCTTCAAACATTTTAAAGAGTTGTTTGTCCGCTTCATAATGTCTATGTGAATAAATATTTACTTCGCCCCCAGCATAAAGCATGCTAGCCAGTGGCAATACAAATAGTGCAATTTTCTTTATCATTTTTTCGTCCTTTTGTTAATTTTGAGAATTATAATCAAAAAGAACTTAATATGCGATTAAATATTGATTTCGATTATCAAAATTACTTTTTATCTATTTCGGGGACAGTTTCTACTTTTAAAATCCCTTGCTTTTTTAAGAGCGAGAATGTAATTATAACGATATTTCGTATAACTGCAATTTGAACAGATGCGAGAAAAGAGATTGAAGATGTTATACTCACTAGATATGCTTGTTATCTCATAACTAAATGGAGATAGTAAAAAAGAGCAAATAGATTTTGTAACTGAAATTACTATTTATAATCTCAAAATAAAAAAAGAGTAAAACATGAACCTCTCAAAATCACTCTACACCAGAGCCATCCAATGCCCAAAATCCCTATGGCTGAAAAAGTACAAAAAAGAAGTACTCACTCCGCCAGACGAATCCACCCAAGCGGTATTTGCAACGGGGAATGTAGTAGGGGATGCAGCATGTGAGCTGTTCCCTCATGGCAAAGAAGTCGTTTACTCAAAGAACTACGATGAGATGCTAGCGACGACACAAAGATACATAGACGAAGGTGTCGAGACTATCTATGAGGCTACATTTAATTATGATGGCATTTTGGTGATGGTAGATGTTTTAGCGATAAAAGGTGATGAGGTCTCACTCTATGAAGTAAAAAGCTCAACGGGTGTAAAAGATATCTATCTTCATGATGTTTCCATCCAGTACTATGTTCTCTCCTCTCTAGGTTTTAAAGTAAAAGATGCCTATGTCGTACATGTGGACAATTCTTATGTGCGAGGCGATGCGTTAGATTTGAAGGCGTTGTTTTGTGTGGTTGATGTGAGTGCGGAAGTACTTGCCCTGCAAGAGAATATCCCTGCACTTTTGAGTGAATTTGAAATGCTTCTTGATGACACAAAAAATGAGCCAGAGTTAGACATCGGAAAGCAGTGTAACAGTCCTTATGAGTGTGATGCGAAAGAGTACTGTTGGAAAACTCAGCGTGGAATCCCTGCGTACAGTGTGTTTAATATCTTTAATCTTGGAAGTAAAAAACAATTGGAGCTATATGAACAAGGAATCGTAGACATTGGCGATGTGCCAGAAGACTTTCCAATGACCGCAACCCAATCTGAGGCAGTACAAAACTACAAGTCTGGGCAAACATATGTGCATGTAGAGGCTATCAAAGAGTTTTGTGAGAGTTTGTCCTATCCGCTGTATCACTTAGACTTTGAGACTTACCAACAAGCCGTGCCTCTTTGGAAAGGTATCAGCCCCTATGGGCAAATACCATTTCAATACTCTCTACATGTAGAACATGCAGATGGCTCTTTGGAGCATTTTGAGTTTTTGGCAGAAGTGGGAGTTGATCCAAGACGAGCGTTAGCCCAACAGTTAGTCAAAGATATACCTCTACATGGTGACTCGTTAGCGTACAACATGAGCTTTGAAAAAGGCGTTATAAAAAGGCTTGCAGAGCAGTTTGAAGACTTACATGCAGCGCTTATGAATATACATGAGAACATGAAGGACTTGATGGTGCCGTTTCAAAAGAAACACTATGTAACGCCTAGTATGCAAGGAAGGTACTCTATCAAGTACGTGTTGCCAGCACTTGTTCCCCAAATGGAGCAAGCGTATAAAGAGCTAAATGGTGTGAAAAATGGAAGCCAAGCTATGAATGCATTTGCCTCCCTATATCTAAAGAGTTTGGAAGAGCAAGAAGAGATTAGAGCCCAACTGTTAGCGTACTGTGAGTTGGACACTTTGGCGATGGTTAGGGTTTTAGAGAGATTGAGAATTGAGAGTAAATAAATAGCAATAATTACAAGAGGGAATCATCTTGTGCAATTTTTATGTTTTCTAAAAAGTCTTTTACATTCTTATATCCATATGTTTCCCATGAGGTTTCTTGGGTCTTTCCATCTAAAAAATAGACGATAGGAACTATTGGAGACTTGAAAGATTTTGGCATGTTTTGGTTTACATCGAGGATGACTTTTACAAATTTTGATGTTGCATTTTGTACATTTTTATTTGACAGTGTTTCACTTTCAAGTTTTTTACACCAAGGGCAATCATCTCGCACAATTACGACCATAACCATAGTGTGATCTTTTTTAGCCAATGTAACACCTTGGTCAAATGAATTTATATATCCTAATTGATGCGCAGTTTCAGTTGCAGTGTAGGCATAAAGTGACAATCCGATAGCCAATAGCACAAATAATTTTTTCATAAACTTTCCTTAAATGAAAGCATAACAAAATATTACCTTTAACTATATTAGGAAAATAAAATTAACCTATTCCTTTTTTCTAGACCTATTAAATATCCACGACAACATCAAAGAGTTTGTAAAAAACTTTTCACTGCACTCTTGAATTCATCTGGATTTTCTATCATGCTCATGTGTCCACAATTACTTAAGCTTACAAGCGTTGAGTTTTTTATCTTGCTTGCCATTTGCTTCATAGTTTCTTTAGGTATCACCTTATCATTCTCGCTAGCTATCAGTAAGACAGGTATCTCTATCTCTTTTAAGCTCCCAGTAGTGTCAGTCCTGCTAATCATCGCGAGTAGTGCAGCTTTTATGCCTATGGAATTAAAGTTCATGATATTTTCTTTGATTTTCTTTATCGTTAGTGGCTCGTTTTTGATAAAATCTTCACTAAAAGCAACCGAGAAAAACCCATCTAAAAAAGGCTCAAGCCCCTTAGTATCTATGTTTGAAATGCCAGCGGCTCGTTTTAGTTTTGCTTTGTCATCATCACTGTTTGTTGCCGTGTTTGCAAGTATTAATGCCTTATAGTTCTTTCTTTCATTTGCCCTTAGCGCGATATAACCGCCCATAGAAAACCCACAAATAATTGGCTTATCCAACTTTAGATCCAAGACAATACTCTCTAAGTCTTGTGTATAGCTCTCCATCGTGAACTGAGCTGTGTTTATCTCAGACTTACCAAAACCTCTAATATCATATGAGATGCAGTAATATTCATCTTTAAACTCATTTATCACGTCATCCCAAAGAGTTTGATCATATGGAAAACCATGTATAAAAACTATAGCTTGGTTGGTAACTTCACCAAAAGTCTTGACATTCATACCCTCAATCATTTTATGCATTTTAAATCCTTTTTCTCGCTTTTTCTTTTTCTATAAAATTTTTAAAATATGCTAATTTGTGTAGCTCTAATTTTATTTTTTACCTTTGTTTTCTTTTCTTTTTTTAACAGTTGCTTTTCTCACAGCATTTCTATCGTTTACTCTTTTCTTTCTCATACCAAGAACATTGTTTGCAGTGGTATTTCTTTTCTCATTGCTACGCTCAATTTTACCGCCGATTGTGTTTTTTCTGGCTTCTTTTGCAAGCCAATCTTTGGGTTCAAAGCCTTTAAAAAATTCTACTTGCAGTCCATATTTGAGTAATTTTTCAATATCTTTTAAAACACTTTTTTCTTCTTTAGAAACTAAAGAGATAGCCTCACCCTCGTTTCCCGCACGTCCAGTTCTACCGATACGATGAATGTAATCTTCCGCGTCTCCAGGAAGCTCATAGTTGATGACATGTGGGAGGTCCTCAATATCTAGACCCCTAGAAGCGAGATCCGTAGCCACAAGCACACGAATTGTTCCAGCTTTAAAATCTTTAAGTGCTTTAGTGCGCTTAGAATGGGCTTTATCACCATGTAAAATCAGTGTTTTTAAACCACTTTCTTCAAGGTATGCCCCCACTTCATCTGCACTTATTTTGGTTTTTGTGAACACCAATACTTGATGCCAGTTACGTGAACCTATCATAAACGATAACAATGCATTCTTTTTATCTTGGTCACATATGTAGATAGTTTGCTTAACTTTTCTTGCCAAATCGCCTTGATTATTTATCTCTACTTTGACAGGTTTTATCGAAGTTAGCTCAGAGAATCGTTTGATAGATTTGCTCTGTTCAACAGAAAAAAGTAATGTTTGGCGATTTTTAGGAATCATCCCCGAAAGCGCCACAACTTCTTCCCAAAATCCCATATCTAAAATTCTATCCGCTTCATCATAAACGAGTATTTGTACTTTTGAAAGATCAACATTGTCTTGTTTAATATGCTCTAGTAAACGCCCCGGAGTTGCTACTAAGATATCAACGCCACGGGAGAGTTTCCTAGTTTGTGGAGTGAATTTAACACCACCATAAACCGCACAACTCTTTAATTCAAAGTTCTTACCATAGGCTTCAATACTTTTTGCAACTTGTGCTGCAAGTTCCCTAGTGGGTACCAAAACAAGTGCTCTCACTACTCTTTTTATGTTCTTTTTAATCTCTTTTTTAGCCAATAATTGCAAAACAGGAAGTGCGTATGCGGCTGTCTTTCCTGTCCCTGTTTGTGCTGTTGCCACCACATCTTTTCCATCTAATACCAAAGGGATAACTTTCTTTTGCACAGGAGTTGCTTTTGTATAGCCTAACTCACCGACAGCGCTAATCAATTGGGGCACTAAGCCTAGTTTTTCAAACGACATAAATACTTCCTTATTTTATTGTATTATATCTAAAAAACGATATTAGTAAGTTAGTTTTGGGGCCATAGCAAAACGAAGTCTAAATGTTCTCAGTGCCCTTTGCAGGGCTGAGCACTTCTAAGTCAGAATACAGTATCCAAAATGAGTTTTTTTCTTCATTAGGGGAGGATAGATTGCAATCATCGACTTCATCACAAAATTTAACCAATTTTTTATAAAAACACCTGCTCCAAATAGCGTAGAAGTGTTAGCAAAGTGTTACATTTTGAGGTTATAATATATATTTATGTTTTAAATTGAGCATTATTACTTAATTTTAGTATTACTTCAGTTTTTCTTATTATACTATGTCATTAAAATTATGTTAAGGAGAGTGGATGAAATATCGTAGTCTATTGAATGTGTTTTTGCTTTGCGCAGTCATGCTGTCTGGCTTGAGCGCAACTGAGGGTAAAGTATATAAGCTAAAATTGGCAAGTTCATGGGGGAGTACCGTACCAATCTTAGGTGAAGCTCCTGCTGAACTTAAAGAAATGGTTGAAACTATGTCTAATGGAAGATTGCAATTAACTGTTGATGATCCGGCAAAACATAAAGCGGGTTTGGCTGTGATGGATTTGGCAAAATCAGGACTCTATGACATAGGTTATACAGCGTCGTATTACTATAAAGGAAAAGATTTTAAATTAATATTTTTTACAACCGTTCCTTTTGGTTTATTACCAGCTGAACAGCATGCGTGGTATGAATATGGCGGAGGAAAAGAATTAGCTAAAAAAGTATACGATCAGCAAGGATTGATTAACTTTCCAGGTGGAAATACTGGCATGCAGATGGGCGGATGGTATAGAAAAGAGATTAATTCAGTTGCAGATTTACAAGGTTTAAAAATTCGTATCCCTGGAATGGGTGGAGAAGTTATGTCACGAGTAGGAGCGCTAGCTGTTACTGTTCCATTGGGAGAATTATATACATCTCTTGAAATGGGAAATATAGACGCAGTTGAATGGATTAGCCCGGTATTTGATATAAATATGGGTTTTCAAAAGGTTGCAAAGTATTACTATACAGGATGGCAAGAACCGGCAAGTGAAACACAATTTTTAGTCAATAAAAAATCATATGCGCACTTACCAAAAGATTTACAAAAGATTTTAGAAATTGCTATGAACAAAGTAGCAGATCGTGTTTTGGAAAAAGCAGTGTATAAAAATTCAATTGCATGGGAAAAGATCAAAACAGAATATCCTGACGTAGTTGTGAAGAGTTTTCCTCAGGAAGTATTACAAGCAATGTCAAAAGCAAATACTGAGATTTTAGACGAACAAGCTGCAAAAGATCCTCTCTTTAAAGAGATTTTAGACTCTCAACGAGCATTTTTACCAAAGGCTCGTGCATGGACAAAGATGGGAAATTACGCGTATATAAACAATACGTCAAAATAGAATAGTTTTCTCGCTTCATTAGCGGAGAACTTTAACCTTCATAATGTCAAAGGAGAGCCAAACTCACTCTCCTTTGATAACTCAAAACTCAAAGGCCTTTAGTATGTTTGAAGTATTAATCCTTGCTGTGGCATTGTGTTAATCGCAATTGGTCTAAAAATCCTTATTGGACACACGCTGATAAACTAAATTATTCAGTAAATAAAATTAACCTCCCTAGAACTAACACTTAGCTAGAATATACACAGCATGAATCTAACTTTGACATGCCATGAAATATCAAGGTGGTAAAAGAAATGATTGACTATACAAAAAAATTTACTCTAGACAGAGAGTTTTATCCATCATCAACTATAGAAGCCTCGATAGAAAGTGACAGAGGTCGGATACTCTCAGCTCCAGCTTTGCGAAGACTTCAAAAGCGTACACAAGTCTTTGCACTGGAACTCAATGCTTCTATTCGTACAAGGCTTACTCACTCGCTGGAAGTCTCTCAAAATGCTCGCTTTATATCAAAAACTATTTTTTCTAAACTCAAAGAGCAAGGCTTGGAAAAGTACAAGCTCGAAGAACTGGAAAATGCTTTTGTATCCACAGCAGAGATGACAAGTTTACTGCACGACATAGGCAATCCTCCATTTGGGCATTTTGCGGAGCAGACTATCAATAAGTGGCTAAAAGACAATGCTTTGGGTATTTTAGAGGGCTTTACATGTAGCACCAAAGACGTGCAAGAGCTCAAAGACAAGATAAGCAAAGACATCTGCAATTACGATGGCAATGCTCAGGCTTTGCGTGTGATAACCAAGCTTCAAAGACTCAACCTTTCCTATACACAAATCCTTTCAGTGCTTAAGTACACCAGAGGTGCATATGAGAACAAACCATCGAGTGATGATGCCCTGAGTTATCTGATGAAAAAACCGGGGTTTTACTACAGTGAAAAAGATGTGATAGCAGGGATTCAAGAAGCGCTACATGTAGCGCGTGGACATAGGTTCCCCCTCACATATATAATGGAAGCGGCTGACGATATATCGTACTTGACTGCTGACTTGGAAGACTCGGTGGAGAAAGGGATACTAAGCCTTGATGAAGTGTATAACCTCATAAAAAAAGAGTGTGAGAAAGAGGGCGAAGACTATCTGTTGGAAGTGATTGAAGACAGATATGAAAAAGCAAAAAAAGATGAAGAGCCGTATCAGTTCAACATGTTTTTTACTCTGGTTCGCTCTAAGCTTGTGACTTCTTTGGTCTATCATGTTGCTGATATCTACGTTGATAATCACGATGCCATCTTTGAAGGATCGTTCAATTCAGCCTTGCTTGAGTATGATAAAACAAGCAAATACTACAAAGCTATCAAAATCTTGCAAAACATATCTGCAAAGTACATTTACCAAAACAAGCATGTACAAACATTAGAGCTTCAAGGGTATGCTATTGTCAATGGTTTATTCGACAATTATAAACCACTTTTAGGGCTACCATGTAAGGACTTTGAAAAACTGCTACAAGATGAAAAGATAGAGTGTTTTATCGCTATGAGGCTTATAAGAAGGCTTTCACCAAAGCAAATCGTAGCCTATAAAAAAGACGTTGCAAAGCTAGACAAAGAAGATAACGAGTCATTTGAGATACTAGAGTGGTATCATCGAGTGAGGCTTGTGATCGATTATATCAGTGGTATGACAGATGATTTTGCTTTGCATGAGTACAAGACGCTGTTGGCGTTAAAATAAACAAGGAAGAACTTTGCAAAAATTAAAGGATAAATCAATGAACAAGACGAAAAAAATATTTAGTGCTATATTCTCAGGAGTGCATCTATTCGCTGCAATTATTCTTATAATCCTATCCCTAATAATTATGGGATGGTCCATTTATGAAGTCTTTAGCAGCATAGAGGGAAAAGCTGGATTTATTCCATTAATGCTTCAGGCTGTCGGCGCAATCATAATATCTGCCGCCATCATTGATGTTGCTCAGTATATGATGGAAGAAGAAGTATTTACAGATAAACAGCTTCGTGACCCTATAGAAGCAAGAAGAACCATTACAAAAATAATTGTAATCATTACAATTGCTGTTAGCATTGAAGGCTTGGTTTTTATATTTAAAGCAGGAACGGAAGACCTTAGCCTTTTACTTTATCCGGCTTTACTCATCGTAGTATCGGCGATTTTAATTGTGGCGCTTGGTATATATCAAAAATTAAGTGCAACTATAGAAGATACAGAGAAAAAAAACATACTATAAGACATTGAAATTACAATAATTCATCTATTTCAAATACAGGAGGTTAACATGGGAAAAGGTTTAGGAAAAATTATTTGGGGTATCAGTTATCCGGTTCTATCGGTTCAGAAGTGACACAAGCTGTTACAGGTTCAGATACAGATAGAGTAATGACGTATTATATTTTCGGTGCTGTCAGTTTTTTTGTCGGCATGTATCTATTCAGAAAAGCTTAAAATTGGAGACATCATGGATATTACTAACTTAATAATGTTGTTAGCAGTTGGCGGTCTAGCTGGGTGGCTTGCCGGCATCATAATGAAAAGAAGAAGATCCGGCATCATAGGCAATATAGTTGTGGGAATACTCGGCGCTGTATTGGGCAGCTTTGTATTCGGAGTGCTCGGCATAACAACAGGCGGTCTTTTAGGCTCTATAGTTATGTCCACTATTGGCGCTGTTGTTTTGCTATATATAATCAGTATAATTAAGAAGGCCTGACTCTACAGCGTCCACCTTTTAAATTTCTGAAAATCCACACATTTTCTCTTGCTCATGATATTTCAAGTTGATTGGTCTTTGCAATACGTTCCTTGAGTAAAAGCTTTGTAGTAGCGTATATAGTTCTTTAATCACTCTTTTTTCCCCGATTTTAACATCAATTCCACCCTCTCACCACCCATCTCTTTTTTTAGATCCGTCCAGACTCATTATTTACTCATTTTTTATTGTTAAACTTCGTTCATAAATTATAAAAAATGGTAGGAGGTAAAATAATCAGATGATAGTTAAGCCCTTTACATGTCAAGGGTACATGGTGGAAAAATTTTTACAAAAACAAAAAAAAATAGGAGATTACAATGAGTAAGAAGATGGATAGAAGATCATTTTTAAAAGTAAGTGGTGCAGCTACAGGTGTTGCAATAGCAACTACAAGTGCAGAAGCAATTCCTCTAGTTGGTGATTCGTTACTTAATGATACCGCAGAAGGAATTAGTGCTTCCCACTATGGCGCGTTCAAAACACGTACACGTAATTCTCGTTTTGAGAAAGCAATCCCTCTTGAAGGAGACAATTATCCCTCGACCTTAATGGAAGCCTTACCAGCTCGTACCTATGCAAAGGACCGTATTTTATATCCATGTGTTCGTGAGGGTTATCTCAAGAATGGCTATAAAAGTGATAAAAGTGAACGTGGGTCTGATAAATATGTACGTGTTTCTTGGGAAGAAGCTTTTGATTTAGTTGCCAATGAAATGAAACGTGTGTATAAGGACCATGGACATGAAGCGATATATGGTGGAAGTTACGGCTGGTATTGTGTAGGTGCACTCAATAATCCACAAGCATTGCTTGGAAGAATGCTCGGCGTTGCAGGTGGTTATACATCTCGAACATGTACGTATTCTACTCATGCGATACGTCAAAGTACCCCTTATATCACAGGTACCGATGAATCTAATGCTCAACCAACGGTGTATCCAGTTCTTATTGAAAATTCTGAATGTATCGTTTTTTGGGGAGCTGATCTTGTAAACTCAAACCAAATTGCATGGGGTGTTCCAGATCATGAAGTATACGATTATTTAAAACAACTCAAAGAAGAAGCTAAAAAACGTGATTTAAAATTTTATATTATTGATCCTGTTTATAACAATACGGGTATGTATTTTGAAGCAGAGCATATTCAAGTGCGTCCTACAACGGATGTTGCACTAATGCTTGGTATGGCACATTATCTTTACAGTGAAGATCTTTATGACAAGAAATTTATCCACAAAAACACCTGGGGATTTGATGAATTTAAAAAGTATCTTATAGGTGAATCTGAAGATATGGTAGCAAAAACTCCTGAGTGGGCAGCAGAAATTTGTGGCGTAGATGCCAATGTGATTAAAATGCTTGCCAAAGAGTTTGTCAACAAACGTACTATGTTGATGGGTGGATGGGCAACACAGAGGGCGCATCATGGAGAACAGCCTAACTGGATGCTCATTACACTAGCCAGTATGATTGGACAAATTGGACTTCCTGGTGGAGGATTTGCTTGTAACTATCATTACTCTGGTAATGGCGTTCCAATGCCTGCTGCTGCAACCGGAAATCCACTCAGTGAAATACCGCTTAATGGTTCAGCTGGTCTCGTAGCAGATGCCAAGGCAATAGCGGCTTCCCCTGGGCTTTCAGGTATTAGTTCTAAAGCCAGGATGGAGGGTCCATGGAAAAAACGCAAAATTGATGTGATTCCTGTCTCTCGTATCGTTGAGTGTTTGGAAAATACGGGCAAAGAGTATAACTTTGATGGAAAAACATATAAATTTCCGGATCTTAGGATGGCATATTGGGCAGGTGGAAATCCTTTTCATCATCACCAAGATCGTAACCGTATGATTAAAGCATGGCAAAAACTTGAAACCTTTGTCGTCCAAGATGCTTTCTGGACAGCCACCGCTAGAATGGCAGATATTGTGCTTCCTTCTACATTGACCGTCGAGCGTACTGATATTGCTAAATCACAATCAAATGCTTATATTTATGCGATGAAGCAAGCGTCAAAACCATATGGTGAATCTATGGATGATTATGATATTTTTGTCAATATCCTAAGACGCTTTACGGCTGCACAAGTTTTAGCCTTTACTGAAGATAAAAGCAAAATGGACTGGATCAAGTCTTTTTACAATGCTTCTTATGAAAAAGCAAAAAAATCTGGAACTACAATGCCTACCTTTGATGAGTTCTGGGAAAAAGGATTTATCCACTTTGAGACACCTGAGAGTGCGAAAAAGTTCGTTAAGATGGAAGGTTTTAGAAAAAATCCAGCTTTAAATCGTCTGGGAACACCATCGGGTAGAATAGAAATTTTTTCCAAAAAAATTGCGAGTTATGGATACAAAGAGTGTAAGGGTCACCCAATGTGGTTTGAACCAATGGAATGGTTAGGAAGCAAAGTGGCAAAAGAGTTTCCACTTAACCTTATCTCTCCGCATCCAAAATACCGTCTTCATTCACAACTAAATAATACATGGTTAAGAGATTTAGAAGAAGTACAAGGAAGAGAGCCAATTTGGGTCAATACTAAAGATGCACAAAAACGTGGTATCAAAAATGGTGATGTGGTACGTATCTTTAACAATCGAGGACAAATCCTAGGTGGCGCAGTTGTTACAGAAGCCATCATGGAAGGTGCAGTTAGAATGCAGGAAGGCGCTTGGTATGATCCACAAGAACCAGGTAAAATTGGATCTTTATGCGTCCATGGTGATGTGAATGTTCTCATACCTGATGTTGGCACCTCAGAGCTTGCGCAAGGTAACCAAGCAACAGCATTAGTAGAGATTGAAAAATTTAAAGGTGAGGTTCCAGAAATTGGAATCTTTAATGCGCCTAAAATTAAAGGTGTTTAATGTATATTTTTAAATTTTTAGCACCATTGTGCGCTGCGACAATGATGTTCGCAGCTGGAAGTTTATTTTTAACAAAAAATGCCCAACTTTTTACAGATACAAATGAGGGATCAGCTCTGGGTGAGCTGATCGTCTCATCTCCACTCAAAAAACTCTCACAAAGCGGTGATTTTACAGAAGTGGAGTTTGTTGGTTTTATGCCCGAAGGCAGTACGATTGCTTATGAAGAAGCGGGTGTTTTGATGGTGGGATTTGAAGCTAAAGATGCTTCTGTCTATAAAATTATTGGACAGAAAAAAGATGAATACGATACCGTATGGCTGAATGTCTCCGTCAAAGGGTTTGTCAAAAGTAATGTGCTAGGAAGAGATAAAGCAAAAATTTTGGCATCTGGTAAAGCGCTTTTCCAAGGAAAATGTGGAGCATGTCATCCTATTCACGCACCAGATGAATTTGATCGCAATGTCTGGCCAAGTATTTTAAAACCTATGGGCGTTCAAGCTGGACTTTCAAAGGATGAAAAATATAGTATTGAAAAATACTTGCAAAACGCCCAAAAATAATATCTAATTCTCTTCGTTGGTTAAGGCTGGCGAAGGGATATTTTACCTCATTTTTTTCTCATTTTATGTTGCTATAGTAAATTTTGTTAACATACAAGGTTTTTTTTGTTAATATTTTATATGCAAAGTCTTTTAGAGGAATAAATATGGATCTCTGGCTCGAACAACTAAAAAATATGACATTATTATATGCCGAAGATGAAGAAGGTATACGTAAGCCTATGGCCAATTCACTTTCCTATTACCTTAAAGAAGTGATTGAAGCCAAAAATGGTGAAGAAGGGCTTGAACAGTATGACGCTAGACGTCCAGACATTATCTTAACAGACCTTCGTATGCCTGTTCGAGATGGTTTATATATGGTCAAAGAAATCCGAAAAAATGATAGAAAAACCCCTATATTAATGATAACAGCACATACTGATAAAGAATATTTACTCAGTGCCATAGAGCTTAAAATTGAAAAGTATCTTGTTAAACCAGTAGCACATGATGAGCTCTTAAGTGCACTTAAACTCTGTGTTGAAGAGATTGAATCAGATAGAACTCTCTTTTTTGAATGCAGTGGTTATAAATTTGATTTTAAAAATCGACTCTTAGTTCACAGCAATGGACAACAGGTAGAATTGACATATAAAGAGTCTGATTTTTTAGAATTACTATTGCGGAAGAAAGGGATTACCGTCAGTTATAACGAGATAGAACTGAACGTTTGGAAGGAAGAGTGTATGAGCATCGCGGCTCTAAGGACATTGGTTAAAACACTGCGAAAGAAATTGGGTAATGATTTTATCAAAAACCACTCTCTCGCTGGGTACAGTTTTGAAGCTTAGCTTTTTATGGCTCTTATTTTCAATCCTACTTTGTGCAGATGTCCCGAAATACCATCGTGATGATAGTTCATCAAGGGCTTTACATGCAATAGATTCACGCTCTCATATTAAAGTTTTTTTGCCCTCCATGCCATATAATTATGTTTCTCGTTTAGTCAATGAAGGATTAGTAAGATTGGCCGAAAATGATCAAGGTTGGGAGTATTCGTTGGCAACCAAAAGTACAAAGCTCTCTCCCACATTATATGAATTTGAATTAAGGCATGGTGTCCGTTTTCAAGATGGAACACCCTTTAATGCGGATTCTGTTATCCATAATTTTGACTATTTTCTAAAACAGCCTTTTAACTATACCGACATTCACCATTCGCTTACATCAGTTGAAAAGGTATCAGACTATAAAGTGCGACTTCATCTATATAAACCTTATGGAATGCTTTTTCGAGATTTGGCTCGTATATATTTTTACTCAGAAGCTTATTTAAAAGAGTATGGTTGGGGAGGGTCGGAAACGGGTGCTAATATTAAAACTTCTGGTCCTTATGGAGTGGGCCCTTATATTTTAGTTGAAGGTATGATTACAGGGCGAAAACAGACATCCAAAGTCCTGCTAAAAGCCAATCCATATTATTGGGAAAAAGAGTATCCTTCGATTCAAAAGATTACATTTTATACTGAGCTTAAAAATCAAAATGCACTTGAAATGGCACTTTTCAAAGATGGAGGTCTTGATTTTATGCAAATCCCCTTTAATAAAAAAATTGAAACTATGCTTTCCCCTTATGCAAAATTAGTTTCTATGCCTTCATCCAACAACTTTACAATTTATTTTAATTTATTAAAAAAAAGCTCACCTATATACATGAAAGAGATACGTCATGCACTCAACTGTGCCTTAAATCAACAAAGTTTATTGGACTTTACCTATAAAAAAGAGGGTGTGTTAAACCCTTATGCATTTACAAAAAAAGATTGTCAGATAAGCTCTCAAAAGCTTCATACAGTACTCAAGGGCGTAACCCTTAATGTTGCAACGCAGGACTCGTTGATGTTTTTATGGAAAGGCATTGAATATCAACTTGGGGAATATGGTGTAAATCTTCGTTATCAAGTGACAAACAGTGAAAAAGAAATTTTTAATCTTACGCAAAAAAATCATAAAACGGTACAATCATGGGATATGTTGATTCAAGGAACCCAAGACTATTATGGAAGGCACCCTTGGCCTATTTTCATTCGCTATCAAGAGAACAACCCATGGAGTTTTGTACACCATGATAGTGTGATGCAAAAGCTTATTCAAGCGTTCTTTTTGGTTGAACAAGAGGATCCAAAATTTAAAGAGTTATGCGAAAAGATTAAAGACAGAGCGAAAGAAGAGGCATATATGCTTTTTGTTCCTACCCCCAATGTCGTTTTTGCCATGAACAAGGAGTTGGTCTTTGAACCATTAGGCATTGGAATGCAACCATTTTGGAAAGCTCATATTACCGCTGAGCATTGGTCAATTAGAGGCAATAAACCGTATCCTAAAGAACTTCAAACCCCAATTTTACCAAAGAAAATATTATGAAGAAAATACGTATAAAATATAAACTTTTTTTACTTTTTAGCTTTTCTTTCATAGGAATGCTTATCCTAGCGGAGAGGTCTTTTAAACTAAGCCAAGAAAATATCAACAATGCTACGACTATTTTTGACAATGCTCAAAGCATACAAAAAGTGCAAGAGAATTTTATTGAGCCTATGAATGTACTTCGTGAAATGAGTCTTTCGTTAGTAATGTCGCCCAATAATGATTACAGAAAAAGTATCGCAGTAGATTTAGAAGAGCAGATTAAGCTGCTTGAAAAGCATTTCAGTACTTTAGATAAAAAAACGTATAGTATTTGGCAGAATTACGTTGGGGCAGTCACTAAAACGCATCAGTACCTTTCTGAACGCTTTGATGAAGGTGCCTATGTAAATGTTAATACCGTTGAGCGAGAGCGATACTATGCTCTTTTAACGCGGCTGAAAGAACTTCAGCATGATTCGGTTAGCCAAGCAAAACAAAATTTTTCAGATATTCAAATAAGTGCTAAAGCACTCAAGTATGAATTGGCTATAATTGTATTATTGCTATCAGCATTAGTTTTTAGTGCAGGTTATTTACTCTCAGAGCATATCGTTTCATCGATTTTAAAACTTCAAGAAGGATTAAAAGAATTTTTTAGTTATTTGGAAACTAAAGAAACACCCCCTCAACCTATTGTTCTTTCGAGTAAGGATGAACTTGAAGATATGTCAAATCTTATTAACCTAAGTATCGCAAAAGCTTCAGCCAATATCGAGCAGGATACCCTTTTTATTGAAGATGCAATAAGTGTTGTTAATGACCTAAAAGGTGGTAACTTAGCATCTCGCCTTCATTCATCAGCACAAGCACATCAATTACATTTGCTCAAAAATGTGATTAATTCCATGATTGATAATCTAGAATTAAAAATAAATGAAGAAATTTTTAAACGAACAGAGCAAGAGAAGCTTTTAATTCAGCAAAGTAAACTAGCAAGTATGGGAGAGATGATTGGAAATATCGCGCATCAGTGGCGACAACCACTTGGCGAGCTTAGTGCCCTTTTGATGAATTTGCAAGTCAAACATAAGTTTAATGACCTTAATGGAGAAGTGTTATTAGAAGGTATTCAACAGTGTAATAAAATTAATGCATATATGTCCAATACGATTAGTGATTTTCAAAACTTTTTTACTCCTTCAAAAAAGAAAGAGGTTTTTGAAATTAGTGAGGCATGCGAAAGAGCTATCGCAATATTGCAAGCATCGATTAAATATCATAATATCGAGTTTCATTTTGATATCTCAGAGAAGATAGAAGTCCTTGGCTACCCTAATGAATTTTCACAAGCGCTTTTAAATATTCTTTCTAATGCCAAAGATGTGCTAAGTAGCCGTCAAATCATCAACCCTTATATTCGGATGCAACTTAAAAAAGGCTTTAAGTACATGCTTATTGTGATTGAGGATAATGGGGGAGGTATTGGATTGGAGCATGTAGATCGTATATTTGAGCCATATTTTACAACCAAATATGCAACGCAGGGTACGGGAATTGGCCTTTATATGACAAAAATGATTATTGAAAACAACATGAATGGTATTATCAATGTAAAAAATACAAAAGAGGGAGCCCTCTTTACGATAAAACTTCCAAGCGTATGAAAGCCCCTTTCCCTTATTTTGTTGCAGATTCCACTTTGATAACGTTACCATCAATCTCTATCGTATCACTTGCAATTATTTTAGCGCGTTTTCTTAGTTCAATCTCTCCGTTTCTTTTAACATTTCCCTCTTCAATAAGCATCTTTGCATGTCCACCACTATCGGTTAACCCCATTGTTTTTAGTAGCTTAAATAGCTCTATATAATCATCGTTTAATTCAAAATTCATCTGATTTCCTTTGTTTGGCGACATGATAACAGAATAATAGCTAGAATTATAGATGAAATTAGGCTTGAGATTTAAATATCCAGTCTAAATCTGATCCTATAAGATATGCTTCTCAGTTACAAGCGCGTTTTAGATTGGGTGAACCTCGCATTCAAGGTATCCTCAGGCTGGTTCAAGAGCCCTCAGATGCCTATTCGTCTTTAAATGAAAAGCCTTGTGCTTCCAAAACTTTACCTGTTTTTCGGTAGTAAATATTGGAATAAACCTTCGTTGTCATCTCTGCATAGGTTGGCAGTGAACCACTGCCTGTTGCATCTCTAAAAGCTTTAAATATCTTATCGTATGCCAGTACGGATTCTTTCACTTTCTCATTATCGTATGAATCTTCCATCGCAAAGCTTTCCAGTGCTACACGTGGTTTGAGTGGTGCATTTTTGGCTGTTTGGGTAGGCACACCGATGGTACACCCTACTGCTAAAAATGTTTTTGGCGGAAGGTTGAACAGTTTTATCATCGTATCGGAATTTTCACGTACCGAACCGAGGGAAGTTGTGCCATAGCCCAATGCTTCAGCGGCTGTTTGCACAGAGTTAAGCATAATACCCGCATCAATCGCACCTACCATGATGCCCTCAGCACTCTGCTCAATCACATGTTTTTTGCCAACACTTTGCACAATCGTATTTGTACGGTTAAAATCGATAACGATGCCTACAAAAACATCGGCAGTGGCAATATGGGCTTGTCCACCACACAACTCAGAAATCTGTTTGAGTTTGGCTTTATCCTTGGTATAAACAAGGCTAATTTGTTGGGCATTGATAGACGTTGGAGCTCGTTGCGCCGTTTTAAAGATAAGCTCTAAGTCCTCTTCTCGGACGGGCTCACCTGTAAATTGACGTATAGATTTTCTGTTTTTTAATTGTTTGATTGTTGGGTTTTCCATAATTATTCCTATAAAATTTTTTCTAATTTTTGAATTGACATACTTTCAACTTTACCTTCCAAAGCTGCTTGGAACGCTTTGAAATGCTCTTTATTTATATGCTCATCTAAAAGTGCTGCACTCTCCCATGTTTCTATAAAAACATAGGTATTTTCTTTTGCACTGTCTTTATGAAGGTCATATTGTAAACACCCTCTATCTTCTTGATGGGTCACTTTATGTAAAGATTTAAGCGCTTCTAGCACGCCTTCGCTTTGGAACTCTTTTAGGGTTAACGTTGCAATAACAATAACTTTTTTCATAGGTTATCCTTGAAAGTTTTTCGATAAGAGAGTGATAAATTTGGCTTTTTCTTCTTCAATATCAAGGTCACCCTTGAAGATGTCATGTACCGAGTAAGTTTCCATAGGCTCAACGCCACAGAACTGCCATGTTTTATGCGTAGCGATGTTGGCCTGATCTAGTGTTAATCCATCAAAAAAGCCTTCTTTGTTGCCAAATTCTGTGGCAGGGCAGTTGTAGGTAAGTGAGAGCATGTATTTTTTACCTTGCATCAATCCTCCGCTACCGTATCGTTTACTAGCGTCACCGCGCGTTCGTCCATCACTTGCGTAAATCCCATTATTGTTACCTGCGGAGAAAACTTCGTCGATATATTTTTTCATTATCGCAGGCACGCCCATCCAATACACGGGATATTGAATGATAAAATAATCCGCCCATTTAAATTTTTCGACCTCATCAAGTGGATTATAATCACTTTCTGCTTTAGTGACCTGAACGTTAAAGCCCTTACTTGTTAAAAATTCACTGGCAGCATCAATGTAGCTTTGCGTGAGTTTGCCCTCGGCGATATTGGGGTAGTATTGGTGACCGTTGATGATAAGTACATTTTTCATAGGTGTCCTTTTATTTTTATGTGAAAAGCACAGTATAAATGCAATGAACTTAAAGTATCCTTCTAAAAGAGACTATTTGTGAAGCCCCATTGGCTGACGCGCACCAAAATTTGCCAGTACAAAAACCATGACATTAATGATAATCAATGGTTTAAAAATTTTATCTCTTTTCGGCAGGTATTTGTAAGTTTCTAAAAACTCACGGGTCAATAATAAAAAAAAATAACAAGAGTGCACTTAGGATTCCTACAAATAGATTAAAACGAAGTTCTTGCGACTTTGCAAATCATTCTTAGTCCAATAAACTCGTTGATTAAAAAAGGCTATTCTAAATCTTGTCTTGGGTCTAAGTGCGGGAGCTGAGCACCAGAGGCGACTGGCATATTGACATACTCACTCATGTCATCATCGGCAATTCTTTTTTTCGAGAGGGCATAAAAAGCCAAGAAGATATTGAGTAGAAAAAAGAGGACAAACATACTATTCTCGAAGTAGGTCGATAAAATACCAATGACCAAAGGAGAGAGAAAAGAGCCAATACCATAGGTAAAAAGGAGCGTTCGGCTTATTTCTACAATATCTTTGTTTTCATCAACCACATCATTGGCTCTAGCAACACTTAAGGGGTAGAGTGAAAAAATAGTAATGCCTAATAAAAATCCACAGCCATAGGTTAGCATAGGTGAAGAACTAGAAAAGATAAAAAGAAGAGAGGAGCCGGCGGTAAAAAAGGCGCTTAACGATATCACTTTACGTCTACCGTATCTATCGGAGAGTTTACCTAGTGGCCATTGTGAAATCAATCCACCACACAATGTTATAAGCATAAAATACGATACTACTTCCACAGAGTCAAATCGGGTGAGAATATAAATAGGAAACATGGTGAAAAACCCACCTACCAAAATTCCGCCAAGAAAACTTCCGGTAACAGCGAGTGGGACAATAGAATAGATTTTAGGAAAACTGTACCTTTCAAAAGGCTTTAATACTGGCTCTTTGATTTTGGTTAATGAGATGATGATGACGGAACAAAGAATTAAGACAGAGCCAATTGCAAAGAGATGTAGCCTAAGAGCTTCTCCCAAATTTAAGAAAAGTTGCCCAATAGCAGTGGAAAGGTAAAAAGTAATGCTGTAAATCGCCAAGACGGTTCCCCTCGATTTTGGGGAACTTTTTTCGTTGAGCCAACTCTCAATAATAATCAATAATCCATAAAAGGCAAAACCAGAAAAAAATCGTAAGAATGCCCATAGTACCTCACTGAAAAAAATGGCATGCATTAAAAAAGCAACGACCATCATAGATGCAAATGTTGCAAAACTTCGTATGTGTCCAACGTTAGTAATAATTTTTTGGCTAAGTAGAGAAGAGAGGATGGAGCCTAAATAGAAGGAAGCATTGATAATACCTATGCTAGTGTTACTAACCCCTAAATCTTTGAGGTGAACACCTATATAAGTAAAAATCATGCCATACCCTAAAGCTAAAAAGGAGATAGCAATAAATAAAGGGGAAATAGCACGAATGGAAAAACTGTCGTGAGTCATCAATGACCTTCGTTTGTAGAATACTAATTTTTTATTTTAACATATTTTATGTTATTAAGTTGCTTTAGAGTACACTTAATTTATCATACAAGGAGTAATACATGAAAATTTTATCTTACTTAGTCGTTGTTGCACTGTTTATGGGAGGATGTTCCTATAAAAATGAAGCTCTTAACCTTCAATCCTATAAAGCGGAATATGCTGGACCGATTGTTAAAGAGAAAAAGAGTGTGTATCTTAAGGTGGTTAAAGATACCAGATTAGACAAGCGAAGTATTGGTACAAACGAGAAAAACGGTGTAATTGTAGCACGTCTTTATAGTGAAGTAAATTTTGTTGATAAATATAAAGATGGGTTAGGATATGCGCTAAATATGGCTGGTTTTAGCACTGATATTAAAGATGATAGTGCATCAGTGACTATTGAAGTAACTATAAAGAATATAGAATTAACCTATAACAATAAAAAATTTGATTCAAACTTAAAAGGTATTATAGAAATCGAAGTTTTAGTTACCAAAGATGGAAAAGTGATAACTCAAAACTTTAGACAAAAAGGTTCAACGTGGATTAAACCATCTTTTGCTTCAAAAGATTTAGAGCCTTTTTTATATACACTTTTTGAAGACAGCATCAATAATATTGTTGCAAAATTGACACTTTATTAACAAGGGACTTTTGTCCCCCTGTCATCTATCAAAATAAGGAAGATTCGATGAAAGTTTCTACAAATTGCATCCAGTAATATTGCAACGGATATAAAAAAAGTACGGTGATAACAGCAAGTAAAAGCAATGGTTTGATGATTTTTATCTGTTTTATGTTGGATAACGCCAATCCTATAAGTAACGGTGCGGTTTGGAACGGAACAAATACTGTGGAAAACGCTGCAACTTCCATCATAAATATCTGATTTAAACTAAAATGGGTAACCTGACTCAACTGAGCGGCCATTGGTGTAAAAATCGCAGGAAGTGCGGGTTGCGTGATAAAAACCCCGCTAAAAGACATAAATGAGGTGATGATCATTTTATTGATGAGGGGATAGTTAGTCGGCACATACAAGTCTATCGTTTGCGTTAAGATATTTTTTATAAAATGATCATGTGCTACGATATTTCCAAGACCTATAATCGCGGCGACAAAAAGCAAGGAAGCAAAGTTGACTTGTTTGATATCTTTTATTTTGATGACATTGATAGCAGGACTTGCCAAGAATAAAACACCGACTATGGCGATGATGCTCGCTGGAATATGATGGATAAAATCGCTCATCCAAAAAGCCAACATGACTAATGTTGCTAAGATGACAACTTTCTCATCTTTTGAAAGAGGAATCTTGAGAGGTTTTTGTTTCAGATGCGTGGGTGTATCTTTATAAAGTAGATACAACAATGCAACAATGACGATATCTTTGATAAAGCCAAAAACTAAAAAGTTGATCAAAAAGTAGTGTGAATACAATAGCTCATGATGGTAGATGCTATTTGTAAGACCTGCTAAAATCATATTGGGTACATTGGCCGGCAAGATTGCAAAAGCGGGAATTGCTGTTGAAAGGATAAATGTCAGCACGATGCCGATATATCCTTTATCTTCTTTTTTGAAACCAAAGTTTTTGGCTACCATATCCGCAATAGGAACCAAAAGAACCACTCTTCCGACACTTGATGGCATGACAAAACTAAATAGAACCGAGAAAATATTGACGGCGATGAGTATCTTCAGATAGTTTGGAGTTTTGAGCTTCATGAAAAGGTCGGAGAATCTGTCGCTTAGTTTAACATTTTTGATAGCTGTAGCGATGAGCATACCTGCAAATACCAACCAAAAAGCACCGGATGCAAAACCTGAGAATATAATCTCTTTGGTGCTCAAAGAAAAGAGTAGGGCGGTAAATAAAAATATTAAAGATGTTTGATAATTTGGGATGATGGAAGTTGCCCAACATATGATGGTACTGATGAGCAGCGTGATTAAGATAAGGTCTCTTTGCGTCGGAATAAAATGATAAAAACTAGCAAATATTATAATAGGTATTGCAAATAAAGAGAGAATTTTGTACATTTCTTTCCTGGATTCAATGAAGATTATCAAAATATATTATAGCACAAATGCTAAGATTTTTTCTACTTTTTTTCAATAATTATCAATAAGGTATAATAATATAAATCAAGTAATTTTACACTAAAAAGCTGAAGGTATGCGCAAAGCAATTGCTGCTATGAGTTGTTCAAATGCAGAAATTCCGTACTATTATCTTTCCACAGATTCTTGAAGTTGCCCCAGATATTGAGGAAAAAGAGAGTAAGGCTGATGAAAGGTAGATACCTTCAATCACATGGTCGAGTATTTTGCAGAACGACTGTAGCCAAAATGAGGGACCGCTGGGCAATCCCTCTTAATTTAATGTAAAAGCTTATCTATAATTCCTTTATATTTTTGCTCAATGACATGTCTTTTTTTCTTAAAAGTGTTGGTTAACTCTTCGCCAGATTTAAAATCTTCACTTAAAAAATGTATATTTTGTAGTTTTTCAAAAGGTTTAAACCCTTTATTGTGGTGCAGCAAATCATTCATCTCACTTTTTATTGTATTGACGATATTTTTATCTTCAAAAATTTGTTCCATATTGTTAACAACTGTATCAAAGTTTTGAGAAACGTATTCTTTCAATTTTTCAAAATCTGGGACGATGAGTAACCCAAGACCCTTTTTGTTTTGCCCTACGAGGATCATATCGGTCACAAAAGGAAGCATTGATATGGTAGACTCGATTCTGCTTGGATCTACATTTTCACCGCTTGCAAGTACGATTATCTCTTTGGAGCGACCAGTGATCACTAATTCTTTTTTGATTGTTAATTTCCCTAAATCACCTGTCATAAAGTATCCATCTTTATTGAAAGATTTTCTATTCTCCTCATTATTTTTAAAGTATCCAGGAGTGACTTGATCTCCCTTGATGATAATTTCTCCTACTACTCCGGCTTTGACCTCTTTTCCGTATTCATCGACAATTTTTAGGATAGTGTCATTAACAGCAGGCCCAAGTGTGCCAAAAGTATTACAATTTAACGCACGTCCCGCGATGGCCGGAGCACATTCTGTCATTCCATAAGCATTGACTATCCGTATTCCAATGGCATCTATCCAAGTATCCAAAAACTCTGGAAGTGATCCACCACCGCTAATTGCAAGTCTAAGTCTTCCACCAAATTTATCTTGCACGGCTTTTAATTTCTTTTTCGCAAACACGTTGAATGGATATAAGAAAAAAAGCTTACTATAAGCGATAATTTTTTTGAAGCTTCTAACAAAAAAGTTTTCATCTTTGTAGCGAGGTAACTCATCATTAATAATTCTTTGATTGTATTTATAGAGTGCAGATATAGCGACTAGTTTTTTAAATATTTTCGCTTTTTTGGGATCATTTTTTTCTAGAGTGTTGTTTATCTTTGTGTACATTGATTCCCAAAGACGGGGTACGGTTGCCACAAGTGTAGGTTTATATTCTTCTAAATCAGAGGCAAATGTTTTTATGGACGAATAGACGATACAGCATCCCTGATCGATAGAAACATATTCGCAGGCTCGCTCAAATATATGCCACGAAGGTAAAATAGATACCCATAAGTCGTCACCTTTTAAACCTATTAAATCAGGTATAACACTAACGTTATACATGATGTTTTTGTGGGTTAGCATCACACCTTTTGGTTCTCCTGTTGTTCCTGATGTGTAGATGATGGTGAAAACATCGTCTTGGTGAAGATTGTTTTTCAGCTCACTAAACATTACTAATTCATTGTCGTAAATTTTTTTATCTTTAAGTAAGTCAATGTACGAGTAAGTATTGTCAAACATAGTGTGTATGTTTTGAGCCAATATGATAAAGATTGCTTTGAGATTGAGGGCTTTGATCATTTCTTCGTGTTTTTGATACAAGACTTTTGATTCTAGTATCAAAAATTCGCACTCAGCATGTTTAATGATAAATTCTAATTCTTGTGTGGGAGCATCACTTCCTCTTGGTATCCCAATGGCTCCTAAAGAAATCAGTGCCAAATCAGTCACAATCCATTCATATCTGTTATCACAAACAAAGAGAACTTTTGAACCTTTAGATACTTTTTTTGATTTTAAAGCACGTGAGAGAACCAGTACATCTTCAAGAAGTTTTTCATAGGTGACTTGAAATTCTTGATCTAAAATTTTATACTTGAAAGCTATGTTTTTTTTATGTTTCTCACATGTGTTTATAAACATATGAAAAAGTGTGTTGTTTTGTTTCTTCACGATAATTCCTAAATAGTATTTATGTATTTTATCGTTTTTATCTAAAAGTTTTTAAATGAAGTGCAAACAAGTGGAAGAGAGTGCAAAAGGTGTCCCCCTTTGCACTAATTATGTAAGTATTAGATTGGTAAAACTCTAATATTCTCAGAACAATTCTCTTTTAAAACTGATTCAATTGCAAAAAGAGTTCCTGTAGAACTACTTCCACAACCGACACATGCTCCCATATATCTGATGTAAATATCAACCATGCCATCATCTGTATCTTTGAGATCTACAATTTCTACGTTACCGCCATCCATAGCAAGCATTGGACGAATGTTTTCATCTATCACTGCTTCTATGGTTTTGAGCTTTTGAACCATTGTTAAATCTTCAAATGGAAGACTACTGCCAGACCCATCTATCTTAGCATCAGCAAGGGAGATAAGTTTATCATGTTCCATTTCCTCACGAGTTTCTTTTAGTATGTCGACTAAGTAATAGTCTCTATCTTCGTGTCCACCAGGTTTAATACATGATTTACAAAATGCACCAGCTTTTGTGTAATTTGTAATCTCTTCAATGCTATTTAAATTATTTAATTTAATGACTTCTTTAATTGTTCCCAAGCTTACACGGGCACATTCACACACTATAATCTCATCTTCAAAACTAGCGGCATCCACACCTTTGTATGAGGCAGCTGCAGCTTTTATAACATCATATGCCATCACTGAACAATGCATTTTTTGAGGTGGAACTGCAGGGATATCTGGATTATCTCTCATCGCGTGTTCGACATCAATATTTGTAATTTTTACTGCTTGGTCCACTGTTTTGCCAAGGCAAAGTGCTGCCATAGTATCTGAACTTGCTATTGCAGTACCGCAACCAAAACTTCTAAATTTTGCTTTTTTAATCATATCATTACTCTCATCAACTGCCCAATACAATCTAACAGCATCGCCACAACTCTCCGCTCCAAAATCAGCTACGATGAGTTTGCACCCCTCTGCCTTTGCTTCTTCATCTGTTATTTCACCCATATGTTGTGGGTGATTCATCAAATCCTGTACTTTTTGGCTATATGCATCCCAAATAGAACCGCCAATTAAACTATCTTTTGCCATTTTTTATCCTTGTTATTATATATCATCTTTTAAAGGGAATGTTCCTTTAAAATTTACTCTCTAAACTATTGTGAACTTTTACAGTTTGCTTACATGCCATTCAGGTGCGTAAGAATATGTACTTGAAATAGCTCTTAATCTAACTACCGCTTTTTTCAAAACTTCAACCGTATAATCTATCTCATCTTCAGTTGTAAAACGTGATAAAGAGAGTCTAAGTGCGGTATGCGCCAAATCAGCTTCTGCGCCAATTGCTTCCATTACAGGATTCGATTCTAAATCTTCACTTGCACATGCACTACCCGTACTTGCTGCAATCCCATTTTGATTTAAGTCCCAAAGCATCGCTTCGCCCTCAATCCCTTTTACGCTCACTAAAATTGTGTTGGGAGTTCTCTCGTCTCTTTTTCCAACAACAATAATATCATCTAATTTTAAGATTTCATCTTCTAATTTATCACGTAGTCTTCTAACACTGCTTTTTTCAAAATCAAGATTTTTAACGGCTAATTCCATTGCCATTCCCATTCCGATAATGCCAGGTACATTTAAAGTACCACTTCTTCTTCCGCCCATGTGCTCACCGCCATGCAGCAGACTAGTTAATGCTTGCCCATCTTTAATATAGAGGCCACCAACACCTTTTGGTCCGTGAAATTTATGCGCAGAAAAACTTAAAAAATCCAAGTCAACCGCTTGCATGTCAACTGGAATTTTACCAATTGCTTGAACGCCATCAGAGTGAATCAATACGCCATTTTTTCTACAAATTTTAACAACTTCTTCGATAGGAAAAATCATACCAGTTTCATTGTTCGCCCACATGATAGACACAAGTGCCGTTGTATCGGTAATATAACTTTCTAGGTTTTCTACTTCTATAACACCATCCCCATTGACTGGAAGATACGTCACTCTCACTCCAAGTGTTTCTAAAAATCTACATGTTGCAATCACGGCAGGATGCTCAACTTCACTGACTATAATATGGTCTTTGTCCCCATTTAAAATATAATCGTAATAGACACCTTTTAAAACCCAGTTTATGCTTTCAGTCGCACAAGAGGTAATCACTATGTCGTCTTGATCTTTTGCATTGATACCAAGGTATAGTTGATCCATAGCACGTCTAAGGGCTGGATGACTTTCGCTACCAAATTGGTGTAGGGAGTTTGGATTTCCATAAGATTGTACAAAGTATGGCTCCATCTCATCGAATACCTTTGGATCTACCATCGTAGTAGCATTGTTGTCTAAATAAACTCTCATTTAACTTTCTCCTTAAGCTTGAACAAAATCCAAATTAAATTCCTATCACTGAAGCACGAAACTAAATTTCTGTAAAAAGATACTTTTAGCGGAAGAATTATTGTTTAGTTTTAATAGGACAAAATCTGTCCTAATTCTTTCTCGGTATATTATTGTATTTTATATTAAAATGTCATTAAATCTTAAAATTATTTCATAATCTTTGTTAATTCTTTGAAGTGGCATTAGAAGCGTACTTGACCAGGAGCATTAATGATATCAAAAAATTCTTGTCTTGTTTTTGAGTGTAAAAACAGACCTCTAAGGGCAGAAGTGGTAGTGGTTGAGTGCGTTTTTTGAACACCTCTCATTTCCATACACATGTGCCTTGCTTGGATGACAACCCCCACACCTTTTGGCGCTATGACGTCATGAATTGCACCAGCAATTTGTTCTGTTAGTTGTTCTTGTATCTGAAGACGTCTCGCAAAAACATCCACCATGCGAGGAATTTTTGAAAGCCCAACCACTTTTCCATCGGGTATATACGCGATATGCGCTCGCCCAATGATAGGTAACAGATGATGTTCGCACATAGAATAAAACTCAATATCTTTTATAAGCACCATTTGGTCGTTATCTGTTTGGAAAAGTGCTTCATTTAGGATTTTTACTGGGTCTTGGCTATATCCTCCGGTCATAAATTCAAATGACTTAGCCACTCTGCTTGGCGTCTTGAGTAAACCTTCTCTGTCTGTATTCTCACCAATAATTTCAAGCATGGTTTTTACTGCTTGCTCGAACTCTTCATGCCGTTTTATCATTATTGCTCCCTTAATTTAAACTAAGTTCAAATTAAATTCCTACCACGCAAAGCATGACCTTCGGTGAGAGAAACTATTTATAAGTATTTTTCATAAATTGTTTAATTTAGGAGCAATTATATCTTTATTTTTCTTTTTGATGCATAAATAACGATAAAAAGCTATACACATAATTGCACATAAAGTAAAAATTTGATATATTATAGAGAAATTTTTTATGATAAAGGTAATATATGAAAATTAAAGTAGAACGTATTGATGATGCTAATGCTAAAGCAGAGGCAAAAGTTTCAAAATCATTTTTAGAGGCTAAACAACAAAAGGCAGCTAAAGATGCTGCGAAAAATATGAAAGTAGATGGGTTTAGAAAAGGTAAAGTACCAGCTCATGTAGTAATGGACAGACATGGCGAACAGATTCAAAAAGATGTAGAGCAAGAAGCACTAAGAATATTTTTGGATGATGCATTAAAAGAATTAAATGTAGAGATGAAATCCGTTGTAGGTGAGCCTCAGATAACTAAAATGGAAAAAGTAGATGGCGGCTTAGACGTTGAGATTAAAATATCTTTTCGCCCAACAGTAAAGGTTGAAGGATATCTAGACTTTATTCCAGAGTTTGAAGTTCCTAAGGTCACTAAAAAAGAGATTAGCGAGAGATTAGCAACTATGTTAAAAGCTTCCGCTCCTCTAAAAGATTTAACAAGGAACAGAGCTGTAAAAAGTGGTGATTTTGTCCAGATTGATTTTGAAGGATTTGTTGACGGCGTTGCATTTGAGGGCGGAAAAGCGGAAAAGTATTCACTAGAAATTGGTAGTGGTTCATTTATACCTGGTTTTGAAGATGAAGTTGTTGGGATGAAAATTGGCGAAGAAAAAGACATTGATGTTACTTTTCCTGAATCTTACAATAGCAAAGATTTAGCCGGTAAACCTGCAGTATTTAAAGTAAAACTTCATTCACTTCAAGTAAAAGATGCTCCTAAAACTCCGGATGCAGATACTCTTAAAAAATTACTGCCAGGTGAAGAGACTCCAACAGTTGAAATTTTAGAAGAACAAATTAAAGAACAAATCCAAAATGAAAAACTTTCAAAAATATTTGCTGAAGAAGTAAAGCCAAAGTTTGTTGAAACTATTTTAGAAAAACTTGAGTTTGCATTGCCTGAAAATATAGTAGAGCAAGAAATTGACGTGCAAGTTCGTGGAATTTTTCAAAATTTAAGTGAAGATGAGATTAAAGAGTATTCTGAAAATCCAGATAAAATTACTGCAAAAAGAGAAGAGTTTAGAGAAGAATCAGCTAAATCTGTAAAATTAACATTTATTGTTGATGAATTGTCAAAAGCTGAAAAAATCAAAGTAGAAGACCAAGAAGTGATGCAAATGATTTACTATGAAGCAATGCAGCAAGGTCAAAATCCAAAAGATTATTATGAGTATTATGAAAAACAAGGCGTATTGCCAGCAATTAAAATGTCAATCATTGAAGAAAAACTATTTACTCAGCTATTTAGTAAAGAGAGAAAAGGCAAATAATGAGCTATTATGTACCTGTCGTAGTTGAAAAAACTGGTCGCGGTGAACGTAGTTATGATATCTATTCTCGTCTATTAAAAGACAGAATTATCATGCTTAGCGGTGAGATAAATGATCAAGTTGCCTCTTCCCTAGTAGCGCAACTTCTTTTTTTAGAAGCGGAAGATCCTGAAAAGGATATTCATATATACATAAACTCACCAGGTGGTGTTATTACGAGTGGTTTTAGTATCTATGATACGATGAATTATGTAAGACCTGATATCAGTACAATCTGCATAGGGCAAGCTGCATCTATGGGAGCATTTTTATTGAGTTGTGGAACTCCTGGCAAGCGATATTCGCTTCCAAATTCTAGAATTATGATTCACCAACCATTGGGTGGAGCGCAAGGACAAGCAACTGATATAGAGATACAGGCAAAAGAGATTTTGAGACTCAAAAAAACTCTCACTGAAATTATGGCTAAGAACACCAAGCAGACTGTTAAAAGAATAGAAAAAGACACAGAACGTGACTTTTTCATGAGTTCACAAGAAGCTTTAGAGTATGGCATAGTAGATAAAGTTTTAGAAAAAAGTTTTAAATAGCTACATGACTTTGGGGAGAATATCAGATGTTTCGTTTAGATAAAAGCAACATTCAAAGTGGGCTAGCAAAAGCAACTAGCGAACTTGAGAGATTCTCCCCTTATAAAGAAAAGATACAAGGGGCCAACTATTGACTTGCGAAATATTGGTCTATCCAGATAGCAGGCTAAAGAAGCCATCATTAGATGTTGAGAAGTTTGATAAAGAGCTCCATATGCTTCTTGAAGACATGAAAGAGACAATGTATGCTAAAGACGGTATAGGTTTAGCAGCAATTCAAATTGGAGTTGCAAAAAATGTACTTATCATAAACATCGCTAATGAAGACGGAATTCAAGATTTATCCACCATAACAGAAGTTATAAACCCCCAAATCTTGGAAGAGTCTGGTGAAGCAGTCTATCAAGAGGGCTGTTTGAGCGTCCCTGATTTTTATGAAGAAGTGACTAGAAGTGAAAAGATAAAAGTGAGATACTATTGCAGAGATGGTATTAGACAAGAAAAAGAATATGAAGGCATGATGGCTATTGCATTTCAGCACGAATTAGATCACTTAAGAGGCCATTTATTTGTTGAGAAATTGTCATATTTAAAAAGAAAAAAGTTTGAGAAAGAGTGGAAAAAGAAGCTAAAAGAAGGTAGGTAATATTGGAAAAAAAAAGTATCAAAAAGTTCCAATGTGCTACTCTAGAACACAATAAAGCGACAAAAGTTAATGTCGAATCAGCCTTTGTAAGAGCTTTGCCAGGATTTTCAATAGTCGGAATGGCAAACCAATCAATCCAAGAATCAAAAGATAGAATTAAATCTGCACTCACTTCAATTGGATATAAGTTCCCAGCCCAAAAAATAACTATAAGTATGTCACCTTCTGATTTGAAAAAAGAGGGAAGTCATTTTGATTTAGGCATAGCTATTCTTATTTTTTTCCAAAAAGAAAAACCTACATGTAGGGATTTTTATATTTTTGGAGAATTGGGACTTGACGGAAATACTAAATCAACGGCAACAATTTTCCCCATTATTCTATCATTGGCTTCAAGAGAAGACTTTATAAATGTAATCGTCCCAAAAGAGATATTGCCAAAAATAAGACAAATACCAAATGTAAAAGCTTTTGGAGTAGAGACTCTCAAAGAAGCGATAGAATTTTTTTCAAAGGAAGAAGAAGTATTTGAAACTGAAGAGTTTAGCTATGAAAATATGCTTGAAATAGAAGGTGCAAAGTATTTTTTCAACAGAAAATTTGAATTAGATTTTTCAGATGTTAAAGGGCAAAATAGACTAAAGCGAGCTATGGTTATATCTGCCGCGGGAATGCACAATATTCTTTTAGAGGGCAGTCCTGGTTGTGGAAAAAGTATGAGCATAAAACGTCTGCGTTATATTATGCCTCCCATGAGCATGCAAGAAATGTTGCAAAGTAATGCATACAGTTGTTTGGCTGGAGATGAAGAAGAATTAAATGCTATCAGGGCTTTTCGCTCACCGCATCATACGTCAAGCAGACCGAGTATATTTGGTGGAGGTAGTTCAAAAGCGATGGCGGGAGAGAGTGCCTTAGCTCACAATGGCATACTCTTTTTTGATGAATTTCCACATTTTTCAAAGAGTGTTTTGGAAAGTTTGAGAGAACCACTTGAAGACAATCAAATATTGATTTCAAGAGTCAATTCGAAGGTAAAATATGAAACAAAATTTTTGTTTGCAGCTGCCCAAAACCCATGTCCTTGTGGTAATTTACTTTCTACTTTGAAAGAGTGCAGATGTAACGAGTTGGAAATAAATAGGTATAAAAATAGAATCTCAGAACCACTTCTTGACAGGATAGATTTATATGTTCAAATGAGTGAAGAGAATGAAGACAAAAGCGATATAAGTTCAGATATGATGTTTGATGAAGTGCTTAGTGCCTTTAAATTTCAAAAGATGCGTGGGCAAAAAGAGTTAAATTCAAAGCTCAGTGAGAGTGATTTGCAAAAAATTGCTAATCTGGATGATGAGGCAAAAGAGATTTTAGCTCAAGCAACATCTAGGTATGCGCTCAGTCATAGAAGTATCAATAAAATAGAGTGCATTGCAAGAAGTATTGCAGATATCGTGCACAGTCAAGAAGTTAAAAAAGAGCATATTCTTGAAGCTTTGAGCTATAGGAGAAGATAGTGCAAAAATTATTTTATGAAGTTGGTAGTTTAGACAAACGTTGTTATGAAGAATTGTTTTTAAGTGAAGATATTCTTATGGAACAAGCCTCAAATGCATTGGCAGCACAGATAAGGAAAAGTGCAAAAAAAAGTGATAAGATTCTTTTTGTTTGTGGACCAGGCAATAATGGAGCAGATGGGATTAGCGCTGCTAGAATTTTAGCGAAAGAGTTTGAAGTCTGTTTATTTATGCCACTTGGTGCAAAGTCTGCAATGTCAAAACTTCAACTCAAACGGGCTTTAGCCTTACATGTAGACGTCGTTGAAACTTTAATTGCAGCCGATGTTTATGTTGATTGCATATTTGGTTCAGGGCTAAAAAAAGATTTAGATGAAAATATTATAGAAATTATAAAGTCGTTAAACAAAAAAGAAGCATTGAAAATTGCTTGTGATATTCCCAGTGGCATTAATAGTGAAGGACAGATAACTTCCGTTAGTTTTAGGGCAGATATAACAGTCACAATGGGAGCACAAAAAGTTGCACTATATTCAGATATAGCAAAAGATTCTGTGGGAGAAATCAAAGTTGCAAATCTTGGAGTCAGTCGAGAAAATTATGAGAAAGAAACAGAAAGCTTTTTACTGGAAGCATCTGATTTAAAATTACCATACAGACATAAAAAGATGTCAAATAAGGGTAGCTTTGGACATGTATCGGTCATAGCTGGAGAAAAAGAGGGTGCAAGTACGTTGGCTTGTACTTCTGCATTTAACTTTGGTGCTGGGTTAGTTAGTTTGGTTGGAGAAAAATACACAAATATGCCAATTTATATCATGAATTCTCAGACTATACCAAAAACATCCAACGTTATTGTTGCTGGTATGGGACTTGGAAACAGGGTTAGTGATGAAAAATTACATGAGTTTTTATTGCTGCATTCAAAGGCTTTGGTACTTGACGCTGATTTATTTTATAGAGAAATTATCATAGAGTTATTGAAAATGAAAGATAATATTGTCTTAACACCCCATCCAAAAGAATTTTCTGCTTTACTAAAAATCGTAGGGTTAGAAGATATTGGAGTCAATGAAATACAAGCAAATAGATTTAAATGGGCGAGACTTTTTTCGAAAAAATATCCAAATGCAGTGCTGCTTTTAAAAGGAGCTAACACTGTTATAACACAAGGTGACAAACTATACGTTAATTCACTTGGCAGCTCTAAGCTAGCAAAAGGTGGAAGCGGTGATGTGCTCGCAGGGATGATTGGCGCACTACTGGCACAAAATTACTCACCACTTGACTCAGCCATTAGCGCATCGTTAGCTCACGCTACAGTGGCAAATAATTTAAAATGTGCAGATTTTGCACTCAATCCATTGGATTTATGTGAAGGTATTAAATGGTTGTAAAAAAAATTGCTATTCTTTTTAGTGGCACAGGTTCGAATTTAGAGAAAATTTTGGAAAAAGTTCACAATCAAACGTTCTCTACATGTAGGACAGAAGTCGTCGTCACGATATGCAATAAGCCAGACGCTATTGGGATACAAAAAGCAAAAAAATACGGACTAGAAACAGTTTTAATTGACCACAAAAACTTTAAAGATAGAGAATCTTTTGATGTGAAATTAGTAGCGGTGATAAAAGAGAGTGATGCTGATCTTGTGGTTCTTGCCGGATTTATGAGATTTTTAACTCCAGTTTTTACAAAAAATGTCAAAGCAATAAACCTTCATCCCTCCTTGCTTCCTCTTTTTAAAGGGGGGAATGCTATAGAAGATAGTTATAATTCCAACATGAAAGTGGGTGGTATAAGTGTTCACTACGTCAGTGAAGAACTTGACGGTGGAGAAATTATTGCTCAAAGATGTTTTACTAAAAATGATGACATGAGTTTAGGAGAGTTTACACAGAATATTCATGCACTTGAGTATGAACTTTTACCAGAGACTATAATAAAATTACTTGATCAGTAGCTAACAAAAGGCCATTTGTAACAGTGAGTTATCTCAGGTAAGGCTTAATAAAATTTTCAAAAAAATAATTAAACAGCAAATTAAAATTTTACCTTGACAAAAAGCTAAAATTTGTGTAAAATTTCAGCCTTAAACGGATTAGCTTATGCTCTTGCGTATTTAGGTTCGGGGCGTAGCGCAGTCTGGTTAGCGCACCTGGTTTGGGACCAGGGGGCCGAAGGTTCGAATCCTTTCGCCCCGACCACTTTTAAGATATTCAATACAAATGGTGGGTGTAGCTCAGTCGGTTAGAGCATCAGGTTGTGGTTCTGAGGGTCGTGGGTTCGATCCCCATCACTCACCCCATTTAGTTCGAGTTTGCGCTCGTAGCTCAATTGGATAGAGCAACGGACTTCGAATCCGTAGGTTGTAGGTTCGACTCCCATCGAGCGCACCACCTAAAAATTTTTTTGAAGAGCGCCCTTAGCTCAGCTGGATAGAGCAACGCCCTTCTAAGGCGTAGGCCACTCGTTCGAATCGAGTAGGGCGCACCATTTATTGTTATATGCGGACGTGGTGGAATGGTAGACACGCCAGACTTAGGATCTGGTGCCTCACGGCGTGGAAGTTCAAGTCTTCTCGTCCGCACCACTTTTTTACTAATAACTTTCAAAACCATTTTAACTCTTACTAAACATAAACTTTACAGTAGCATCCTTAGTAGTCAATAAATACATTAACTCACAACTATTTATGATAAAATAAATCAAAAATATTGGAGAGATAAATGACAATCACAAAACAGGTAACTTTTATTGCAAAAGATGAGTGTATCCAAGAGATGAAAGAGCTGTTGGTAGCCATGGTAAAACCTTCACAAGAGGAAGAGGGATGTCTTTTTTATCATATCTGTCAGCTTGAAAATGAACCAACAAAGTTTCTCGTTATAGAATCTTGGAAAGATGATGCAGCCCTTGATTTTCATAAAAACTCAGCACATTATAAGCACTATAAATTAACTTCTGAGCCTTATTACACCGATAAGCGATATGTTGATTTGGAAGTTCTCTAAGCAATGAAAAATTTGTGGAATGATTTAAATTTAAGAGTGTTTACATCAAATCTTTTAGGTCAAAGTGATGAACTAGTTTTACATGGCGGTGGAAATACCTCTGTGAAAAGTATGGTTGATGGTGAAGAGATACTTTATGTCAAAGGCAGTGGCTGGGATTTGGTTTCTATTAAGGCGGAAGGTTTTGCTCCCGTGAAGATGAAAACTCTTTTAGAGATGGCCTCCCTTACTCAACTCTCAGATAGCGATATGGTGAGTGGCCAAAAAGCTGCTATGATTGATGCATCTGCTCCAAACCCTTCAGTAGAAGCAATTTTACATGCACTGATTCCTTTTAAGTTTGTAGACCATACGCACGCCGATGCTGTCGTGACTATATCAAATTCTAAAAATGGAATAGAGGACATCAAAAAAATATTTCCAGACTTTTTAATCGTCCCTTATGTGATGCCGGGATTTATTTTGGCCAGGACTATTTATGAGATGACACAAGGTTTTGATTGGTCACAGTGTAAGGGAATTATCTTACATAATCACGGTATTTTTACTTTCGATGCTGATGCCAAAAAGTCTTACGATAAAATGATAGAGGCAGTCAGTAGTGCGGAAGTCTTTTTAGAGCAAAATGCCCCTCTACATGTGAAACCAAAATGCGTTGAAAAAAACTTTGATATTCAAAAATTACAACAATTAATTTCACAGGGAAAAGGCTACGACGTAGCGATAAAAATAAATAAATCTCTCTTGGCTCAGCATTATGCCTCTCAAGAGAATTTAAGAGATTTTGCAACGAGGGGAGTTTTGACTCCTGAGCATATTATCCGCACAAAAAGAGTTCCCTTGATTATAGAAGATAATAATCTTGAAGAAGCTATTGAAAAATTTGAATTAGATTATAAAAACTATTTTGAACAATTTTCAAGTGATGAGATGTGTTTAAATGCAGCACCAAACTATGCGGTGATTAAAGACTTTGGAACTATCTGTTTTGGAAGAAACCAAAAAGAAGCAGATATCATCAGTGACATTGTAGCTCATACCATGCTTGCAGTTTTAAGAGCTGATGCATTGGGTGGTTATCAAGGTATTAGTCTCAAAGATTGCTTTGAAATGGAATACTGGGAACTTGAACAGGCGAAATTAAAATAGTGAAAAAATATTTGATGGCGATTGATGCGGGAACAGGCAGTGTTCGCGCGGTTATCTTTGATACACGTGGCAATCAAATCAGCGTTGCTGCGAGAGAATGGACGCACCTTGAAGAGCCAAATGTACCCAATAGTATGCGTTTTGATTGCGCTAAAAATTGGGATTTGGTGGCTACATGTATCAAAGAGTCATTAGATAAAGCCGCCTTGCATGGCGAAGATATCATTGCTCTGAGTGCCACAAGTATGCGTGAGGGAATTGTTCTTTATGATAAAGAAGGCAAAGAACTTTGGGCCGTGGCAAATGTAGATGCGAGAGCCGATAAAGAGGTAAGATACCTCAAAGAAAATTTTCCCGGTATTGAAGAAGAGTTTTATCAGCAATCTGGTCAAACATTTGCACTTGGAGCACTACCGAGAATTTTATGGCTAAAAAACAACAATCCTCACATGTACGAAAAAGTGGCAAAGATTTCAATGATAGGCGATTGGATTTTGGCACGACTTTGTGGCGTTATTGCGACCGATCCGAGCAATGGAGGAACGACTGGAATTTTTTCTTTAAAAAAGAGAGATTGGCTACCTTTCATGGCAAAAAAAGTTGGGATAAAAGATGATATTTTTCCACCGACTTTAGAAGTGGGAACGCTGATGGGAACGGTTAGCGAAGAAGCTTCCCAGGCAACAGGACTTAGTGTTCAAACAAAAGTCGTGACGGGCGGTGGTGATGTTCAGCTTGGAAGTGCTGGTTTAGGTGTAGTCGAGGAGGGAGATGTAGCGATTTTAGGCGGCTCATTTTGGCAACAAATTGTCAATATTCCCAGTTCTACGACCCCGCCAAAAGATATGAACATACGTGTCAATCCACATGTCATCAACGGACTCTCTCAGGCTGAGGGAATCACTTTTTTTAGTGGACTCATCATACGGTGGTTTCGAGATGCCTTTTGCGAGATGGAAAAACTTGAAGCCCAAAAAAGAGGAATGGATACGTATGCAGTTTTGGAAGAGAAATCTAAGAGTGTTCCTGTGGGCTCATACGGAATTATCCCAATATTTTCCGATAGTATGAAGTACGGTAAATGGTACCATGCAAGTCCTAGTTTTATAAATCTAAGTTTAGATGCTTCTACATGTAACAAGTTTTCAATGTTTAGAAGTTTGGAAGAAAATGCCTGCATCGTTTCCGCAATAAATCTAGAAAAAATTCAAAAATTTACAGAGTTAAAAATAGACACAATTGTCTTTGCAGGAGGCGCTAGCAAAGGGACACTTTGGCCTCAAATCCTCTCTGACGTGACAGGCTGTACGATAAAAATTCCCAAAGTGACTGAAGCCACGGCACTAGGTGCGGCGATGGCGGCGGGAGTTGGGGCAGGGTTTTATGAAAGTATAGTTAGTGCGGCTAAAAGTTTAGTCGTTTGGAATCAAACATACGAGCCAAATATGCAAAACTTTAAAACCTATCAAAAGATTAAAGAAAAATGGCAAGAAGTCTATGAAAATCAGTTGAGTTTAGTAGATAAGGGCTTGACCCAATCGTTGTGGAAAGCACCAGGAGTTTAAAATGCAATTGACTAATGAAAATGAACATGAATATAGATTTGGCACACACGGTCCAAAGTACCTCGCACATGGCCCCAATGTAGATATGGGAGTAGTCGTAATTGGCGTAGGAGAGCAACATCCTTGTCATAAACATGAGCGTCAAGAAGAGTCATTTTTTGTGTTAGAGGGTGAGTGTGCCGTCTATCTTGATGGAGTAAGAATTGTGCTTAAAAAAGGCGATTATCTGCAATGTGATTTAGGTGAGTCTCATCTGTTTAGAAATGAAAGTGACGCTCCATTTAAAGCAGTGTTTATTAAGGCACCACATTTGCAAGAGAAAGATTCTGTGTATATCGACTGGGAACCCGGTCGTGAATTTATTAAGAGTTAACCGACCATTAACTCTGAGGGATTATAATGTCATTAAGCGATTTCATATATCCTTCCAAATTTGGAAGAGGTACCGCCAAGCACCTCTTTCAAAAAACTTCCTCCCCTATGTCTAAATCATGATAAAATACCGGATACATAAGGAGTTTATGATGAAAACTTTTTTAATCTCCAAAACATACAGCACCTACAACAAAAAAGAAGCCAAAATAACGATGTACTTTTTTAAAAATAAAGAGGGACTCTTACATGCAAGTGATGTCATAGCATATATACCATCTGATTATACGGGACAGTTATACGACCTGTTTTCAAATGTGACGTTTACGTTGAGAAGATTAACGGACAATAAAGCAAAAACTCTCGAAGATACTCTAGACGCTGAGGTCATAAAAAATCACTCAATTCGCTTTTTTAATGATAAAGAAGAGTTTATCATAGGGAATGATTTTGCAAGCCAGATTCAATTTGCCATTAGAGAGTTCAACGAAAAGATTCAAAGACAAGAGGATAGAGAAGATAGACTGTTGCGTAAAATAATCAAAAGGTAAGGTTCTTATGAGCGATTTTGCAGATATTGAAATTGTTAATACTGCCGAGAGTTTAATAGTTACTTGCAGTGGTATGTGGACTTTGCCCTATGTGCCCACTCTCTCTAAAAAAATAAACACGACGTTTAAAGATAAAAAAATCATCTTCGATGTATCTAAAGTTGAAGATTTTGATACTCTCGGAATCTTACTTTTAATAGAAACTATAAAAAAGCTAGAATCGCAAAAGTGCTCTGTGAAAAAAACAGGAGAGAGTGAAAATTTTATAGCCCTCTATGACGTGTGTGAAAAAAACTTTCCAGAAGATATAAAACAACCAGAAGCATTATCAAAAGTTTCGGAATTTTTATATGATATTGGAAAAGCTACCTATGATGCGAAAGTAACACTCATAAGTTTTTTTTCTTTTCTTGGAGGCTTTACAAAAGCTTTTTTAAATTTATTTATAAAACCTAAAAACATAAGATTTAATGCTATCCTGTATCATATAGAAAATAGCGGCTTAAATGCTTTGCCCATTATATTTTTAATTTCCTTTCTTATCGGTATTATACTTGCCTTTCAAGGGGCAGTACAGCTCGAAAAATTTGGAGCCAATATATATATTGTTGAGACGGTGACGCTTTCAGTAGTGAGGGAGTTAGCACCACTATTAACAGCCATTGTGATAGCAGGGCGCAGCTCCTCTTCCTTTACGGCTCAAATCGGTGTGATGAAGCTTACTGAAGAGATAGATGCTATGCGGGCTATGGGATTTTCTATTTGGGATTTTCTTATTATTCCTAGGGTGCTTGCACTTGTGATTTCACTCCCATTGTTGGTCTTTTTTTCTGATGTTGTTTCTGTGTTTGGTGGAATGATAATCGCTTCTGGTAAACTTGGGATAAGTTTTGAAGAGTTTATTTTACGTATTCAAGAGACAGTTGAAATCAGACATGTCATCATTGGGCTTGTTAAAGCTCCAATTTTTGGTGCGATTATAGCTATCGTTGGGTGTTTTAGAGGATTTCAAATTAGCAGCAGTACTGAGAGCGTAGGAAAGTATACTACCATTAGTGTGGTCAATGCTATTTTTTGGGTCATTGCAATGGATGCGGTTATCTCTATATTTTTAACGGAACTTTCTTTGTGAGTGTGATTATAGAAGGTGCACATATCGTGACAAAATTTGATGAAAATATAGTCCATGATGACATCAGTTTTCACATCAATAAGGGTGAAATATTTGGAATGCTAGGAGGAAGTGGCAGTGGAAAAACGACTCTTTTAAGGGAGATGATACTGTTGCAGGAATATGCCTCAGGAACACTGAGTGTCCTTGGAGAAGATTTGAAAAATTTAAGTAGTAAAGAAGAGATGAGACTGCGAAGTAAGTGGGGAGTTTTGTTTCAATTTGGAGCACTGTTTAGTTCACTTAACGTGTTGGATAACATTTCACTTTCATTGCAAGAATACACACATTTATCTGCAAAATCTATCAAACAGGCAGCTCTTATGAAGTTAAAGATGGTAGGATTACCTCTTAATGCGGCATATCAGTTTCCATCAGAGTTAAGTGGTGGTATGAAAAAACGTGTAGGACTTGCAAGAGCCCTCATACAAGACCCAAAACTACTTTTTCTTGATGAACCTACCAGCGGACTTGACCCAAAAAGTGCGAGGGCTTTTGATGAACTTATTGTCGCATTGAGAGATACTTTGGGAATTAGTGTTATTATGGTGACGCATGACAAAGATACAATCAGTACGGTTTTAGATAGATTTATAGTATTGGGCAATAAAAAGATACAATTTGAAGGTGGCATGAAAGAGCTTAGGCAAAGTAATGATGAAAACTTGCGAGAGTTTATAAATTAGAGGATTTTATGGAAAATAAAGTTAGTTATATTTTGATTGGACTATTTGTTTTTATTTTAACAGTAGCAACAATCGGTTTTATTTTGTGGTTAGGAAAATATGTACAAAGTGATGTGTATAGGTATTATAAAGTAGTCACAAAAGAGAGTGTTTCCGGTTTAAATTTAAAAGCACCCGTTAAAGTGAGAGGTGTCAGCGTAGGCGAAGTTAAAGACATATCTATCAACAGTGAGAATTCTGAAGAAGTAGAGGTGCTTATTCGCGTAAAAGAAGGAACGCCTATCAAAGAGGATACGTATGCGCTGATTGAACTTCAAGGCATAACCGGACTTAGTTATATACAACTTCAAGGCGGATTAAACAAATCTGCCCTTTTAAAAACGGGCAAGACAAATGAAAGCTATGGAGTCATTCCTTCTCATCCATCAATTTTTTCAAGAGTCGATCAAACCATAGGTGATATTGGCGAGAAAACAAAACACTTGCTTGATAAAACAGATGTGGTTATGAATGAAAAAAATTTAGAAAACTTTGCAAAAATTCTCTCGAATCTTGAAAAGATAACAAGCTCACTAAATACCACGCTAGAGACAATATCTTCAAAAGAGGATGATTTTAACAACATGATGGTAAGGATCAATGAGTTTGAAATCTCAGCAATTGATGCAGCAAATGAAGTTAAAAAAATGTCACTAAATATGTCAGATGCCGTCAATAATATGGGAATTGACACAATGAATAGCATGAGAGAAGCTTCTGCCACAGTGACAAGAGTCATGGGGCATTTGGATGAAAAAATAAAAAGTGGAACGTTTGATATAGATAGTCTTTTGCGAGAAAATTTACTTCCATTTCAAAATACTTTGGAAGATTTTAGAACACTTATACTGACTACCCAAGAGAGTATTGATGGGTTAGCTCAAAGTCCAAGTGACTTGCTATTTAAAGAAACACAAATCGCACCAGCACCTTCAGAGGAGAATCAAAAATGAATAAAATAATTACTATAGCAATATGTTCTGTGTTTTTTTTAAGTGGTTGTGGTATAAAAACTACTGAAGCAAAAACAAATGGTTATAGACTAGAACCACAAAGTATCTTACATGTAAGCAAAAAATCTGATACGAGAGTTTTAAGAGTTCAAAGAGTAGAAGGTGATAATGCAGTGATGACCCGCTCAATTCTTTACAAACAAGATGGAGCACTCAACCCATATAAATATGGCAGATGGAGTGAATTTCCTTCTACAAGATTGCAACAAATTTTTACGGAAAGCTTAGAAGCCCAAGGCCTTTTTATGGCGACAGTACCTAGTAACTCTTTAGCAGCCGTTGATTTAGTTTTAGAGAGTTCTTTACAAAATTTTGAGGAAGTGTACGAAGATGAAAAATCTTTCGTCCATGTAAAACTTAGATTTAGACTGATTCAAAGAAAAGATACAAAGATTTTAGGCTCAATCTCTTTAGATTCACACGTACAAGTCAAAGAAAAAGGTGCCGGCGGAGTTGTTTTAGCTCTTAACGAAGCAACAGAAAATATAATCCAAGATTTAATTATGTGGCTAAAGAAAATTAAATGAAAACAAAAAACAGTGTAGATATCTATAAAATATGGGTGACTATGGCCGCATTTGTTGTTATAGTGGCGGGTATAAAAGCAGCGTCGACCATCATAATACCACTGTTGCTTTCGATTTTTATAGCGACAGTCAGTGCACCTGCGATGTTTGCTCTTGAGAGATTAAAGTTACCAAGAATATTGGCATTTTTAATAGTTTTAGCTTGCGTGATTGGACTTCTTTTAGGGTTTGCATATATTTTAAGTAGTTCTCTTGATGGCTTTTTAGCAAATATGCCACAATATAAAGCAAAACTTCTGAGTATGGTTGATTTTTTGCAAGCATTTTTCCAAAGATTTGGGATGGAACTCTCAAAAAAAGATTTACAATTAATGTTTGATCCATCAGAATTACTCAATATATTTGGTACATTTTTGAAAACTTTTTCTACTATCCTCTCAAAATCATTTCTTATCTTTTTGGGGGTAACGTTTATGCTTTTTGAAACATCAAGTTTAAAAACAAAGATATATATCCTTATAAACAAAGATTCTAGTTTAGAAAATCCATTTGAAATGTTTAGTAAAAATTTAAATAAGTACCTTGCAATAAAAACCATTATCAGCTTAATAACAGGCATAATTATTGGTTTAGGATTGCTTATATTAGGTGTAGATTTTGCTCTTTTATTAGGAATGATTGCATTTTTATTAAACTATATACCAAATATTGGCGCAGTAATTGCAGCAGTTCCTGCCGTACTTGTAGCTCTCGTTGGGCTTGATTCAAATAGTATTTTGCTAGTTATAACTCTTTATGTGAGCGTCAATATAATTATGGGGAATATAATCGAACCTCGTTATATGGGGAAAGGGTTGGGACTTTCTGTTCTAGTTATTTTCTTTTCGCTTGTTTTTTGGGGTTGGGTTTTGGGTCCGGTGGGTATGTTTTTGGCCGTTCCCATTAGTATGACCATCAAAATTGCATTAGATTCCCATCCCTCTACACGTCCCATTGCCATGATATTAAGTTCAATTGATAATAGTGAAAATGCTAATCCATAATAAATTAACTTTTATTGGGTATACTTACGCAAATAAAAAAAAGGATAGAAAATGAAAAAGTTAGCATTTTTAATGGCAACACTTTTTGTTACATCATTGATGGCAGAGAGCAGTGAAGGACTTTATAAAAAATGTGCAGCATGTCATGGATTAAATGGAGAAAAAAAAGCTTTAAATAGGTCAAAGCCGTTACTTGGTATGAATAAAGAAACTATAGTGGCATCTTTAAAAGGATACAAAGATGGTTCTTACGGTGGGGCTATGAAGGGTCTTATGAAGGGTCAAGTCGCAAGTTTGAGTGATGTAGATATAAAAAAAGTTTCTGAGTACATAAGCACTTTTAAGTAATGAGGAATTCCCTCATTACTTTTTTTGTAAAACAATAACCCGTTTATTATCGTGTTTTCTAACACGTAACCCGCATTCATTTGCCATAAATTCTATGCTTTTTGGAGTAAAGAATGTTATATGAGTCGGGTCTCTACGATACCACCACTTTAAAAAATACTTTTCTTCATTTGTATGAAATAGGGTCATCAGGGCAATGACACCATTATCATTTAAATGGTCTGTTAGGACTTGTAAAATTTCTTTTGGATGGTCCAAATGCTCAAATACTTCAGTGGAAGTGATTAAGTCATATTGTTTATCTTCATATACTTTTTGGGGTTGATAAAATTTATCATAAAAGTCGGTCTTTAATCCTCTTTTTTTTAAAATTTCATACAATACAGGTCCTGGACCAGAGCCAAAATCAAGTGCTGTTTTGGCATTATCTTTGATATCATCCCAAAAAAAATCTAAATAATTTTCAAACATAGTGACATAACCACTATTTTGGGCATTATTATTGTGATGGTCGTACTGCTTTTTTTCATCTGCGTTATCCACAAAATACTTTTTATCCAAAAAAATTAACTCACATGCAGGACAGTGATAAAATTTTTTTGATAATTGTAAATCGTCAAAACTAGTAGCAACAGTGCTACATATCTTACATTTCATACGTTTTCTTTCATTTTTAGTAAATGTTATTTTACTAATCAAGTCTTTTATAGTTAATTACTGCTATTATAGCGACTATGTATAGAATAATTACCATTTTGATTTTTATATCAATCCTGATTTTACCATTTTTGAATGTTGGACCTACTTATAATGAAAAAGAGATAAGACTCGGAATGAGTGGCCCATTTAGCGGGAATGTACAATATCTTGGAACTGAATTATTATTAGGTGCCAATACCTATTTTACTCATCTGAATGAGCAGGGTGGAGTATATGGCAGAACCATTAGAATAATAACTAAAGATGACAAGTATGAGCCTAAGATTACCGTGGAAAATGCAGAAGAATTGATTAATAAAGACAAAGTATTTGCTCTGTTTGGTTTTGTGGGAACTGAACCAAGTATAGAAGCTTTGCATGTGGCACAAAAGTATAGAATTCCCTATATTGGATCATTATCTGGTTCAGAAGTTTTAAGAAAGGAACCAAGGGACCCACTTGTGCTGAATGGAAGAATAAGTTATAGAAAAGAGATTGAAAAACTTATAGAATATTTTGTAGATAAAAAAAATTATAAAAAAATAGCAGTGTTTTACCAAAATGACAGCTATGGACGTTCGGGACTTAAAAGCGTAAAAAAATTATTAAGGGATAAAAAACTAGAATTAGTGGCTGAGGGAGGATATAAAAGAAATACCCTTTCGGTCGGACATGCTTTGTACGAAATAGCGCAAAGTAACCCTGAAGTGGTGATAATGGTGAGCGTAGCAAAACCTTCAGTTGAGTTTATACGAAGGTTAAAATTAGATAAACGAACAAAAAATATACAATTTGGCGCAATTTCTTCAGTGGGTTCGGACACACTAGTAAAAAGTCTTGGTGAGGATGCGCAAGACATTGTATTTTCTCAAGTTGTACCCTCTCCTTGGAGTACAACGTCACCAGAAGTCAGCGAGTATAGAACCATTATGGATCAATACAATAGTGACAAGCCATATAGCTATATTTCACTCGAAGGGTATTTTATAGCTAAGATGACGGCAAAACTTTTTTTTAATGTTGGAGAAAATCTCACCAAAGAAAAATTTATAGACGCTATGAGGCATTTAACTTTAGACGAGAGAGTATGTAAATGTCTTGATAAGGCATATCTAACTAAGTTTGATGGACAAACATTTTGGGATATTGATGAAAAATAATTCTAGTCCTATTAGGGATTTTATGGGCCGTATTGATGATATGACGATAGCACGTAAGACTAGTCTATTGTTCACTATAATGCTTATTGGAATGCTATTTATTGGTAGCTTTGCCCATTTAAGTCTTAAAAGAATTAAAGATAATTTTGACATTTTATATACTAAACAGATGGTACCTGTTATAAAGCTTGAGAAAATTAAAGATATATATACCGTCAATATTCTAGATACTCTGAAGGACATTGAAAACAATCATATTAGCGCAAATGATGGTAAAGATATAATTTTGCTAGCGCAAGATTTAATCAGTAGAGACTGGACTGAATATAAAGGCACACTTGGGGCTGATGAGAACGATTGGACTTTGAAGGTGGCAAAATCTTTGGGTAGTAACCCTTCTTTAACTTCCAGTGGGACACACACTCTTGAGGGCGATATAGTGAAAATAATTGAGTTGAAAATTAAAAAAATAAATTTAATTCTGTTGAAAATATTTAATGATTTCGATAAATCTAATACCGCAGATGCTTACAACGCTATGGCAGAGGATTTGTACCCTAGTGTAAATTCTATAAATATTCAAATAACACAACTCATTGGTTTAAATTTAGAAGCAGCAACTAATGGGCAAAAAAGAACCGAAGCAGTGTACGAAAATACTTTTGAGTGGATTGTCGTAGCCACGGTTGGAACCGTCTCGGTTGCAGCTCTTTTGGCAATTGTTATTTTACAAAATATAAGAGTACTGTACAGCGAACTTGCCCGTATTGTAAATGAAAAGACAAAAGAGTTGCAGGAGTTAAATAGTGACTTGGAAAAAAAGATAGCCTATGAAGTAGAGCAAAGTCGGCAAAAAGATCAAATTATGTTTGAGCAATCAAGATTTGCCGCTATGGGTGAAATGGTGGGAAATATTGCACACCAATGGAGGCAGCCATTAAATGCATTAGTGCTTGTGGTACAGAGTTTTCAAATGAAAAAGATGGTCGGTAAACTTGACGATAAATTTATAGATGAACAAGTAGATGAGGGGATGAAATTAGCATCTTCGATGTCAAAAACAATTGATGATTTTAGGAATTTTTTCAAACCAAATAGGCAAGAAGAGACTTTCAGCATAAATGATACAATTAAAGAAGCGATGGATTTGGTAAAAGTCTATTATACAAAATTAGATATCAACATTAATTTAGTGTGTAGAAATGATTTTGATGCCATTGGGTATCCCAATGAATTTACTCAAGTTATTATGAATTTGTTATCAAATTCTAAAGATATTTTATGTGATAAAAAGAAGCAAAAACTAAATATAGAAATACTCGTAAATATGGATAAAGAAAAAAAGGTAGGAAAGATATCGGTCATCGATAACGGTGGCGGGATTGATGATGCAGTGATAGATAGAATGTTTGAACCCTATTTTACAACAAAACACCAAAGCAGTGGAACAGGCATTGGCCTTTACATGTCGAAAGAGATTATAGCAAAGCATATGAATGGTTACATTTGGGCAGAAAATATCTCTTATAAATTTGGCGATGAAGTTTGTAAAAAGTGTGCATGTATAAATATAACAATACCAATATTAGATAAAAAGGAGGCGTAGATGGATTTAAATTGTTTAAAAGATTGCATTATTCTGTATGTAGAGGATGAAGTGAGTATACAAAATCAAACTAAAATGATTTTGGATGATTTCGTAAAAGAAGTCATTGTTGCAAGTGATGGTGAAGAAGGCTTAAAAATAGCTTTAGAGAGAAACGTTGATATCATTGTGACAGATATTGCAATGCCACGTATGAATGGAATTGACATGTTAAAAGCTTTGAAAAATAAGCATGGGACAGAGATACCGTGTATTATTACAACAGCCTTTACTGAAACAGACTATCTGCTGGAGGCTATAAGGCTTAAAGTTGATGGTTTTATCATAAAACCTATCAATATAAAGGATTTGATAAATTCTATATATACAATAATGCTTCCTAAAATTCAGCAACAAGAGTTACAAGGGTGTACGTATATGGTTGACGCCCTTTCGCTTTTAGTGGGAGGCAAAAAAATTGAAATTCTAAAATATATCATCGATAATTTAGATGAAGAACATATTTTTTATGGCTCGTATCAGGATATTATGGATAATATTAACGTGAGTAAACCAACAGTGGTGAATATGTTTAAACAATTAATCCAGACAGATATTTTGGAAAAAATAAAAAATAAAGTATATCGTTTAAAAAATACAAAGTTTATCAAAGAAGAGGAGCAGCAATGAGAAAAGTAATACTTCTAGTACTTTTTAGCTTGTTAACATTTTCGTATGCAGCTGATAAAGAAGTAGTATTTGAGACAACATCTGGAGAGATAGTTTTTCAACTTTACCCGGAAGTTGCGCCAAAAGCAGTTAAAAACTTTGTTGGATTAGTTGAAAAAGGTTACTATGATGGGATTATTTTTCATAGAGTTATAAAAAACTTTATGATTCAAGGGGGAGATCCAACAGGGACTGGTCGAGGCGGAGAGTCTTTGTGGGGAAATGCCTTTGAAGATGAATTCAAACCAGGCATTGTTTTTGATAAAAAAGGCATTTTGGCTATGGCAAATTCTGGAAAAAATACAAATGGAAGTCAATTTTTTATCACCACCGTAAAAACTCCATGGTTAAATGGGCGACATACTATTTTTGGCGAAGTGTCACATGGATATGAAACTATAGAAAAAATTGAAAATGTTCAAGTAGGAGCTGGGGACAAACCGATAGTGACACAAACAATTTTAAAGGCTTATGTAAGATAAGTACTTTTATTTTAAGCATAAATTAATAGCTAAATTATAAAAAAACTAGATACAATAAAGTAAATATACAGGAGTTATCATGAAAAAGATAGAGGCAATCATCAAACCATTTAAACTAGAAGATGTTAAGGATGCACTAACATCTATAGATGTAACTGGCATGACAGTAAGTGAAGTAAAAGGATATGGACGCCAGCAAGGCCATTCTGAGCTTTATCGTGGTGCAGAATATGTAGTTGATTTCCTGCCAAAAATAAAAATAGACATTATTGTAAAAGATGAAGATGTCGATCATGCGATTGAAGCAATAGTGAATTCTGCAAAAACTGGAAAAATTGGTGATGGTAAAATATTTGTCTCATCAGTTGAAAAAGTGGTTAGAATTAGAACTTCAGAAGAAGGCGAAGATGCAATTTAATGGGGTAGCTCAAAGCTTCAGCTTTGGGGCACCCACCGTGTGAAGCCTAAGCGATAGTATAATTTTTGCAAGAAGTCTATTTATATAAAGGGAAAACTTTATGACACTCACTTTACACTCTCCATTGGATATGCATGTCCACCTAAGGGATGGGGATATGCTTCGTCTAGTAGCTCCACTTAGTGCAAAGAGTTTTGCAGCTGCGATTGTGATGCCAAATTTAGTTCCTCCTATCACTACCATTGAAGCATTAAAAAAGTATACATGTAGGATAAAAGAGGCGATAGGCGATGAAAGCTTTGAGCCGCTTATGACACTTTTTTTTAGAAATGATTATACCTTCGAATTTTTACGAGAAGCAAAAAAATATATCAGTGCCATCAAGCTTTATCCATCGGGGGTTACGACAAACTCGCAAGATGGAGTTTCAAGTATGGACGTAGAAAGTCTAAGAATGACTTTTGAAGCGATGAGTGAATTAAATATTCCACTGTGTGTTCACGGTGAAACCAACGGTTTTGTGATGGATAGAGAAGCAGAGTTTGGTTCAATTTATGAGCAATTTGCTACAAGTTTTCCAAAATTAAAAATAATAATGGAGCATATTACAACAAAACACAGCGTAGAGTTGTTGGAGCGATATGATAATCTATATGCCACTATTACCCTTCATCATTTGTATATTACGCTTGATGATGTTGCAGGCGGAATGTTGAAACCACATCTTTTTTGTAAGCCAATCGCAAAAAGACCAGAAGACAGAGAAGCGCTTTTAAAAGTTGCCCTAGAAGCTCACCCAAAAGTAATGTTTGGAAGTGATTCCGCTCCTCACCCTACACATAAAAAAGAGTGTTGTGGTTGTGCTGCAGGAGTTTTTACAGCACCTATCGCATTGCCGGCACTTGCCGCATTGTTTGAAAAAAATAACTCTTTAGAAAACCTACAAGCATTTACCAGCGATAACGCAAAAGCTATTTACAATTTTACACCTCCTCAAAAAGAGGTGATTTTAGAAAAGAAAACCTTGATTGTGCCAAATTATTATGGCGATGTTGTTCCGATGTTTGCAGGTCTTGAGTTGTCTTGGAGAATAAAGAGTGTCGTATAAGATTTTAATCTTAGAAGACAATGAACTCCTATTGGAAACTTTAGAAGATTTTTTAGTCATTAAGACATGTGATGTCAGCATGGCACAAAATGTTGAACAGGCATATGAACTATGTTTTCACAACAAGTTTGATATTTATCTTTTAGATGTCAAATTACCGACTAGTAGCGGATTTGAATTTTTAAAAACCCTAAGAGAGGCTGGAGACTTTACCCCTGCAATTTTTATCACTTCCCTTTGGGATAAGCAAAGTCTAGCAGATGGATTTATGAGTGGAGCGGATGATTATATAAAAAAACCATTTGACTTGGATGAGTTATGGCTAAGAATTAAAGCTGTTATTTCTAGAGGTAAGGATTTAAAAGAAAAAATTATCATCATTGATGATATTTATAGCTTACATGTGAGCAGAAAAAACGTTACATGTAAAGGAATAGACGTCATTATCAATTTAAAAGATTTTGAGTTGCTATACCTTCTGCTTCAAAATAGAGGTAAAGTTGTTACGGGAGAGATGATTGAATGTACTCTTTGGAACACACAAGAGAATTCAAATGCCGGGTCTGTTAGAGTGTATGTCAATAATTTAAAAAAGATATTTGGAAAAAATTCCATATCAAATATAAGAGGCATTGGATATAGGTTTGAAATTTAGTGAAAAAAAACTGTTAATCTCTGCCACTCTAAGTGTATCATTCATTTTTCTTATTGCTTTTTTATTTATAGTGTCAATTTATACGCTTTTAATTTCTACAACACTTAAGGTATTTTTATTTTTATCTGTTTTTGTTATCTCTGTCGCTTTTATATGTATTATTGTTTACTATTTACTAGCTCCAATATTTAAGGCAAATAAATTATTAGAGCTTTTGCTGAAAGATACGCTACATGAGTTAAATATACCCTTGTCTGTTATCAAAGCAAATTTACATATATTAAGATTAGATGAAAAAAATTCTAAAGTATTAAAAAGGCTCAATAGAATAGATGGAGCATGTGTAGATTTAAACAGGCTCTATTGTGATGTTGATTACTACATAAAAAGAGAAGTAAGATACGATTTAAAAGAAGAGTTTGACGTCAAAGAGGTGGTTGATAGCGAAGTGGAAAAATTAAACTCAATTGGGCTGCATGTAAAGATAAAAAGTGTCGTTCCCTCTTTACATGTAATGGCCGATAAGCATGGGTTTATAAAAGTTTTGAATAATATTATTAATAACGCAATAAAATACAATAAAAATGATAATGATGTCAATATTTCGTTAAAAGATGGTAGACTTAGCATAGAAGATAGTGGAATTGGAATGAGTGAGGAAGAAGTATTTAAAATTTTTGATAGATATTATCAGGGAGATTCCAAAAACTATGGCTTCGGAATAGGTTTGAGCATAGTGAAAGCGTATTGTGATGAAGAAAGAATTTTTATAAACATACTGTCAAAAAAGATGGTAGGAACTGAAATTTTGTTAGATTTTAAAAATATTTTATTAAAATAGTTCAATAAAAAGGGTGAAATATGGAAGGTTTCATTAATCATACAAGAGAATTTATGGATGACTTTGAGCCAAAGTTTATTGATTATTTTATGTCATTATCGCTCCTTTACAACAGTGATAACTCAAATAAAATATCAAAAGAAGTAGTACAATTTATTTATAGAGATATTTTTGATGAACAACCGTCATTGTTTGATACTCAAAATAATCTTTTTAATGAAATATGTGAAAACAGCGAAAAAATTGGATTTATCTTGAGTAAAAGTATGTTTTACTTTTTAGAAAATTATATAAAATCAGTAAAATCGAATAAGTTTAACTATTATGAAAAATTAATTATATGTATGAAAAATTATATAGAGATGCTCGACAATAAATGTCATAGCTGTCCACTTAAATTAGGCATAGTTAACTTTAGAAATAATAAAAATTTTGTATTTGGTACCAATATTTTGGATATTTTCCAAAATATAAAAAATCTAGGAGAGGAAGTGACCTTTTTTAACCTGTACGAAGGTGTTCCCGTCAGCACAAAAGCAAAAGTAGTAACTATAGATAAAAATGAGGTATCTTTTGGTGTTGAAAAAATACAAGAACTTGCTATGAGAGCCGATAGTACGGCCTATATTCTAAAAGATAGGAATTTTGAAAAGCATGTAAAAGCAGATATTTTTTATCACGACTTTTCTAATAATACTATCGTTTTAGGTAATTTTATGTATCTATTAAATATGCCGACTATTAAGAGAGAATTTATCAGAGTTATTCCAAACATATTGGCTGAAGTTCATTTGCGAGGGGATAAAAATTTGGTTATAAATGGTAAACTTTTTGATTTATCACTCAATGGATTGGGTGTCATAGCAGAGGTCAACAATGGATTGTTGATAGGCGCAGAGATAAATGTAAGTTTTTCTCTGCCCTCATATGAAGAAAACAAAATTGATACAATAGAAACAGCAGGGACGGTTCTTGATATTATAGAGTATGGAGATTCTTACAGGTATTGTATTCATGTAAATCCAGATGCCCAAGCAGAAGAGAAAATTGTTCGATATGTTAAGAATAGGGAACAAGAGATTATCGAAAGTTTGAATAAAAAATTAAATAGTTATGAAATTTAGTGGCATTAGGCTAAGCCTATATGCCACCACTGCTTGACATTTTATTCTCTAATTTGTTTCCTAGAAGTGCTAAAAGTGCTGTGATACAAAAGTACATACCCGCTATAATTAGCCATGTTTCAAATGGTGAAAAAGTATTTGCAACAATTTCCCGTCCAACTTTTGTTAAATCTGTGATAGAAATTACAGAGACCAAAGAAGAGTCTTTTACTAAAGCAATTATTTCTCCAACTAATGTTGGTAAGGCGCGTTTTAGTGCTTGAGGCATGATGATATGTATCATCGTTTGTGGATAATTCATACCTAAAGACTTCGCAGCTTCATGCTGTCCTTTATCTATAGATTGGATAGCACCCCTTAAAACTTCTGCTATGTAGGCTCCAAAAAAGATACCAAGCGAGAGGGTACCAGCGGTGAAGCGATCAAGATTAAATATGGTTGCGACTATAAAATAAAATATAAATATTTGGACGAGTAGAGGCGTTCCTCTTATGATAGTGATATACACCGTGGCGATGTCTTTGAAGAATTGATAACTAGAAATCCTCATAAAAGCCAGTAAGGTTCCAATAGAGAAAGCTAATATCGCAGACAAGAAAGATATTTTTAATGTGACTACTAAGCCTTGTAGTAGCGGCCCCATTGTCCAAGCTTTAGTGGTTGCGATTGCATCGTATTCATAAATCTCCTCCCCATTGCGCACAGAGACTGTATAATCTTTTGGGATGTTCAACTCTTTGCTATCGTCATCACTGCTGATAGTAATCGTTCCATTTTCTTTTATACTCACAACACCATCAAAGGGTGCTTGAACTGCTAAAGTCTTTTCATATGCAAAATATTGTGGCACAGTTGTCCACTTCCAAATATAATTCATATTTGAAGCGGCTTGAAATAGACTAATGCCTAATACTAGATAGAACAAGATGGCCACAGAGTGACCAACTGTTCTATTGTGCAAAAGCGATTTTTTCGTTTTTGCCATTATATTACATTACCTGCTTTTGCCAAGCAGATTTTTTGAACCATTTGTCATATATTTTTTCATATTCGCCATCATTTTTTGACTGATTTAAAAAATTATCTAACCAGTTAAGGAAATCAGGATCACCCTTTCTTACAGCCCAACCCAATGGCTCATAAGTTAACTCTTCATCCATGTGAACAAGTACACCTTCACCTTTTTGTGCGAAGAATATAGAGTTATACGGTTTGTCATAAACAAATGCATCTGCATTGCCGTTTAACACTTCTTGCGCTGCATCTGCTTCAGTTTCAAAGGTTCTTATTTTAGCATGTCTAAACATTTTTCTTGTTGCAATTTCGCCTGTAACACCGAGTTTTGTAACAATTGTATATTTAGCATTATCTAGATCTCTCCAAGTTTTTCCTGCATATTTCTTTTGAGCCAAAATTGTTTGTCCAACACTGATGTAAGGATTAGCAAAGTTAACTTTTAAATTTCTCTCTTGCGTGACAGTCATACCAGACATAATAATGTCATATTTACCAGTAATGAGACCCGCAATAATTCCATCCCACGCAGTAGGAACCAGTACTAATTTTACTCCCATAGCCTTTGCCATTTCTTCTGCTATATCAACATCAAATCCAATGATATTACCATGTTTGTCTTTCATCTCAAAAGGCATATAACCAGGTTCTAATCCAACAGTTAAAACACCCTTCTGTACAATTTGGTTAAGTGTTGATTTTTGCCATAGGTCTATATCTCCAGCCATAGCGTTTAATCCAAGCATTAAAATTAATGCAGCAAGAATTTTTTTCATCATTTTTCCTTAAGTTTTGTTTTTTATTTTAATGTACTAGCACTTCTTGTAAAAATTTTTGTGCACGTTCTGTTTTTGGATTTTTAAAAAACTCTTGAGGAGTTCCCTCTTCTAGAATTTCGCCCTCATCCATAAAGATAACACGGTTACTCACTTCTTTGGCAAAACCCATTTCATGAGTCACGCACACTATTGTATAATTTTCATGAGCCAATTCTCTCATAACATCCAAAACACCACCGATCATTTCAGGATCAAGGGCAGATGTAGGTTCATCAAAAAGAATGATTTTAGGTTTCATCGCGAGCGTTCTTGCAATGGCAACACGTTGTTTTTGACCACCGCTAAGCTCATCGGGATACCCTTCAGCCTTATGTGCCAGGCCGACTTTTTCCAAAAGTTGCAGGGATATTTCATTTGCATCGTGCTTAGAAGTACCTTTGACTTTTGTTTGAGCTATTGTAATGTTTTCTAGTATTGTTAAATGCGGAAATAAGTTAAAATGCTGAAACAACATTCCAGCCTCAGCTCTAAGCTGATTGATATTTACTTTTTTATCATATAAATCTTCACCGTCAACATAAACATCACCACTATTAATTTCTTCAAGTCTGTTTATACATCTTATAAGAGTCGATTTTCCACTTCCACTAGGGCCACAGATAACAACGATTTCGCCTTTTTGAACTGAAAAATTTATGTTTTTAAGTACGTGAAAATCACCAAAATATTTATCCACATTCTTCATACTAATAATAGGTTGTTCCATCTAGACCTTTCTAAAATCCAATAATAATGCTGATTTTATCAGTTTATTATAAATTTAAAGTAAAATGCTATGTTTATTGTATAAAAAATAGTAAGGATGGGTAAAAAGTGATAAAAAGTAAACTAAAAGAGTATAGTGCGGACTTTTTACTTCTCATTGTTGCAATTTCTTGGGGAGGAACATTCTTTATAGTTCAAGATGCTATAGAAGATACACCTGTGTATATTTTTCTTTTTTGGAGATTTCTTTTAGCTACATTACTTATGGGATTAATTTCTTTTAAGTATTTGTCATCACTCAATAAAGAGACATTAAGGGCTGGATTTGTTTTAGGTTGTTTTATGTTTTTGGGATTTGCTTTTCAAACTTTCGGACTCACCTACACGTATTCATCTACGGTTGCTTTTATTACGGGCTTAAATGTGGTCATAGTCCCATTTTCTGTTTTTTTAATTTTTAAAAAGAAAGCTTCCATCTATTCATTATTGGGAGCCTCCTTCGCAGTTTTTGGTTTATACTTTTTAACTCAAAATGATTCTCTAGGCGGCTTTGGATATGGTGAATTTTACTCTTTTATCTGTGCTGTTATGTTCGCTTTGCATATCACTTTTACCGATTCTTACTCCAAAAAGTATAATGCATTTTTATTAGTCGTTATTCAATTTTGCGTCGTTGCTGTTTTTTCTGCAATTGGGGCGATTGTCGTTGATGGAGCAATACTACCAAAAAACTTCGATGGTCTATTTTTGAAGGCGCTCATTGTGACTGTGATTTTTGCAACTGTTTTTGCTTTTTTTGTACAGACACTCATGCAAAAGTTTACGACTCCTGCAAAAACAGCAATTATCTTCACTATGGAGCCTGTAAGTGCAGGGATTTTTGGAATTTATTTTGCGAACGAAGAACTTCTGCCACTGCAATTAGCAGGAGCAGGGTTGATAATTTTTGGTATGCTCAGTGCGGAACTCGGAACCTATCTAAGAGATAAAAGAGTGAAAGACAAGGGCCGGATATGAAATATTTGTTTACATGTAGCATTATGCTTTTGTTTTTAGGGTGTGCCCCAAAGATTTCATATGAGAGTTCTCAGGCGTATTATATTATGATAAAAAATTCTAAAATAGCAATAGCCGACACAGGATTTATAAAAAAGAATGCAAACACCATAAACCTTCAGGTTTTTTCAGCTTCCGCACCTTTGCTTGAGTTAACAATTTCTGAAAATATCTGTATAGGTTCATGGTGTCAAGATTGGGAGAGTTTTAATGAAGAGTTTTTTGGAACCTCCCATTATAAAACTTTTATCAATAAACTTTTGGATTTTCAACCCATATATAATAAAAAAAATATGATAAAAATAGCAAATGGTTTTAGTCAAAAAATAAAAACAGATAAGTACGATATAGAGTATCGTGTAAAAAATGATACGCTTTATTTTAAAGACAGTAAAAATAGAGTGTTAATAAAACTGAAAAAATTGGAGAAATGATGAAATATATAGGCGCACATGTAAGTGCGAGCGGCGGTGTTTTTAATGCACCGATTAACGCAAAAAAGATAGGTGCAAAAGCCTTTGCGCTGTTTACAAAAAATCAACGTCAATGGGCAGCAAAACCATTGGATGAAGAGAGTATTTCAAGGTTTAAGGAAGAATTAGAAAAATCAGAAATACTTCCCCGTCATGTACTTCCACACGATAGTTATCTTATAAACTTGGGACATCCTGATGAAGAAAAAAGAGCAAAGTCGCTAGAAGCTTTTATCGATGAGTTAAGAAGATGTGAACAGTTAGGACTGGATAAATTAAACTTTCATCCAGGAAGCCATTTGAAACTTATCAGCGAAGATAATTGTTTGGAGCTGATTAGTCAATCAATGAATGAAGCGTTAAGACAAACACGTGGCGTGAGCTTGATAATAGAGAATACTGCGGGTCAAGGAAGTAACTTAGGTTACAAATTGGAACACTTGGGATATTTGGTAAATAATAGCGTGGATAAGGCAAGAGTAGGTGTTTGCCTCGATACATGTCATACATTTACAGCAGGATATGATCTTCGAACGCAAGAAGTTTATAACGAAACAATGAAAGAATTTGATACAATTATTGGATTCGAGTATTTGAGGGGCATGCATTTAAATGATTCGAAGCCTGATCTTGGAAGCAGAGTCGATAGGCACGACTCCATCGGAAAAGGGAAATTGGGCGTCGATACATTTAAGTTTATCATGAACGATGAGCGCATAGATGATATACCGATGGTACTAGAAACAATCGATGATTCTTTATGGGAAGAAGAAATAAAACTCCTATATAGCTTAATCAAAAACTAAAACAAAAAGGAAAATGAATGAGATCTTATATGAAAATTGCAACGGTTCTTGGTTTAAGTGCAGTAACATTAAGTGCGAGTGGATATAAAATTCCAGAACAATCACTAAATGGAACAGCATTATCGGCAGCATATGTGGCAAATGCAAGTGGTGCAGATGCGAGTTATTACAATCCTGCAAATATGGTTTGGATGACAGGTGGAGCAGAAATAGAAGCTGCATTTACGTATATAAATCTCACTAGTATTAATTATACCGATATTGCTCAGCCACTATATAATTCTAAATCAAAAGTGGAAAAATTTTATGTGCCTACTTTCCATTATGTATCGCCTGCAGTGAATGACTGGAGATTTGGTCTTTCTGTTGTTGCTCCTGGTGGTCTTTCAAAAAGATGGGATGGTGCATATCAAATGCTAAAAGCAGAAGAGTTTACTCTTAAGGTTATAGAAGTAAATCCAACAGCTAGTTATAAGGTAAATGACAAATTTGCTGTAGGTTTTGGTTTAAGAGGTGTATATAGCGATGGTACCATCAAATTAAGAGGCGGAGCACCGTTTAGTCCTGTAACATACGAGCATACCATGGAAGCAGATTCTATTGACTTTGGATACAATTTAGCTATGAGTTATAAGCCAATGAATAACTTAACATTTTCTACCACATATCGTTCTAAAGTTGATTTAACTGTAGCCGGAGATATAACAGGAAGTTCTACCCTTCGAGGAGCAGTCTACCCTAATAGTGTTAAAACACAAGTTCCACTTCCTGCTGCATTAGCCCTAGCTGCTGCATATACTATGAATAACACAACAGTAGAGTTAGTGTATGAACGAACTTATTGGTCAGTGTATGATAAGTTGGATTTTGATTTTACAAACGCTTCTCTTGAGGCTGTATTTGGAGTAATTACTCCAAAAAATTGGAAGGATGTAAATGCTTATCGCATAGGTATTACTCACCAATATAGTGATGCGTTAAAGTTGATGGCAGGTTTTGCAATTGATAAAAATCCAGCTCCAGATGCTACTTTAGGGTTTGAATTACCGGATTCTGATGCAAAATTATATTCAGCAGGGTTTGAGTATAAGATTAACGATACAACAAAAGTTGGGTTAGCGTATCTTTATGATGAGAAAGAGAGTAGAAGTGTACTTGGTGGAGCTGGAAAGCCAAATGGCACATTTACAGATACCTCAGCTCACCTAGTAACTATGTCTCTAAAATATAAGTTCTAACATGCTTGAGTATAAGTATCAAAATTTTTATGAGGCGATAGAGTATAACGCTAGGGTATATCCTAAAAAGACGGTTATCTTTATAGAAGAGCGCAAGGTGGATAATCTTCGTTTGAAGAAAAAAATTGATACTTTTGCTAGGTTTCTAGAGTTTTCTGGGATTAGAAGCAAAGATAGAGTGGCGATGATTGTCGGAAACTCTGAAGAGTTTATTGTCTCATTATTTGCGATTACCAAGATAGGTGCCGTTGCGGTTCCTATCAACACTTTCTTAAAACACGAAGAGTTTGAGTACATCGTCAACGACAGTGGTGCAAAAATGCTCATCAGTTCATCCTCGTTTGCAAAAGAGACAAAAGGTCTTATCGATACGACTAAAATTGAAAAGATTGTGTGGACAGAAGAGTATGATGCTTTGGATGAAAACAATTATAGCTTCACTGAAATTACCCTAAGCCATGAACTACATGAACAAATTGAACATCCACCAAAACTGGATGATTTGGCATGTATTGTTTATACCTCAGGAACCACTGGTAAGCCAAAGGGTGCGATGCTAAGTTTTCGAAATATTTTATCAAATTCAGTCGGTGCACAAGAGGCGTTTAGAATCAATGATCACGATAGATTTATCGTTTTTTTACCTATGTTTCACTCCTTTACCCTTTCATTAATGGTCATACTTCCTATTTTTACAAGCGCTTCTATGGTCATTGTCAAATCCATATTTCCTTTCGCCAATGTCTTAAAGCAAGCACTTTTAAAAAGAGTCACCATCTTTTTAGGTGTTCCAACTCTTTATAATTCTTTGATTAAAGCAAAAATACCTTGGTATTTTATAATGTTCAATAAAATCAGGATTTTTATATCAGGAAGCGCACCACTGAGTGAGCAAGTTTTAAATGACTTCAGCTTAAAGTTTAAAAATGCAGTACTGACTGAAGGGTATGGACTCAGCGAATGCTCCCCCGCCGTGGCAGTCAATCGTCTTGATAAGCAAAAACCTCTTTCAGTGGGTATCCCGCTTCCTGGCTACAGCGTAAAAATTGTAGATGAAGAGATGTCTGAGGTCCCAGTAGACACAGTTGGGGAGATTATAATCAAGGGTGATTGTGTCATGCAAGGGTATTTAAATCGTCCAGAAGCCACTGAAGAGACCATCTTAAATGGCTGGTTATTGACTGGGGATTTAGGAAAGGTGGATGAAGAAGGGTTTCTTTATATCGTAGACAGAAAAAAAGATTTGATTATTTCTAAAGGGATCAATATTTATCCAAGAGAGATAGAAGAAGTTTTATACAAGTATGAAGGTGTAGATTCTGCTGCTGTTGTTGGACTAAAAAATGATGCCAATGATGAGGAAGTGATGGCCTTTGTTCAGGCGCAAGACAATGTTGAGCTTCATGAGTTAGAAATAAAAAAATATTTAAAATCTCATTTGGCAAACTTCAAAATACCAAAACATATATATTTCGTAGAAGAGTTACCAAAAAATGCTACCGGAAAAGTGCTGAAACGTGTTTTAAAAGAACAAGTATTAAAAGGTGAATTTTCAAAATAAGACAAAAAAAAGTATTATTTTTTTAACCTCTATCATCTTATTATTATGTTAAAATACTATAATTAATTTTTAACATGCAACCAAGGAAGTTTTATTGCGCTATTTAATCGATTTTCTCGAAAACAAAAATCTAGAAAAAAGTATAATTTTTGAACATCTTAAATCTACTAGTGAAGAAGCTAGTATTCTTAAGAATATGACAAATGAATACATAAAAGGCAACGTAGAAGTTATCGTATTAGATATCCTTGTTTCTCTATTTGGCGATAAGCAATACACATATTTATCAAAATTACCACTCATCCAAAGCCTATTGGATCAAGGTTGGATTGCGCATGGTAGTTTTATCAATTTGAAAGTTGGAGAAGTTTCAAGTATTGAACTTTTAAACTCAACCATTGAGCTTAGCGGAGCATTTTTAAAGCTTTTGCAGGATGGCTCATACGAAGTAGAATTACCAGAAATTTCTGCTTATAATGATCATTTAGAATACCTAAGAGACCAGTTTCTTAGAATTGACTTGTACCAAAGATTAAGTTCAAATAAACAAAACATAGTAGAAAATTCAGTCAGCGTCAGTAGATTAAAGAGTAAATTACTCACCCTAGAAGCTAGAATTACAGGAAGATTAGAAATTACAAAAATAGAGATAGTTGCAGAAAAAATATTTATCGAAAATGAATTGACGCAAAAAGAACAAATTATATTTTTAGCTCTTTTAAAAGAAGAGTATGCCAGTGAATTTGATAGTTTAAGAGATATGAGTACACTTGTCAATCTTATTAGCTTTGATGATTATGAAAAGATAAAGAACAGAGGACTCTTAGAAGAGGGTGCAAAATTAATTGAAAATGATATTATAGATTATGATGAGATGTTAAATGGATTTGGTGGTGTTTCACGTAGCTTTTTTATTCAAGATGAGCTATTGCAAAAGATTATGCATCCAAATAAAGCCAAAAAAGTAAAAAAAATTAAATTAGATATGTTGATTCGTGATCAAGAAGTATTTGAATTAATTGACCCAAAAACTAGCTTGGAAGATGTTGTCCTTAGTAAAAAAACAAGAGAATTGCTTGATAATTTACTCAAACAAATAGACAGAAATGTTATGAAGCTTCTTCGTGAATGGGGAGTCAAAGAGAGGCGTAGTGGTATTGATGCAAAAATCATATTTTACGGACCTCCCGGAACTGGTAAAACAATGACAGCCCTTTCTTTGGCTAAATCTATGAAAAAAAGAGTGCTAAGTTTTGATTGTTCAAAAATTCTTTCCAAGTACGTTGGCGAGAGTGAGCAAAATGTAAGAGGTATTTTTGATGCGTATCAAGATTTAGTTTTAAAAACAAAAATCGAACCTGTGCTATTGTTAAATGAAGCCGATCAGTTTCTAAGTGCACGTGTTGCAGATTCAGGATCTGGTGCTGATAAAATGCACAATCAAATGCAAAATATATTTTTAGAACAAATTGAAAAATTTAACGGTGTTTTGATTGCGACGACTAATCTTTTAGAAACAATAGATGGTGCATTCTCAAGAAGGTTTGATTATAAAATAGAATTTCTTAAGCCAGATTTTAAACAAAGATTAGAACTTTGGCAAAAACTTTTACCGGAAACTGCGGAGTATGAGGAAAATTTTTCGATTGAAGAGTTAGCAAAATGGTCGCTTAGCGGCGGTCAAATAAAACTCATACTAAAAAATTGTGCATTAAGAGTTGCTATAAAAGAAGAGCCTATTTTTTGTATGGAAGACTTTAAAGCTGCTATTAAAAGAGAGAAAGCAAGTATCTTCGGTGAAGAAAAATCTATGGGGTTTTTACATGGGGGATGATGGTCGTTGATATGCAGAAAAGATAATTTTTATACACTACAGCGCATAATTGTATGAATTCAGATAAAGAAAATTTTTGTTTGAGTTGACATAATTAAATTGAAGGATTCTCTATGACTCCATTATCGCATATGGATTTTGCTCACCCCTATTTTGGAGCATTTTTTCTATTGTTTTTTGGTTTTACCGTATTTTACGGGATAACTATTCTTTCCCGACTGGTCTCAAGGAAGATGGCACGGCTTGATACCGAGAAGTTAAAACTATCCATCTACGAGTGCGGGCCAGAAGTTTCTAAGCAGCCAAATAAGATTTCGGCACACTTTTATCTTTTTGCACTTTTGTTTATATTGTTTGATGTTGAAATTATTTTTATGTTTCCATGGGCAGTAAATTTTAAGATTTTAGGCATGTTTGGATTTGTTGAAATGATACTTTTTATTTTATTATTGGCAATTGGATTTGTATACGCATGGAAAAAAGGAGCACTTGAATGGCACAGCATAAGATAAATTATCTTCAAGAGGGAGGCCTCCCCGTCGCTCTTACTACAGTTGATAAATTGGTTCAATGGGGTAGAAGTAACTCATTGTGGCCACTCACATACGGACTGGCATGTTGCGCTATTGAAATGATGGCAACTGGGGCTAGTAGATATGATTTTGACCGATTTGGAACAATATTTAGAGCAAGCCCAAGACAGTCAGATGTCCTCATCGTTGCCGGAACTCTAACAAAAAAACACTCACCATTTATGAGAAGATTATACGACCAAATGAGTGAACCTAAATGGGTCATAAGTATGGGAAGTTGTGCCAATACAGGTGGTATGTTCAACACCTATGCAACCGTTCAAGGAGTGGATAGAATCATTCCTGTTGATATTTATCTTCCGGGCTGTGCTCCTCGTCCAGAAACCCTTCAATATGCACTCATGCTTTTACAAAAGAAGATTAGATCAGAAGGGGCTTCACAAAAATTGAAGCCTAAGAGGTTGGTGTAATGAGAAAATATGTAGATAAAAAGAATGTGCAAGCAAAACCTTATTATAGTGATAGATTTCATGTTGCACCTCAAATCCCTAAAGAAACAGTAGATAGTGATGAAATTTTTGAAAAAGATGTCGTGGCGTTAAAGTCAGTATTTGAAGTCAAAGAAGCGTATATTCAAAGAGGTCAATTAGTTGTCTATGTCAATGCAAAAGACATCGTTGCCATAATGACCTATTTGCGAGATGAATTGGCATATAATTTTTTATCAGAATTAAGTGCGATTGATTGGTTGGCTAAAAGTGGAGAATTTGAAATTTTTTACCAAATGCTTTCTACTTCAAAAAGAAAGAGAATGCGTGTAAAATTTTTCATAAAAGAAAAAGAAGAAATTCAAACTGTATCCAATGTTTACAAAAGTGCTGATTGGGCAGAGCGAGAAATGTATGATATGTTTGGTGTTAGAATTACGGGTCACCATAATATGAAAAGAATTCTTATGCCTGATGATTGGCATGACCATCCACTGCGCAAAACATATCCATTGTTTGGAGATGAAGAAGCCAGTTGGTATGAGATTGATAAGATTTTTGGAAAAGAGTATCGAGATATTATTGGGACTGAAAACAGAGATGCCGCAAAAATTGATGTGGAAGATACTCATAATTTCTCAAGAATTAAACATGAAGTTCCTTTTGGAACTCCCTATAGCGAAGAACCTATCTTTACTGATTATCAAGAAGAGGGCGGAGTTTTTATCGTTAAAAAGCTTAAAAAAGCCGACAGTAAAATAGTAAAAGAGAGAAAATAATATGCAAAAAGTTAATAAACTTCAACCTTTTTTTGAAAACTTAGTATTTGAACGTGAAGATAACCATATGGTTATCAATTTTGGCCCTCAACATCCAAGTTCACATGGACAACTTCGTCTTATATTGGAATTAGATGGTGAAAAAGTGGTAAAAGCAACTCCTGATATAGGCTATCTCCATCGTGGTATGGAAAAAATGGCTGAAAATATGATTTATAACGAATTTTTGCCAACTACTGACCGTATGGATTATATCGCTTCAACTTCCAACAACTATGGTTTTGCATTAGCAGTAGAACAACTCATAGGATTGGATGTTCCTCGTCGAGCAAAAGTGATTAGAATGTTACTTTTAGAACTTTCCAGAATAACTTCACATCTTTTTTGGATAGCTGCTCATGCCTTAGACGTAGGTGCCATGACAGTTTTCTTATATGCTTTTAGGGAGCGCGAGTATGCGATGGATCTTTTTGAAGATTATTGTGGTGCAAGACTTACCCATTCTTCTATTAGAATTGGCGGAGTCCCATCAGACCTTCCGAAAGGATGGATAGCAAATTTAATAAAATTTATAGATGCTATGCCTGCAAATATAGCTGATTATGAAGGAATGATTGATCAAAACCGTATTTGGAAAATGAGACTTGAAGACGTCGGTGTTGTTAGCCCTGAGATGGCTCAAACTTGGGGATGTTCGGGACCAATGCTAAGAGGTAGCGGAATTGCATGGGACATTAGAAAAGAAGAACCATATGAACTCTATGATGAAGTTGAATTTGATGTTCCTGTGAGCACTACATGTGATGCTTATGGACGATATAAGCTTCACATGCAAGAGATGAGAGAGTCTTTAAAAATCTTGAAGCAATTGATACCAATGTATAAAGAAAGCGTTCCTGGTCTTATGGCTCACGCTCCACAGTATATCTCAGCACCTAAAGAGCAGATTATGACTCAAAACTACTCTTTAATGCAGCATTTTGTGTTAGTGACGCAAGGTATGAGACCTCCTGTAGGGGAAGTGTACGTAGTCACTGAATCACCGAAAGGAGAACTTGGATTTTACATCAATTCTCAAGGAGAAGCGTATCCTTACAGATTAAAAGTGAGAGCGCCTAGTTTTTGGCATACAAGTATACTTCAGGAACTTTTACCTGGACATTATTTGGCTGACGTTGTAACGATGATTGGTAATGCCAATATCGTATTTGGTGAGATTGATAGATAAGGGAGAGGGAATGCAAAGATATGATTTAAGACATTTAGAAGGTGATTTTTACGGCAGAATGCTAGAAATTATAAAAGAAACAAGTGTTGATGAAGTTTCTATATTTATGTTTGAAATAGGTGATTTTACTCCAATACAAAAAAGTGCAGATGTCATTCGAGAAGCAGGCCATGAATTGATGAATTCACTAAAGTTCAATGAAGCCGATTGGACGATAGTTGTTAAAAAGAAAGGCTTGTAGTCATTATGAAGAGTGATTTGGTAGTAATTATTGGCGCAATGCCGTCCTATGATGACAAGGCACTATTAAAAAGAATTGAGCATTCTAAAATTGCATTGATATCTGTGATGGAAGACACATCTTTGATGGAAAGAGTAGATTTTTTCAGTAGGTATGAAGCGGGCAGTGAAGAGGGAGTAATTTCAATACTTACAAAAGAATTTTTGAAAGAGAAGGAATTACCCCAAGAATTGATGGAGTATTTTGAGAATTTAGATGAGGGATACATCAGTGCAGAGACTAATATCGGTGAAGAAGAGATAGAAGAGTTAGCTGCAATGATTAAAAGTGCAACATCTCCACTCATCGTTTTAGGACCAGACTTATTTTTGCACCCAAGATTTGAAAATATCAATAGGTTTATTAATTTACTCATAAAATATAGAGATGTAGAAGTGTTACCTTTGGGCAAGGTAGAAAAAAGTGAAAAAGAAGTTCCACAAGAGATAGAAGAATTAGAAAGTTTTAATGGAACGGTAGTATTTAATTATAAGTCAGATGAAGATGCAGGTATATTACGTGGTTCACCTCAATTTAGTGTTGCAGCAAAAGTGCAAGATGGACAAGCAGTAGAAATCAAAATAGAAAACACAGCAGAAAACAGAAGATTTGTGCTTGATAATGAGCTAAAGGGGACAATCGCTTTAATGCCTAGTGCAAAAGAGAGTGCGTCTTACAGATTTAAAGTAGCAAAAATTATAAAGAGAGAAGTTCAATGAGTGAAGTTTTAGTAAATATTGATGGAATCCAATGCAAGGCAAAAGAGGGTGAAAGTATCTTAAATATTGCAAGAGCAAATGATATTTTCATACCAGCTTTATGTTACTTGTCAAATTGTTCACCGACCTTAGCATGCAGGCTATGTTTGGTTGAGATTGATGGAAAGCGCGCATATTCTTGTAATGCCAAAGCAAAAGACGGCATGAATGTGACCACAAAAAATGACGAGATTGCAGAAGAGAGACGTGCTATCATGGAGATTTATGATGTCAATCATCCATTGGAGTGTGGCGTTTGTGATCAAAGTGGTGAGTGTGAATTGCAAAATTACACACTTGAGATGGGAGTAGATGCCCAAACTCACTCGATTGCAGATACACATAGACCGACAAAGGATTGGGGATTTATCCATTATGATGCATCACTTTGTATTGTTTGTGAGCGTTGTGTGACTGTGTGTAAAGATATGATTGGAGAATCTGCACTTAAAACTGTCGCACGTGGCGGTAGTGAACTTGATAAAGAATGGAAAGACAAAACTCCAAAAGATGCCTATGCCATGTGGAACAAACTCCAAAAGTCTATCATCGGAGTGGCGAGTGACGCGGATAGCCTAGAGTGTACTATGTGTGGAGAGTGTACTTCTGTTTGCCCAGTGGGAGCTCTTGTTGGAAGTGATTTTCAATACAAATCAAACGCATGGGAGCTTAAAAAAATTCCTGCAGCAAATCCTCATAGCAGTGATTGTTCACTCATCTATTACGATGTTAAACACGACTCAATTTCTAATGCAAATGAAAAAATATACAGAGTCAGTAATGATTATAGTTTTGCACCTATCCATGGTGGAGCTAGATATGGCTATGATTTTGAAAATGTTGTTGAAGAAAAAGACGAAGAAGCGTTTGCTCATGTCATCGCAACTATAAAAGAAAAAGTTGATACCATAGAATTTGATAGCTTTATCACTAACGAAGAAGCGCTTATTTTACAAAAACTCAAAGAAAAACTCAAACTCAAACTAGTTAATAAAGATGCGAATGTGTTTAAAAAATTCTTGCAGAACTTTGCATCAGCTAGTGGAGAGAGTTTATACAATGGTGATTTAAAAACTGTCCAAAATTCAAATTTTGTTATCAGTGTGGGAAGTGCACTCAAAACTGATAGTCCAAACAGTGGATATGCCATGAATAATGCGATTAGTATGAATAAGGGCGCAGGAATCTATTTTCATCCAATCACTGACAATATAGTGAATAATTATTCAAAAAATTTACTCAGTGTGACTCATCGTGCTGGCGCAGAAGAAGCCATACTTTATCTGGTCTTAGATTTATTTGGGAAAGAATTACCACAAAACATAAAAGACAGCATACCCGCACAAAGTTATCTTTTAGAGATAATTGGATTAGATGAAAGTTTTAATGAAACTCTTGAAAAACGTTTAGCCAAGAAGGATAGTTTTTCACTGATAGCGGGAGAAGATTTATACGCACACCCAAAAGCAAAAAATTTAGCAAAACTTTTAGGACTTATCCAAAAATATACTGATTTTTCAGTCTTAATCATTCCATCAAAGACAAATACTTTAGGTGTTTCACTCATTTGTGATTTGGATGAAAGTCGTGGTAAATTCACTTTAGGATATAACGTAAAAGGAGATGTTACTTTAAGTGCAATTGGCAAGGGCGACCTTGATATGCCGGCACTCAATCAGCAAGAGGGAACATTTACCTCAATAAACAAAAGAGTGGTTCCAACAAATGTGGCTATTGGTTTTAATGGTTACTGCCTCAATGACATAGCCAACGAGCTTGGGCTTGAGAATGAATTGACCATTGATTACACAAAAGAACTTTCAGTTGAAGCTGGTTTTTCCAGCATTGAGTTTGATGATTTACCCAATGAGTTTGATCGTGCGGGCAACGAGAATAGGGGGTATTTATTAAACGTAGCGACCCTTACATGCAGCGATGAGATTGAGCAGATGGATGAAATAAAAGAGATGAGCAATGTGATTTATTTAGCAAATCCTGTTCACCAATTCAGTGTCTATACAAACAGAGCTCATCAGCTAAATGAAGCTGGATCACTCTATGCCTCCGGTGAATTTTTTGAAAATAGAAATTTAAAAAATGGCGACATGGTGGTAGTTGAAGGTGAAGGTGGTACAAAACTTGTAGTCGCTGCAAAAATCGACACAACCATAAGCGGAGATATAGCATACTTACCAACATTTGACAGAAAACTCGATACACAGCAGTTTTTTACAAATGGATACAGATATGCAAGCGCAGTTATCAAAGGGGCTAAGTCATGAAAAAATCACCTACAACCCACATAAATAAATCGCATAATTTTTTCTCTTTGCAGGGCAATAGCTTTCTCAAAGAGAGTGATTGTTACACAATCGCTTCGCTTCACAAGAGTGAGAGGAATTTTCAAGGATTTTACATCTTTGAAAAGGAGATGTTAAAATGAATGAAATGGCATTAATTATAGAAACAGTCATTAAAGCAGTTACCGTTCTTTCAGTAATTGCCGGTATGGCGGCATTCGCTACGTTTATAGAGCGTAAAGTTTTGGCTTTTATGCAACGTCGTCTTGGACCGATGCATGTAGGACCTTATGGGCTTTTACAGTTAGCCGCTGATGGTATTAAGCTTTTTACAAAAGAAGATATAATTCCTCAAAATGCAGTGAAACCTATATTTAAAATAGCTCCTGTCATCGCGCCAACGGTTGCCTTTACTGCAATGGCAGCTATTCCATTTTTTCCAGAGTTTACACTTTTTGGGTATACGATTTCGCCCATTATCTCAGATATAAATGTGGGGGTGTTATTTGTTATGGGTGTGGCATCTGCTGGTATGTACGCGCCACTTCTTGCCGGTATGAGTAGTTCCAATAAATGGGCACTATTGGGAGCGGCAAGAACTGTTATACAGCTTTTATCTTTTGAAGTAGTGTCTGGTTTGTCCCTATTAGCACCGGTTATGATGATAGGTTCACTTTCGCTTATAGATATAAATAATTTTCAATCTGCTGGATTTACTTCATGGTTAGTATGGAGTCAGCCTTTAGCATTTTTATTATTTGTTGTCGCAGGTTTTGCAGAAACTAATAGAACGCCATTTGATCTTATTGAGTATGAAGCCGAAATAGTAGCAGGGTATGCGACTGATTATTCCGGTATGAGATGGGGTTTATTTTTTATTGGTGAGTACTCAAATATGATCACAGTATCTTTTTTAGTAAGTATTATATTTTTAGGTGGATATAACCCTATGTGGTTTATACCTGGAGCAATTGCAATTTTACTTAAAATATCAGGGTTTATATTTTTGTTTTTATGGGTGAGGGCAGCTTGGCCTCATGTTAGACCAGATCAGATGATGTGGTTATGTTGGAAGGTATTGATGCCATTGGCACTTTTAAATATCTTGATAACCGGCATCGTACTTATTTAGGAGTTGGGAATGGGACTAGAGCAATTTAAGAGTAGAAATGTAACTCCTGGATATATCTATTATGATGGTGAAGATAAACCAAAAAGTGGATGGGAGTCATTTAAAAGGGTTGTAAAAAGGGCGCTTAAAGGTGAACTTTTTGTGGGGCTTTGGATAGTCCTTCGTGAAATGTTTAGATTTGATATTCACACACTGCAATATCCTTCAGAGAAGTTTTTGATGGGACCACGTTATCGCGCGGTTCATAAATTATTGCGTCTTTTTGAAAGTGGAAATGAAAGATGTATCGGCTGTGGATTATGCGAGAAAATTTGTATATCAAATTGTATCAGAATGGACACTAAGGTCGATGAAAAATCTAGAAAACTAGTCAGTGAATATACGATTAATTTTGGTAGATGTATATTTTGTGGGTATTGTGCAGAAGTGTGTCCAGAACTTGCGATCGTTCATGGGGATGATTATGAAAATGCAAGTGAACAGCGTGGAAGTTTTGGATTAAAAGAAGATATGTTGACGCCTTTGGATAGATTTAAGGCTAAAGAGCAGAAAGAGTATCCTGGTTTTGGTGCATTAAGTGATAATGCTGATTCTCTTGTTAAAAAAACACCATTAGCGTATTAAGGTTTGTTATGTTTGAAGCTATAGCGTTTTACACGTTTTCAATTTTAACAATAGTCATGTTTTTGATTGTTGTTTTTAGTAAGAATGCACTCTATGCCATGAGTGCATTGGCGGGCGGAATGATATTTATATCAGGGTTTTTCTTTATGCTTGATGCAGAGTTTTTAGGAGTAGTTCAAATTATTGTGTACTCAGGTGCTGTTATGGCAATGTACGCATTTGGTATGATGTTTTTTGATACAACGAACGATGTAAAAGAAAATGTACATTCTAAAAAATTAATGTATGGATTATCTATCATTGCAGCTATTTTAATAGTCACCATATTGAGTGCTCCAATCTTCGGAGCCAATATAGAAGCACTCTACCCAACAGCTGTAGATGGTGTTGGAAATATTCAAATGGTAGGACTTGTTTTGTTTACAAAATATCTTATACCTTTTGAAGTATCAGCAGTCATGCTACTAGTAGCCATGATTTCTGGTATTTTACTCGTGGGCAAGAGGATGGATATGAATCTAACGACAGAAGACCATGATGAAGATAAAAGGGAGATTATATGATAACTTTAGCGCATTATTTAGTTCTCTCAGGGATTCTTTTTAGCATAGGTTTGGTGGGTGTTATGAAGAGAAAAAATATTTTAATGGTATTTTTCTCCACAGAAATTTTACTCAATGCGGTAAATATCGGCTTTGCAGCTGTTTCTAAATTTTACGGAGATTTGAGCGGTCAAATGTTTGCATTCTTTATCATCGCTGTAGCTGCTAGTGAAGTTGCAGTAGGTTTGGGGTTATTGGTGCTTTGGTATAAAAGAACTGGTTCTACCGATCTTGATAGCTTGAATTTGATGAAGGGTTAGTGATGGAAAAATATTTATATATAGCACTTTTTGCGCCACTAGTGGGATCTCTGCTTGCAGCTTTATTTGCGCAAAAACCAAAAGAACTTTTTACCGGTCTCTTTACCTCTGGATTAATTTTTATCTCATTTATAAGTTCTATGATACTTTTAAATTATGTAGATGGCGAAACAATTGTACATGTAAAAATGATGGATTGGATAAGTGCTGGTAACTTAGTCGTTCCTTTTGGTTTTGTAGTTGATCAAGTCTCTGTTATTATGATGGTCACAGTGACTTTAGTCTCAACAGTAGTCCATGTGTATTCAATTGGTTATATGGATCACGATAAAAGCTTTAATAGATTTTTCTCTTATCTCTCAGCATTTGTTTTTTCAATGTTGATTTTGGTGATGAGCGATAATTTTGTTGGATTATTTATCGGATGGGAAGGCGTTGGACTATGCTCTTGGCTGCTCATTGGTTTTTGGTATCACAAACATAGTGCATCATGGGCTGCGAATGAAGCATTTATCATGAATAGAATCGGTGATCTAGGAATGCTCATGGGGCTTTTCTTGATTTATTGGAACATAGGCTCACTTCAATATGATATTGTTTTTGCAAATATAGTCAACATAGATATAAGTACAGTCACCTGGATTGGTATATTTCTATTTATTGGGGCGATGGGCAAGTCAGCTCAATTTCCTCTGCATACTTGGCTGGCCGACGCTATGGAAGGGCCAACACCAGTGTCTGCCCTTATTCATGCGGCTACGATGGTAACAGCGGGTGTTTATTTGGTTATTAGAGCAAGTGAAATATATGTGCTTATACCAGAAGTTGGATTTTTTATTGCCAGTCTCGGTGCATTTGTAGCTGTTTTTGCCGCTTCAATGGCTATGGTTAATAGAGATTTAAAAAGAATCATTGCGTACTCAACACTCTCCCAACTTGGCTACATGTTCGTTGCAGCTGGGCTCGGAGCTTACTGGGTAGCGCTTTTCCACTTAATGACGCATGCGTTCTTTAAATCACTTCTATTCTTGGGTGCTGGTAATGTCATGCATGCCATGGACGGTGATCTTGATATTAAAAAGATGGGTGGGCTTTATTCCTCTATGAGGGCAACTGCAATTTTGATGAGTATAGCATCCGTTGCACTTGCTGGAATTTACCCTCTTGCAGGATTTTTCTCAAAAGATAAAATTTTGGAAGTCGCCTTTAATGAAGGCGCTTATACGTTATGGTTTGCGCTTTTTATAGGAGCGGGTATGACAGCATTTTATAGTTTTCGTTTGGTTATGATGGTATTTTTTGGCGAAAAAGTACATAAAAAATTGGGCTTTCATCCCCATGAAACATATCCATTTGTCATTTACGCACTCACACCATTAGCACTTTTAGCTATCGTTGCTGGTTTCTTTGAGCACTCTTTCCATGAGTTTACAACACAACTTTTAAGAAATTATGAATTTACACTTGATCATAGTGTGGGCTTTGCTTTAATATTAGCAACCTCTGCAATCGCTCTTAGTGGTATTGCGTTTGCCGTGTTTAAGTATAAAAGAGGTGGATTTAGTGACAAGGTTGAAGAGATGGGAATTTATAAACTTTTGATTAATCAATATTATATTCCAAAGTTTTATGAAATAGCAATTTTGAAACCATTCGCAAATATCTCACATTTCTTCTGGAAAAGTATAGATGTAAAAATAGTAGATGCCTCAGTAGATGCAATAGCAAGAGTTGTGCATCAAACAGGACAAAAGAGTAGAAAAATGCAAAGCGGGAATCTATCATCAATGTTAAGATGGATGGTTGTCGGTGTGATAGTATTACTTGCTTTAGCAATTTTTTTCAACGATTTAGGAGTTAAATGATGGATTATATCTTATCAATAGTCGTATTTTTCCCTTTAATTGCAGCAATTTTTGGATTTTTAGTACACAAGGATAGTATTAGAGCGTATGGTATTATCGTATCAGGAATTGAGTTTTTTCTTACCATTGGGCTTTGGCTTGGATTTGATAATAAAATAGCAGGCTTTCAATTAGTTGAATATATTCCACTAGTACCTGAGTTAGGCATTAGCTACAATTTTGGAGTTGATGGAATATCTCTATTTTTAGTAATTCTAAGCACATTTACAACCATGATAGCGCTTATTGGTCTTAGTATAGAAAAAGATATAAAAAATCTTATCATTTCAGTTCTTATTTTAGAGATGACCATGGTGGGCGTATTTTTAAGTTTAGACGTTATTTTATTTTATCTATTTTGGGAACTTTCACTTGTGCCGATGCTCTATATTATAGGTGCCTGGGGAAGTGACAGAAGAATTTATGCAGCCATTAAATTCTTCCTCTATACGTTTGCAGGTTCAGTGCTTATGCTAGTGGGAATACTATACATGGGTTACATCTACTTTCAAATAACTGGAGTTTGGAGTTTTTCAATTGCAGATTGGCAATTGATGATATTGCCTTTTGATACTCAACTTTGGTTATTTGGAGCATTTTTCTTAGCATTTGCCGTCAAAGTTCCAATGTTTCCATTTCATACATGGTTGCCTTATGCTCACGGACAAGCACCGACAATTGGTTCTGTGATATTAGCTGCGGTGTTATTGAAAATGGGAACCTATGGATTTATTCGTTTTTCCCTTCCTCTTTTTCCGGATGCAAGCGTATATTTTCTATATCCAATTGCCATTATAGCAATCATTATGGTCATTTATGCCGCTATGGTTGCCTATGCGCAAGAGGATATGAAACAGGTTATTGCTTATAGCTCGATTTCACATATGGGTATCATTATCCTTGGAACATTTGCGATGAATGCAGAGGGAATTACCGGATCTATATTTTTGATGATAAGTCATGGTATCGTCAGTGGTGCTCTGTTTATGCTCGTTGGGGTAATTTATGATAGACGTCATACTAAAATGATGAGTGAATTTGGAGGATTGGCGACAGTGATGCCTTCCTTTGCTACTATTTATGGAATTATGTTGATGGCTTCAGTGGGTCTTCCCTTAACGATAGGTTTTGTCGGTGAATTTTTATCACTAATGGGATTTTATAAAGTAAGTTGGATTATGACTTTAATTGCAGGATCCGGTATTATATTGGGCGCCGTTTACATGTTGAATCTTTATAAAAAATCATTTTTCGGTGAAATCACCAATGAAAAGAATAGAAACTTAAAAGATTTAAATAAAAGAGAATTAAGTGCTCTTATTCCACTTGTAGCTTTAGTTGTTCTTTTAGGTATTTATCCAAAGCCAATTTTAGGACCTATTGATGCGAGTGTTAAAAAGATGATTAGACTGATGGAAACGAAAGCTGTATTAGTAGATACAAAAGAGCATATCTTAAAAGTTAATCGCATTGGAGGAGGTAAATAATGTTAGCACCTATCTCAATTAGTTTGGAAAGTTTAAATGTAGCATCACTTTTTCCAATGGCAATCAATATTATAGGAGCTTTAGTAATTATTTGTATAGATTTATTTACAAAAACATTATCTAAATCTTTATATACAATGATAAGTATATTATTTATACTTTTATCTCTTGGTACTACCCTTGGTTTTACCGGTGACCCTAGAGGTTTCTTTGATGTCATATTAATGGATGGCATATCCATCATCGCACAAATAATTATATTGGTAACTTCAGCTTTGACTATCTCTTTAGTGCTTAGTGGCAAACGTTTTCAAGAGTTTAGTATGGCTGAATTTTATGCACTCTTTCTGTTTATGATTGCAGGGTTCCAATTTATGGTTGCTTCTGATAATTTAATTTTAATTTTCATAGGACTTGAAACAGCATCATTGGCATTGTATACAATGATTGCAATGCATAATCGTGCAAAATCATTTGAAGCTGCCCTAAAATATTTTACTATGGGAGCACTCGCTGCAGGATTTTATGTCATGGGAGCGCTTATATTTTATGCGCTTACAGGAAGCGTAGAAATTAATCAAATTGCGGAAGTACTACAAGCAAGAAATTTTGAACCTATTGTTGCAGTATTAGCAGGAACAGTATTCATACTTGCAGCTCTTGGCTTTAAAGTATCTCTTGTACCATTTCATACTTGGACCCCAGATATTTACGAGGGAAGTTCAGCCATGCTTGCTGGATATATGGCAGTAGTACCTAAAATAGCCGGTTTTGTGGTGGCTATGAGATTTTTTGATATGCTCCTTTCATCCCATATATTTTGGGTTGAGAATATACTGTATGTCTCCGTTATTCTGACAATGACTTTAGGAAATATAACAGCCCTTGTACAAGAAGACGTTAAAAGAATGCTCGCTTATAGCTCGATTGCACATGCTGGTTTTGTCATGTCAGCCATCCTCATAGGAACAACCGAATCCCATGCAGCATTATTTTTGTATTGGATCTTGTTTATGTTTACGAATATAGGCGCCTTTACTATGCTTTGGGCTATGAGAAATAGAAAAAATCTATGGGACGAGAGATATCAACATCCTTATTCTAAGTTCGCAGGTATGATAAAAATAATGCCAGTACCCGCAATAATTTTAGGTATATTTATGTTTGCACTTGCAGGCTTACCTCCATTTTCAATATTTTGGGGTAAGTTGTATCTTATGAGTACTGCAATTAGTAATGGTTTTATTCTTCTTGCTATTGTCATGGTCTTAAATAGTGCACTAGCAATTTATTACTATATGAAATTGATTGTATATATGTTCTTGATGGATCCTGTCAGTAAAAATGTGAGTATATATACAGGAAATACATCAACTTCACTAAAAGTTGTCATAGGATTTGCTCTTATAGTGACTATTGGTGCAGTATTATTTGTGGAACCACTTTTGCAAATATTATTGCCTCTTATCTCTTCGAGTGGATTTTAAAAACTAGGTGGAGCGGCATTGCCGCTTCAGCTAGTTTAATGCTCTAACTTTATTTAAAACTATTGCAGTACCTTGGATATTGCAGATTGCAACTGCGATACGCTTCCTTTGACGTGTTCTTGGAATTGAGAAGTATTAAATGTTTTTTGCCTCTTGGCTAACTTTGCAGTGTTGATGACTATTCTCTCTCTCAATTCTTCTTTATTTAAATTTCCGTCTAAAAAGTCTAAAGTTTCTTTTATCCCAATGGCCCTCATCGGGTTCGGCATTCTAGAATACTTTTTTTCAAGATGAAATACTTCATCAATAAGACCACTCTTTAGCATGATATCCGTTCTTTGAGTGATTCTTTCTCTTAGAATTTCTTTTGGAATATCGATTTCAAATAACTCGATATCAGCAATTAAGGGCTCTTTCTTGTTTTTTTTGAAATATAGACTGGGAGAGACATCAGTCTGAAGGTATATTTCTAGCCATTTTTCTATTCTATAAGAGTCATTGCTTTTTATTATTTTTGCTGAACAACTATCAATGTCAGAAAGAAGCTTATACGCATTTTGTAAATTCTGCATGTGCATACTTACTGCTTTTTTAGTATCGGCAGTAATCTCAGGTTTAAAACTCATACCGGTGATCATAGCCTTTAGATAAAAGCCAGTTCCTCCTACAATAATGAGATTTTTACCTTCACTTAGACTTTGCTCTTGTGCTTCTTTAAATAAGTCAAAAAATAGAGTCACATTAAAGACATCATTGACATGTAGGACGTCAATTCCAAAGTGTTTTATGCCATCCCTCTCTTCTACCGATGGCTTTGCTGAGGCGATATTAATTTCTTTATAGACACTCAATGAGTCAAGCGATAGTATATTAGCATTATATTTCTTTGCTAATGTAATGCTTAAAGATGTTTTGCCTGACGCTGTCGGCCCTAGGATTGCAACTACTTTCATCCTTGAGAAATACCAGAGAAAAGAAATATATCATCACGCTTCATCTGCGACCTTTTTAAAAGATTTGGTAGCAATTATAACACCTTTAAAGCGTTTTGTAGTAGAATAATCAAAAAGTAATAAAGGCAAGGTTTGCAAAAATTTCTAAAAGTATTAAATGATATCAATGAACTTATCATGTTTAAACACTCAATATTTTCTTTACCATTTATTTTTATTGCTATGATGGTCTCTTCCAAAGCGTTAAATGACACACTATTTTTTGGCTGGGAATTATTCTTCTTAGGGCTAATAGCAGCTGTAAGTGCTAGAAATTTTGCGATGAGCTTTAACAGATATGCAGATAGAGATATAGACAAAGACAATCCAAGAACAGCGTCACGTCCGAGTGTTGATGGCCGTGTTGGTGAGTTAAATATGAAATTGTTTATAGGATTAAATGCTGTTATTTTTATAGTGACTGCCTATTGTATCAATCCACTGGCTTTGAAGTTATCCATCCCCATACTTATAATTCTTGGAGGATACTCTATATTTAAACGTTTTTCTCCTTATGCCCATTTGATTTTAGGATTATCTTTGGGGTTAGCGCCAATTGCTGGTGTGGTTGCCCTCAGCCAAAGCGTCACGTTGTGGGCTATTTTATTGGCTCTTGGAGTGATGTTTTGGGTTGCAGGATTTGACTTGCTCTATTCACTTCAGGATATGGAATATGACAAAAAAATGGGATTATTTTCTATTCCTTCTGTGTATGGAAAAGAGGCTACCTTTTTTATATCAAGGCTGTTTCACGCGCAAACGATACTTTTTTGGCTACTGTTTGTTATGAGTGCTGATTTGGGGTTTTGGGCATATTTGGGTGTTTTTACCAGTGCTGTAGCACTATTTATCGAACATAAAATTGTTTTAAAAGATTTCACAAAAATAGACAGAGCTTTTTTTACTTTAAACGGATATTTAGGTATAGTATTTTTTATACTGATTTTTATTGATAGGCTTTGAAAATGAATTCGTATGAGAGAATGATGATAAGAGAGATGAGGGTAAACACAGATGGACTTTAACACTATGACAACAGAACTAATTGGCTTCATTGCTCTAGCGATTTTAGTGGTTATAATTTTTCTTATGGTCACTATAAAAGATGCTGAAACAACGAAAAAACTTTCACGCTTCGAGCGAAGTATTGATGAGGTAAGCCAGCAAAATCATAGACTTAAAAAAGAGATAGTGGAGATTTCAAAACGTTCAAATATATTTGCGGAAGAGATTAATGATATTGTAGAGGACAAAGCAAGGGAGCAGGTGCAACATGGTGTTTATCCTTTAATTGAATCAATGAGAGAGATTGAAAATGTAATGCAAACTTTTCAAGATGAGCAAATCGAGAGGATTGATAAGATTGAAGAACGCTCAAATGATATCAGTTATCTTCCTTCTCGCTCATCGGCCTCTAATGAAAAATTAATTATAGCCCAATACGGCGGGGGTAAAAGTGAAGCGGAGATTGCAAAAGATTTGCGTATCGGTGTTGGAGAAGTCGATTTAGTTTTAAAGTTAGCTAACTTAAAATAATGTCTCACCATGTGAATAGTTCTTGGCAAGATATAATTGAGTATGCCTACTTGGGTTTAAGTCCAGAGTATAGAGCTTTTTTAGAAAAAGACAAGGGATATTTTCCTTCTTACGATAACTTTTTAAATGCATTTAAGACTCTGCCGCTTGAGCAGGTAAAATATATTCTCTTCGGACAGGACCCATATCCTAGAGAGGAAAGTGCTATTGGCTACGCTTTTATAGATGGGGCTGTTAAAACACTTTTTAGTCAAACTGGTTTTTCAAAAGAAGTAAATAAAGCGACTAGTTTGAGAAACTTCTTGAAGATGTTACTTCTGGGTGATGGTTATCTATCCCCGGAAAATTTAACGCAAGAAGCAATTTGTAAAGTTAATAAAAAAGAGTTGATAAACACCATTGATGAATTAAGAGTTAATTTTGAGAAAAATGGTGTGTTACTGCTCAACACAGCGCTTATTTTTACAAGCAAGAGTGAGAGTTCGACCCATATAAAAGAATTTAAAGTTTTTATCAATAGGTTGCTTACTAGATTGTCACACAGAGATATTAAGTTGATTTTGTTTGGCAACATGGCAAAAGAGTTAAAAAAAAATATTCCAAGCGCGATAGAATTTAAAGTAATCCAAACAGTTCACCCCTATAATTTAAGCTTTATCCAGGATACATCGGTCCAAAGTTTTTTTAAACCAATGGATCTTTTACAATGTTAATGATGCTTTTGCTGGTTTTTGCATAATTAATGCTTCCAATAAAAAATTTAAGCCATATTTTTGCAAGATTGCAATATATTGTGTAAATTTTATCAAAAAGATTATTATTTAGTAGAGATAAAAAGAAACTATTTTTAGGAAAACATATGCTAATAGACGGACACGGAAGAACAGTTAATTACCTAAGAGTATCAGTGACAGAAAGATGTAATTTTAGATGTCAATACTGTATGCCTGAAAAACCATTTTCTTGGGTGCCAAAAGAGAATTTACTCTCCTTTGAGGAACTATTTTTATTTATCAAAGTCGCCATTGATGAGGGTGTCAATAAGATACGTATTACAGGGGGAGAGCCACTTTTACGTACAGATTTGGATAAATTTATCAAAATGATAAATGACTACAAAGGTGGGCTTGATATCGCTTTGACGACTAATGGATTCTTACTCAAAAATGTAGCACAAAAACTTTTTGATGCTGGTCTCAAAAGGATAAATATTTCTTTAGACACTCTTAGGCCAGAAATTGCAGCTAAAATTGCACAAAAAGATGTACTTAAAAAAGTCTTAGAAGGAATTTCAGAAGCGAGAAGAATAGGCTTCAAAGTTAAAATCAATAATGTGCCATTAAAAGGCATTAATGATGTTGATGTTTTGGATATGCTTGAGTTTTGTCGTGAACGTAATATGCCAATCAGGTATATAGAATATATGGAAAACATGCATGCAAAGGATAAACTTCAGGGCTTAAAAGGCGATGAAATACTGGAGATAATATCTAAAAAATATAAATATAAAGAAGTAAAAAGAGATGCTTCAAGTCCTGCTCAAATGTTTGAACTTGAAGATGGATATAGATTTGGCATCATTGACCCTCACAAGCATGACTTTTGTGAAGACTGTAATCGTATTCGCTTAACCGCAGAGGGCATGCTAATTCCTTGTTTATACTTTGACGAGGCCATGAGTATAAAAGATTCTGTAAGAGCTGGCGATGTACCCGCTGCAGCTAATATTTTAAAAGAGGTACTGAAAAATAAACCAGAAAAAAACAAGTGGACTGTTGATGGAGATAATGAAATTTCAGCAAGAGCTTTCTATGAAACTGGCGGATGATTTCTAGTGAGTTTAGAAAAATAAGAATTCAACAAGCTCATCTTTTTTTATATTAGTTTTATTATCAATCAGTGCATATCCATTGCACTTGGCTAAAACATTTAGCATACCTGCTCCAAAAGAAATGGCACTTTTAAAAGTCTGTCCATCGAAATGACCAGGTATCGCATTGGTGCAAGATTCCTTGCATTTAAAGGTATCTTTATTTTTTACAAAGATACTTTTACTGCTACGCAGATTTTCATTTTTAATAACTTTTAAAGTGGGAACTCCTAATATTTCAAAACCAAGCATTGCCGAAAGTGGAAGTCCTGGGAGATGCAACATTGGAGTGTCATTGAGATAAGTCAGAGCACTTGGTGTTGCTGGTGCAATTTTGACTTTATGAAAAAGTATGTCAAAACTCTCAAAATAAATAGCTTTACTCATAGCATCATGCATGCTCATAGCCCCAGTAGTGATGATAAAGTCACTTTGCTTGGTTAAATTATTTAAAGTATAAATGATATCTTTGATAGAATTTTTACATTGTTTTATGTGATGTATATTTGCGCCAATTTCCAATACTCTAGCGGCTAAACTAACTGCATTTGAATTATATACTTCACACTTTTTAGCGTCTTCTTCTACGGGACATAGATTATCTCCAATACTTAGTATACTGACTCGGGGACTTTCAAATACTCTGATAGACTTGAATCCTTGACTCACAAGCGAAGTGATACTGTGGGCTCTAATAAAATCACCTCGACTTAAAAGAAGTTCATTTTCCTTGATATCTTCGGCAGCTTCTTTAATGTTTTGATTTTTGATGACTGTTTTTTTAAGGTGTATCTCTTCAAGAGGTACAACTCCAATTGTCCCTTCTCTTAAAATATCGCCTGTGGACACTTCATAGCGCTCATTTTCTAAAATCCCAAATCCATCTTTTAAGCTGATTGGATATTTTGGAAGGTCTTCGATTGCATAAATATCTTGAGCGCAAATATGCTTCACAGAATCTAGGATAGGAATTTCTTTAGTATGGGAGATAACAGAAATCTTAGAAGTAATGATGTCTAACGCATCTTTATAGTTTATACTCAAGTTAATTCCTTTTCGCTATAATTATAGCTTAAAAATAATTATAATATTTCTCACACAGGTGTGTAGCTTCAGTGTGGGGAATTTTTTGGGATATATTCCAAAAAAGGGGAAGAAAATGGAAGAGTTGATGTCTGTGTCTGTGAATGTTCATATTGCTTTAGTTGCTGCGCTGATTATAATGGCTTGTTTTAATTTATATTTGATTGTTAAAAAGACAGAGTTTATAGATTTTTCTAAAAAAGTGCATTTAATTGCGCCTTTGTATCATATGCTTATGGCAGCGCTTGTTTTTACAGGGCTTATCGCGATGGGTGTCAATCAGATGGCACTCACGTTTCCTGTGTCATTGATGATAATAGCTTGGTTTATTATCTTTATATTGGGCATGAAAGCATACAAGAAGTATAAAAAAACAAGACTCAATTTCAGAGATACAGCTTTGCAACATGATTATAAAAAATTTGCTAAGAAAAAATACATCATTGATATAAGTCTGATGATTTTTATCACGATTGCTACATACATACTCAATTAAAATGCAGTTTGTCTATGGGGAATTTGCAGGAGAGCAAAAAGCAAGCTTAAAGATAGCGGAGTATGCCCATATCTTTAAAGTACGAAGAGTGGGAATTGGCACAACTCTGTATTGGCGAAATTTGAAAGACGACACTCTTTATACTTACAAGGTAGAAGAGATGAGTAAAAAAGAAGCAATTCTCAATTTGATTTCTACGCTTAAAGATGAGAACAGTTCACCATGTAGCCTACATGTAGGTTGGTGTATTGTTGATCCTAAAATAATCGAGAAAAATATTGCAATGCTAAATGAGATGGGAGTGGCAAAAATTTCTTTTGTATATGCTGAGTTTTCTCAAAAAAATTATAAGATAGATGAAAAAAAGTTAGAGAGAATCCTCATCAATTCAAGCGAACAATGTGGGCGGTCTTCGCTCATGGAAATTGAAGTATGTGAGAGTGTCGAAAAGTATTTAAAAACTTATATTAAAAGTTGCATTATTGATTTTAGCCAAGAATATTTGACTCATAATGGTCCAATAACCAATTTTTTAGTGGGTCCTGAGGGTGGATTTAGTCAAGAGGAGAGACAACTTTTTAAAAACAGGGATATTTTCGGTCTAAAAAGTCAAAATATTTTAAAAAGTGAAACTGCCGTGGTTGGAGTTTGTGCAAAATTGTCACTATAAGGCATATTGACTTGATATCAAAGGAAGTTTTGGATATAATTCCAACTCTAATAACCTTATATAACAGTAAACACCCTTTGATTACTGTATTTATAGTATTTATTTTATGACATAAACAAGGAAAAAATGATGAAAAAAGATATTCACCCAGAATATAAAGAGTGTACTGTGACGTGTGCATGCGGCAATAGCTTTGCAACAATGTCCAATAAAGCAGAAATGAGAATTGATATTTGTAGTGAATGTCACCCATTTTTCACAGGAAGTGAAAAAATACTTGATGCTGCTGGTAGAGTTGAAAAATTTAACAAGAAATATAATCTAACATAATTTTTCCAAAACTTTGATTTACTTTATTCCTACGCCGATAGGAAACTTAGATGATATCTCGCTTAGAAGTTTAAAACTCCTGAGCGAATGTCAAATTCTCTTTTGCGAAGATACAAGAATTACCAAAAGACTACTTTCTCTCTTAGAAGAAAAACATAATTTAAAATTTAATATAGTAAAATATATACCTCTTCATTCTCATAATGAAAAAAAGACTTTAGATGCGCTGGAATTAGATTTTTTTGATAATAAAATAGCATATTTAAGTGACGCAGGTATGCCGTGTATTAGTGATCCCGGAAGCTACTTTGTCTCTTTTTGCCAGGCTAATAGGCTTTCATATGAAATAATTCCAGGTGCTAATGCAGTACTATTAGCCTATGCCGCGAGTGGTTTTACAAATCCAAAATTTACTTTTTATGGTTTTTTGCCACACAAAGGCAAAGAGAGAGAAACTGGTTTAGAATTTATAAAAAACTCTCCTTTCCCCACCATCATCTACGAATCACCTCATAGAATAGAAAAATTAGCAGATGAATTAGCAAAGCTGATACCCGACGCAAAAGCAATTTTTATAAAAGAAGCAACAAAAAAATTTGAAAAACATTTTATTGGGACATGTGAAGAGATCAATAAACAACTCACTAGTGCCAACTTGAAGGGCGAATGGGTCATTGTTATCGATAATTTAGAAGAGAATAAAGGAGATGCAATAACCAAAGCCGACCTTTTAGAACTAGATCTTCCTCCAAAGCAAAAAGCTAAGCTGTTAGCAAAAGTTACAGGAGGAAGTGTAAAAGGTTGGTATGAACAGATGCTAGCATCCTCTTACAAATAAATTTCTTTAAATCAATCATATCAAGATAACATCTTTTTAAGTGATTTTTGCTACAATATCCAATGATTATTTATGGAAAACAACTATTCTTACATATTTTAAAACATTATCCTAATAGATTAAAAAAAGTTTATCTTTCTAAAACGTGTGAACCAAAACTTTTTTCTTCTATTGCTGGTGCAACAAGCACGATTGTGCGCGTTGAAAACAAGATGGCGCAAGCTCTTAGTCACGGAGGAAATCATCAAGGCTTTATTGCTGAAATTGAAGATTTAGAGTTTAATGACTTTAGTGTTGTTAAAAATGGTTCATTCTTGGTTATTTTAAATGAAGTTACGGATGTCGGTAATATTGGAGCGATTATAAGAACAGCGTATGCTTTTGGAGCAGACGGTGTCATTATAAGTGGTATTAAGAGTATAAACTTAGAAGCTATTATACGCACAAGCAGTGCTGCAGTATTTGAACTTCCAATAGTTTTGTATCCATCAACGTTGGATATGATCAATGAGCTAAAGCAAGTCGGCTTCACTCTTTATGGTGCGCACACGCATGGACTCAGCGCAAGTAAGGTTAAGTTTGAGCCAAAAGTTGCTTTGATGATGGGCAGCGAAGGTGATGGACTTCATAAAAAAGTAAAAGAAAAATTAGATAAAATTATATCAATAAAAATGGCTAGAGACTTTGACTCTTTAAATGTGAGCGCAGCGACAGCCATAATCTGTGATAGGATTAAGAATGGATAAAATTAAAAAACTAAAAGAGATCGGGTTAAAAAAAGTTTCTGAGACAACTCATATTGAAGAAAAGTTTTTGCAATATATGGTTGATTGTAACTTTGAAAAATTAGATTACCTCCATACTCATGGATTTATCAAAATACTAACAAGAGAGTATAAGATAGATTTTAGTAGTTGGCTGGAAGCATTTGACGACTATTGGACTGAGCATCGTGAAGAGAAGGAAGAAAAAGGCAAGGTTGGAAAAAACAAGCTGTTTATTTTTGTAGGTCAAGGCCGAGAGTCAAAAAAACTACTTAAGTTTACTGTCTTTGCAATATTTATTGCAATCATTGTTCTTCTTTTTTCAATTTTTCAAAATGAAATCAATTTTAAAAATTTTCAAAATGAAAATACTTCAAATTATGAGCAAACAGATATCATACAAGAAACAAAAAAGTCACTTGAAGGCATTGATGAAACAAATAATAGTAATATGCCAAATTTGCAAGAAAAAGAGATAATGCTAAATGATACCAATGAAAGTGGAGATAATTTAGAAAAAAAAAGCATTAATTTTGACAATGAGGCAATAATCGTTCCAAATTTAAAGGTGTGGATTGGGCTAATATATCTTGATGACAAAAAAAGAAAATCATTTTTAAGCGAAGGAAATTTTTCAATAGATTTATCAAGAGATCAGATTGTAACGACTGGCCATGGAAGTTTTAATCTTGTAGCTGCAGGCAAAAAAATAAAATATTTACAAGCATCACCCATAAACTTTTTAGTTAAAGATAGAACTCTCACTGAGATATCTAATGATAGATACAACGAGTTAAGCGAAGGTAAAAGTTGGTAAAAATAATTTCTTTTATATTCTGTTTTGTAACACTAATACAAGCGTCAATAGTACAAGATAAAGTTGAGAGTTTCATAGGTAAAAATGAGTATGAAGTTCAAAAAAATTTAATTTTAATTTTATTTAAAAGTGAAAATTTGTTTTTAAAACATGATGGAACAGTAGACGATTTAAAAGTTTTAAAACAATTGAAAAGTAGCGGGTTGCTGAAACTTTTTTATAAGAGTCCTCAAGATTTAGTTTTGTCATTTTATACCAAAGAAAATCCAGTTATTTTTATGAGAGTGATTAACGAAGTACTTTCTTCGATGGGGTATAACTATTTTTTAACAAAGAGCGTTATAAGAAATAACAGCGGCTTTTCATGGGAAATAAATTTATCCACTGAACACCTCGTTGATCCTATCTATTTTGCAGATAATCTTACCTCTAGTGGTTGCTACATTGATAAAATTGACAAGAAAAGTAGCAATGAATGGTTTTATAGTATCAATACAGAAAACATTGAAATTGATACCTCTAGTCTTGAACCCGATACAACTGTTGAACTAAAAAAACCTATAAAGCCTTATTGGATTAACGTAGAAGGGACAAAAAGTATATCTTTTCGTTCTCATACTGCAGATAAATGGCATCCAAGTATAGTTTTTTTTGATAAGCAACTACAAATAGTGAAAGATTACAGGAATGATAGTGTTGCAAATACTCTTAAAATTATTATCCCTGAAAGTGCAAAGTATGTTAAAATTAACGACATATATACGCTGGATAATATAAAAAGAGGACTATCTGTCTATTTAAAAAGTAAAGATTAAAAAAATAAGAATTGGAGAAACCCAGTAAAAAGGAGAAGTGATAATGTTTGATGAAATTAGGTTTAACACAATTGAGAGATTACCAAATTATGTATTTGCTGAAGTAAATGAGCTTAAGCTTAAGGCCAGAAGAGCAGGCGAAGACATCATCGATTTTTCTATGGGAAATCCAGATGGAAGAACACCGCAACACATTATAGATAAGTTGATAGAATCTGCAAATAAAGATAAAACACATGGATATTCTGCAAGTAAAGGCATCTATAAATTACGCTTAGCAATTTGTAAGTGGTACAGTAGAAAGTACGGAGTTGAACTTGACCCAGATACAGAAACAGTGGCTACGCTTGGCAGTAAAGAAGGTTATGTGCATCTAGTGCAAGCTATTACCAATCCTGGTGATGTAGCAGTGGTTCCGGATCCGGCTTATCCTATTCACTCTCAAGCGTTTATTATCGCAGGTGCTAACGTGCACAAAATGGGACTTGTTTGGAATGAACGTTATGAATTAGACACGGTAGCTTTTTTTAAAAATTTAAAGAAAACCTTTACAGAATCAGTTCCAAAGCCAAAGTTTGTAGTCGTCAATTTTCCGCATAATCCAACTACTGTTACAGTTGGGAAGGAATTTTACGAAGAACTCGTCGCCTATGCAAAAAAAGAAAGATTTTACATTATCAGTGATATAGCGTATGCAGATATAACTTATGATGGGTATGTGACCCCATCAATCTTTCAAGTAGAAGGCGCAAAAGATGTAGCAGTCGAAAGTTATACTCTTTCAAAAAGTTACAATATGGCTGGCTGGAGAGTTGGGTTTATCGTGGGTAATAAAAAGTTAATTGGAGCACTTCAAAAGATAAAATCTTGGTTTGATTATGGCATGTTTACGCCTATTCAAGTGGCTTCCACCATCGCTCTTGATGGTCCTCAAGAATGTGTCGAGGATATTATAGAGACGTATAAAAAAAGAAGAGATGTGTTGTTAGAAAGTTTTGCTAATGTTGGCTGGATTATTGATAAACCAAATGCTAGTATGTTTGTGTGGGCAAAAATTCCAGAAGCAGCATCACATTTGGGAAGTATGGAATTTGCTAAAGGTTTATTGAGCGAGGCAAAAATTGCAGTCAGTCCAGGAATTGGTTTTGGTGCTGGTGGTGAAGGTTATGTAAGAATAGCGTTGATTGAAAATGAAAATCGAATTCGTCAAGCAGCAAGAAATATAAAAAAATATTTAAAAAGTTTAGAGGCTGAAAAATAATGATAAGAGTAGGAATTATAGGTGTTGGTACAGTAGGGGCTAGCGTCGTTAGAATTTTACAAGAAAATAGTGATATTATAAAGGCAAGATGCGGCAAAGTTATAGTTCCCGTAATGGGAATTGTAAGAGATGCGTCAAAAGACAGAGGCGTAAATATTTCTTTAAGTACAGATGTAAATGATGTCTTGGAAAATGATGATATCGATATTGTGGTAGAACTTATGGGAGGAATTGATAAGCCTTTTGAGGTAGTTAAAAGAGCACTTGAACGAGGGAAACCAGTGGTGACCGCCAATAAGGCACTACTTGCTTATCATCGTTATGAACTGCAAAGTATAGCAGGCTCACTTCCTATTGGTTTTGAAGCAAGTGTCGCTGGTGGAATCCCTATTATAAAAGCATTACGTGAGGGGTTGAGTGCAAATCATATCAATTCTATTAAAGGAATCATGAACGGTACTTCTAATTTTATTTTGACAAAAATGATGAATGAAGAGGTAGAATTTGAAACAGTTCTAAAAGAAGCCAAAGAACTGGGGTATGCTGAATCTGATCCTACCTTTGATGTAGGTGGATTTGATGCTGCCCACAAATTACTTATCCTTGCTAGTATTGCCTATGGAATACATGCCAATCCTGAAGATATACTGATAGAAGGAATCCAAAATATCAGCAGGGAAGATATCTTTTTTGCAAAAGAATTTGGATACAGTATAAAACATTTAACGATTGCAAAAAAAGGTCAAAATGGGAAAGTAGAATTACGTGCCCATGCCGCACTTGTCCCAATTTCACAAATGATAGCCAAAGTAGACGGTGTTATGAACGCCATTAGTGTTGTCGGAGATCGTGTAGGTGAGACTATGTATTACGGTCCTGGAGCAGGCGGAGATGCTACTGCAAGCGCTGTAATTTCAGACTTGATAGATATTGCAAGAAATGGTAAAAATTCACCCATGCTGGGATTTAAAAAAATACTTGAGGGCAAAGGGCTTAGCCTTATGAACTCATCTGAAATTGAAACTAAATACTATGTTAGAATGAAAGTTTTGGATAAGATAGGAGTTCTTGCTAAAATTGCAACAATTTTAGGCGATTATAATATATCAATTGATAGCTTTTTGCAAAAAACTGATAAAAAAGACAAAGAACTCGCAACTATACTTTTCTCTACCCATATATGTAAAGAATTAGATATACAAAATGCCATTTCAGAGCTAGGAGAATTGGACTTTTGCAGGGAAAAACCTGCAATGATTAGGATTGAAGACTAAATTTAATGAGCCTATTAATAGGAAATGCAGCAGAAGAAAAAGCAGTTGAGTATCTCAAAAAATACGGATACTCTATTTGTGAACGTAACTTTTACTCAAGATTCGGTGAGATTGATATCATTGCTAAAAAAGACACTATTTTACACTTTATAGAAGTAAAATACTCAAAGCAATCAGATCCAATGACACGAATTACTCCAAAAAAATTAGCTAAAATAATAAAAACTATAGACTATTATATGTACAAAAATAGTAATGAGTTGGATTACCAAATTGACGCACTTCTAGTGAGGGATAAAGACATTGAAATAGTTGAAAATATTAGTTACTAAAAATGACTATGGTAAGTTTAAACTTATACAATGTATAATTAACACTATAAAAAATAAGAAATCAAGGAGAAAAGATATGGGAAAATATATAGAATTAAATGCATCAAATTTTGAGGCAACAATTGCCGAGGGAACTCTTTTAGTAGACTTTTGGGCTCCATGGTGTGGACCTTGTCGCATGCTAGCACCTGTGATTGAAGAATTAGCAGAAGAATTTGACGGAAAAGCAAAAATTTGTAAAGTAAATACAGATGAAGAGCAAGATATTGCTGTTAAATATGGCATTAGATCAATTCCAACAATATTATTTTTCAAAGATGGCGAATTAGTTGATCAAATGGTTGGCGCATCATCAAAACAAGTTTTAGCTGATAAGATAAATTCACTCAAGTAATGAAATTTAAACAAGGGGGGGGGGAAGTGTATTCTCCCCTAACTATCTGGTTGCCTCATTTTTCGGTGCTTTGCTGCTGGATGGTGCTTTTGCATATTCTAACTATCGGTATTCTGAATACAAATTTATTTATTTTTCTGATTCATTTGCAAATAAAATAGATACACAAGACCCCCTTATCGTTTTTGATATATTTCAACAAAAAAGAGGGCTAGAAGAGGGTGTTTTGTATCTGGAAATAGAAATGAATATGCTATAAAAGTAATGGTGAGATTCAAAAGATATAAAGATTATAAATTTAAGTAAGATAGCTTAATAAAAGTTATAAATTAGGAGCAATAAAATGATAGATTTAGCGATTATAGGTGGAGGACCAGCTGGTTTAACTGCTGGCTTATATGCAACTCGTGGCGGATTAAAAGATGTTATTATGTTTGAATATGGATTACCTGGTGGACAAATAACTGGGAGTAGTGAAATAGAAAATTATCCTGGTATTTCGCATGAGGTGACAGGTATGGAACTCATGGAAAATTGGCCAGAACAGTCTACGCGTTTTGGGTTGAAACTCCAGGTCGATGAAGTTAAAAAAGTTATTAAAAGAGAAGATGGTGTTTTTGAAGTAGAGATTATGGGTAAAGATCCTGTTGAAGCTAAAAGTGTCATAGTGTGTACAGGAAGTACTCCAAAACGCGCAGGCATCAAAGGTGAAGACAAGTTATTTGGAAAAGGCGTTAGCACGTGTGCTACATGTGATGGCTTTTTTTACAAAAACAAAGAAGTAGCAGTTTTAGGTGGCGGTGATACGGCACTCGAAGAAGCGCTTTATCTAGCCAATATCTGTTCAAAAGTATATATAATACACAGACGTGATACATTTAGAGCATCACCGGTGACAGTTGCGAGAGTTATGAAAAGTGATAAAATAGAGTTAATCCTAAATTCTTCTGTCAAAGAAATTTTAGGTGACGTCATGGGTGTTACCGGAGTTACAATAGTAGATAGTGATAAAAATGAAAGAGAATTAACGGTTCCTGGACTTTTTGTTTTTGTTGGAATGAATGTCAATAATGGCGTCATTAAAAATGAAGATGGAACTTTTATTTGTGATACAGATAAAGGTGGAAATGTAATTGTAGATTTAAAAATGAATACATCATTGGATGGTTTATTTGCCGCAGGCGACATTAGAATAGATGCCGCAAAACAAGTGGTTTGTGCCGCAGGTGATGGTGCAGTTGCAGGAATGCAAGCTTTAGAATACGTAAATCATAAATAATAAAGGCAAATAATGACAAAAGTAGGAATTCACGGCTCAACAGGTAGGGTTGGAAGACTATTGATTGATAATTTAAAAAAAGAAGAAAATGTTAAACCTTATATGCTTCATTCGATAGATGATTTTGATTTTCCAATCCCGTCGGATACTGTGACAACATCGGATGCGACAGAACTTTTAACAAATAGTGATGTAGTGATTGACTTTACGATAGCGATGGGCACAGAAGTGCTTCTGGAGGCCGCAATAAAGCATCCAACTCCTATGGTGATAGGGACAACAGGACTCAGTGAGCATCAACTGAACCTTTTAAAAGAAGCAAGTTTATCAATGCCCATTCTTTACTCTACCAATATGTCCTTAGGCGTTGCCGTTTTAAATCGATTGGTTGAACTTGCTTCACAGAGTTTAAGCGATTTTGATATAGAAATAGTTGAGCAACATCATAGGTATAAAAAAGACGCTCCAAGCGGTACGGCTATTACATTAGGTGAACATGCAGCACGTGGACGTGGACTTAATTTAGATGAGGTACGTGTCAGTGGAAGAAATGGTTTAATTGGAGAGCGAAGCAAGGATGAAATTGCGATAATGGCACTTCGTGGTGGAGATATCGTAGGCCGTCACACTGTAGGTTTTTACAATGACGGTGAATTTATTGAGATGAATCATACAGCAACCAGTAGAGATACATTTGCAAAAGGTGCTATCAGAGCTACTAAATGGATTATCAATCAGCCTAATGGTTTATATACTATTAGTGATTGTTTGGGACTTTAATATGTGTGCAATTGTTGGGGTATTTGGAGATGATGAAGCGGCTAGAATAGCTTACTACTCTTTGTTCGCTATGCAACATCGTGGCCAAGAGGCAACGGGTATTAGTGTGAGTAATGGCGAAAATATCAAAACAATTAAAAAGAAGGGATTGGTAACAGAAGTTTTCAACGAAACGGCGTTACAATATCTAACTGGTTCGATGGCAATTGGCCACAATAGATACTCAACTGCGGGAAGTGAATCTGTACTGGACGCACAACCTGTATTTGCTAACTATCAATTAGGCGAAATCGCGATTGTGCACAATGGAAATCTTATCAATAAAAATGAAGTGAGAAGCACTCTTATAGAAGAGGGTGCAATTTTTCAATCCTCTATGGATACTGAAAATGTAATACATCTAATAGCAAGAAGCCAAGAAGAAAAATTACAAGATAGAATAATAGAAGCGTTAAAAGTTATCAAAGGGGCATACTGCTTTTTAATTCAAAGTAGAAAAAAAATGTATGCCATAAGAGACAAGTATGGTGTAAGACCATTTAGTATTGGAAAATTAGAAAACGGCGGTTATATCGTAGCAAGCGAGACATGTGCTTTTGACTTAGTGGGTGCAGAGTTTGTGAGAGATGTAAGACCCGGGGAAATGGTCATTTTTGAACAAGGGTGTGAAGAATTTAAAAGCATTCAACTCTATACTCCCGATCCACATATTTGTGCATTTGAGTACATCTATTTTGCGCGTCCTGACAGTGTGATTGAGGGGAAAAGTGTTTATTCTGCAAGAAAAGAGATGGGAAGATCGTTGGCTAGAGAAAGCAGGGTTGATGCTGACCTTGTTATCCCTGTTCCAGATAGTGGTGTAAGTGCTGCTTTGGGATACTCTGAAGAGAGTGGAATCCCTTTTGAAATGGGTATTGTAAGAAATCACTATGTTGGTAGAACTTTTATTGAACCAACACAAGAGAGACGTGATATTAAAGTGAAGCTGAAACTTTCACCGATTAGCGCACTTTTAAAAGGAAAGAAAATTGTTGTTGTTGATGACAGTATTGTGAGAGGGACAACAGCAAAAAGAATTGTACGTATACTTAAAGAAGCGGGTGCTAGTGAAGTTCATATGAGAATAGCCGCTCCTACAATCGAACATCCATGTCGTTATGGTATAGATACTCCAAGTTACAAAGAACTTATTGGTGCGAATATGAGCGTAGAAGAGATAAGAAAACATATTGATGCAGATTCACTCAGTTTTTTAAGTATTGAATCACTCAAGAATAGTCTTGGAGATGATATGAATTATTCTTTAGTTAGTTTTGATGGAAATTATTTTATTAAATAATACAGGAAATTTTAATAGCAGGAAGACATTTTCGTTACTTCTGCTAGTGGTATATATTGTGCATTAACCTTTATCTCTTGAATTTTTTTCTTCTATTCCACTAAGCCCAAATCTACGTTCTAACTCTTGTTTTATTAAGTCAGGATTAACATTTTTTTGTGCTAATGCTACCAACGTATGAAAAGCTAAATCTGCAGCCTCATAGACAATCTCTTTTTCATCATTATCTTTCACTGCAAAACAAAATTCTCCGGCTTCTTCAACAACTTTTTTAAGTATTGAATTTTCACCCTTTTTAAATAGTGAAGCTACATAAGAAGTCTTCGGATCGGCTATTTTACGCTCCATTATAGTATGGTATAACTTATCACTTAGGCTGTAAGAATGTATTTGAACTGTAGATTCAATGGGAGTTTCTTCTTTATCGACTCTGTTGAAAAAACAAGATTCTCTACCTGTGTGGCAGGCAACACCGTCTTGCTTCACATGGAGAAGAATTGTATCCAAATCACAATCTAAATAAATCTCTTGCACATGTTGAAGATGTCCACTACTCTCACCTTTTTTCCACATTTTTTTTCTGCTTCTAGAGTAATAGTGTGCGAATGAAGTGGACAGAGTTAAGTCTAATGCTTCCTTATTCATATAAGCAAGCATTAGGACTTTTCCTGTGGTTGATTCCTGCACAATTGCAGGAATCAACTCATTTTTTAACCAGTCTATATTTTCTATCATTTTGAAATAGATGTATTTCTTTGAGTATCTTTTGTGTCTACCCATATATTTGGAACTGCGCCACCAGGTGTTAAGAATATCTTAGCATCACTGTTAACTTTAAGAGCATCGTTAAATTTACCTTGAACTTCTATTTGTTTAAGTTGTAGTAATTCACTTGATAAACTTTTACTAATTTCTCTATTGGCATATGAATCTGCATCTGCTTCAATTTTAACCGCTTTTGATTGACCTTTGGCTTTAATTTCTCGAGCATTTGCTTCACCTTGTGCAATAGCTGCAAGTTTTAATGCTTCTTGGTTAGCACGTTCAACTTCATATTTTGTTCTTTCAGCTTCTTGCTTCGCAACTTGAACTCTCTCAATTTGATCTTTAATTTTTTGTGGAAGTATAATTTCTCTCATTTGTACAGTAAGAAGTTTAACTGGGTCGCCTGGTTGTGCGTCCATTGCAAGTCTAATTCCTTGTTCTATTTTTACAGCAATTTCACCACGTCTTACAGGAAGTTCTTCCGCTGTATACTTACCCACAACACTTCTTGTGACATCTCTTACGACTGGGTTGATGATTTTATCTTCCCATGCTAGACCCCATGTTGCTATTGTTTGTGGCGCTGAATCTGCTTGTAATTGGTATTGAACTGTGATATCGATTGATACTGGAAGACCACGAGCATCAAGCACTGTAATAGCACTATTTGTTTTAATTCCAGAAGCTCTTTGATTAAAAGCAGCAGGATCTTCTTTTGAAGTATAGTTCATAATCCTTACTTTAGTATCAACAACAAAAACAGATTGAACAAAAGGTATAAATACATGAAAACCAGGTCGCATAGATAGTGGCTCAAACTTACCAGTAGTTGCTTTAATTCCAACTTCACCAGAGTTGATAACAATAAATGGCTTTACTATGGCTAAAATAACAATTACTGCTATGAGTGCATATAGAAATCCAGCTTTTTTCCCTAAATCTTTGAGAAATTTAGGGGGCTCAATATTCATACTTGGTTGACGTCTACCGCCATCATCTCCACCGCCACCGTTGTTTCCACCACCGTTACTACTTCCGCCATTTTTCTTCTTAAAATAGTCGTTTAAATCTACAGGCATAATTTTCCTTGTTTTATTTAATTTATTCTTTAACCCAGAACGAGTTCTAAGTTAAATTCCTATCATCTAAAGCTACAACTTTCGTTCTTGATTTAAATAATTGTTAGTATTCTACCATTAATTTCTAAATATAAGTTAACAGATGCTTGTATTTAGGGTTTCTTCCATAAACAACATCAAAATAGAGACTTTGAAGTTGCGCTGTTATAGGACCACGTTTCCCATCTCCAATAACATAATTATCGACATCACGGATAGGCGTGACCTCTGCCGCCGTTCCTGTGAAGAATGATTCATCAGCGATATAGACTTCATCCCTTGTTACTCTTCTTCTCTCGATTGGTATTCCAGCCTCACGAGCGAGTTCAAGTACTATCCCTTGTGTGATGCTTTCTAATGAAGTGTCATTTGGAGGAGATATTAAAACACCATCTCTCACAATAAAGACACATTCCCCACTGCCCTCAGCAATGAAACCTTCGCTGTCTAAAAGTAGCGCCTCTTCATATCCCGCTTCTACAGCTTCGTATTTTGCCATTTGTGAGTTGAGATAGTTTGCCACCGCTTTTGCTTTACCCATCGTGGCATTTACAGGATTTCTGGTATAGGATGAGATTTTAACACGGATACCTTTTTCGAGTCCCTCTTCGCCAAGATAACTACCCCATTCCCACGCAGCAATTGCCGTTCTAACTGGGGCGTTGACATGATGAAGTCCCATGATCCCATGACCTAAAAAAATCAACGGCCTAATATAAGTATTTGATTTAAAATTGTTTGATCGTAGCACTTCAATTTGCGCATTTTCTAACTCTTCGAGTGAAAATGCAGGCTTAATTCTCGTTATTTTCGCAGAATTTAAAAGTCTCTTTGTATGCTCTCTTAATTTAAAAATAGCAAGACCATCGGCCGTCATATATGCGCGTGTTCCTTCAAACACACCATTACCATAGTGTAGTGTATGCGTGAGAACATGAACATTCGCATCATCCCAATTGACAAGTTTGCCATCCATCCAGATAAATTTAGCTTTTTCCATTATGTGTACCCTTAATTCTTAAATAGATATAATATTAGCTAAATTAAGTTTAAATGGAGTTTTGCGCATGGGCTGGGAATCAAAAAACTTTATCAATCTGAGTGAAGTTGGTTTTGATATTGCACACTGTAAGATTGATTTTTCAATTATATCAGTTCGATGTTGTGACTTGGCCAGATATAGAAAAGCAATTCAAACGTATAAGTCCAAAAAACAACATAAACACACTCACATTCATTCAAGATGAGAAATCATTTTTAAATTTAAAAGATTATGCCCATTTTGAGAAATGTTATTTATTTTTATATTTTTTGCTATCATAGGGGGAATAATAAAATTTTGAGAGGTCATTATGGAAGGTACCATGAAAATTACTTATACTGTACTTTGTGAGAACGATATTAACCAAACCGTCACGGTAGAAGATCTTCTTGCGAATGAGAACATTGCTAAAGTCATTAAAAGTTACTTTGCCCCAAAACAACGCAATATCAAGCTTAGTGTTCTAGCCGGGGAAGCTATCAAACTCTCGACCATCAAAACAATCTACTCCTTTGAAATTCCAAAAGACGACTTTGCCGATGCATTAACCATCGCTGAGGAAGATGCCAAAAAGAACAAACGTTTCAAAAAAGGGTCTGAGCAAGTGGAGCTAGTTGATATAGAAACATTATAAAGGATAACTTAGCTCTTTTGCTAAAATGTTATATGTAAATTAAAGGGCCAGTAGCTTAAGGCCCTTTAATTTTAATCTTATATTTTTTCTTTTGCTTCACGACGTCTTTGGTGAAGAATAAACTCAGTATACCCGTTTGGTTGATTGCGTCCTTTAAACACTAAATCAAGTGCTGCTTGAAATGCGACACTTTTATCAAAGTTAGGGGACATGTTCTGATAGGCTGAGTCACTAGCATTTTGTCCATCCACGATGTGAGCCATTTCTTTGAAAGTATTTAATACCTGTGCCTCATGGATGATATTATGATGTAGCCAGTTGGCTAAATGTTGTGATGAGATTCTAAGCGTTGCACGGTCTTCCATAAGTTCGACATTATTGATATCAGGAACTTTAGAACATCCAACACCTTGGTCTATCCAGCGAACCACATAGCCTAAAAGACTTTGGATATTGTTTCGTATTTCTTGATTGACCTCTTCTTCACTTAAGTTGCGAGGTAAGATTGGTGGAGTCAAAATATCATCTTTACTCGCTTTTACTCTGCTGATGAGTTCTTCTTGTGTCGCTTTTACATCGACTTTGTGATAATGCAGTGCATGTAGTGTTCCTGCTATTGGAGAAGGTACCCAGGCAGTGTTTGCTCCTGAGAGTGGATGGGCTATTTTTGACTTCATCATGCTTGTCATGTCATCAGGCATCGTCCACATCCCTTTTCCTATTTGCGCCACTCCCTTAAATCCAACTGCTAGGCCTACATCTACATTTTGATTTTCATAAGCACTAAGCCACACTTGTTTTTTTATCTCTTCTTTTGGCAAAACTGCTCCAAGCTCCATACAACTATGAATCTCATCACCACAGCGATCTAAAAAGCCGGTATTGATAAAAAATACTCTCTCTTTAGCGCATCTAATACACTCTTTTAGATTGATTGTTGTGCGTCTCTCTTCATCCATGATTCCCATCTTGATGGTATTTTTTGGCAGGCCTAAAGAGGATTCCACTTTTCCAAAAAGCTCCACTACTAAACCTATGTCTTGGGGACCATGGCATTTTGGCTTGACTATGTATATACTGCCTTCATCTGAGTTTCTTGGGCCTTCTGTTTTTTTCAAATCATGCATAGCGCAGAGTGCGCAAATAAAAGCATCTAAGAATCCTTCGGGAATGAGTGAGCCATCACTCAGTGTAATTGCATCAGTATACATGTGCATGCCAACATTTCTGATAAGCAGTAACGTTCTGCCTTTTAAAGTAAATTCTTCTCCTTGTGGTGATAGAAAGGTTCTGTCTGGGGCGAGAGCGCGGTGAACAGTTTTGCCTTTGTTCTTAAATGTTGTCTCTAAGTCACCCTTCATCAACCCGTTCCAGTTTCTATACACTCTTACTTTGTCGCTTGCATCCACTGCTGCAACTGAATCTTCACAATCTTGAATGGAGCTCAGTGCTGATTCAATGATGATATCTTTTATACCTGCATTATTGGTTTTACCGATGGAACTTTCAGGATCTATTTGAATCTCTACATGTAGGCCATTGTTTTTTAAAAGTACGCTTGAGAGAACATTGCCTTTTTTTAAGAACCCGACAAACTTTTCATATTTTTGGATAGTGGTTACTTCTCCGGAATCAAGTGTGATTTTTAAGACATTGTTTTCTAAATGAAATTGTGTAATTTGCGAATATGAGCCATTTTGAAGAGGTGCAATAGAATCTAAAAAACTAAAACAACGTTTAAATACTTTTGCTCCACGAACAGGATTGTAAGCATTTCCTTTTGCATACTCTCCCTTATCTTCAATCAAATCAGTACCATAATATGCATCAAGTAAACTTCCCCATCTTGCATTGGCAGCATTGAGCGCATAGCGCGCATTATCTATTGGTACTACAAGTTGTGGTCCGGCTACATCAGTAATTTCTTTATCTACATGTAAGGGCGCAATAACAAAGTCATCTCCCTCTTCTAGTAAGTAACCAATGTCTTTTAGAAAAGCCTTCTGTTCTTTTTGTGAAAATTTGGTATTTCGACGTGCTCTATACCAATCATCAAGTTGTACTTGTAAGGCATCACGTTTTTGAAGGCAGGCTAAATTTTTAGGTGCCAATTCTTTGATAGTTGTTTCAAAACCGCTCCAAAATTTTTCCAAGCCAACACCCGTTCCTGGAAGAATTTCATCTTTTATGAGAGCATAAAGCTCTTTATCGACGTTTAATCCACTAATCGTGATTGTTTTACTCATAGTCCATCCTTATTGTTAATTACAAAAAGATTAGCATGTCCGTATGACATATATTAGACATTTTATACATATTAGACAAAATGTTTTTATTATGTAGCAAATTTACACACTCAAAATATGGTCGTCATGTATTTTAAGGTTCAAGCACTTTGTCTGATATATAAATCCGCTATAATGCCGTAAAATGATAATAATATGTATATTATTGGAGAAAGAATGGAAACACAAAAAAAAGAGAATATAGAGTTAACATTTCTTAGCATCGATAACGTAGAAGAGTTAAAAGAAGCGATGCTCTTATCGTATGAGACGATGCCGGATGCCTATTGGAGAAAAGAGGAAATAAAATCATTGATAGATAAGTTTCCAGAGGGACAAGTCGTCATCAAAGTAGATGGAGAGATTGCCGCTTGTGCTTTTTCTCTTATCGTCGATTATGATAAGTTTTCCAATCATCACACGTATACAGAAATTACAGGAGACGGTACATTTAATACACACACCGATAAGGGAGATATCCTTTATGGAATTGAAGTATTTGTAAAACCAGAGTTTAGAGGTCTGAGGCTGGGAAGACGTTTATACGACTATAGAAAAGAGTTGTGCGAAAATCTTAATCTTAAGGGCATTGCCTTTGGAGGAAGAATACCAAATTATCATAAGTATAAAAATGAAGTCTCTCCAAAAGAGTACATAGAAAAAGTCAAAAGAAAAGAAATTCATGATCCCGTACTTAACTTTCAAATCTCAAATGATTTTCACCCATCAAAGATTTTAAAAGGCTATCTTGAGGGAGACAAAGAGTCGGGAGAGTTTGCCGTTTTACTGGAGTGGGATAATATCTATTATGAGAAACCAAGCAAGCAAGCACAAGCGACGAAAAAGATAGTGCGTCTAGGGTTGATTCAGTGGCAGATGCGGCCGTATAAAAAGTTGGAAGAGTTGTTGCAGCAAGCAGAGTTTTTTATCGATACGGTTTCAGGATACCGGTCAGATTTTGCACTGTTTCCAGAGTTTTTTAATGCCCCGTTGATGGCCGAAAACAATCACCTCTCAGAGCCTGATGCGATTAGAGAGTTAGCAAAACATACGCATGATATTGTCCAAAAATTTTCAGAATTTTCTATCTCCTATAACATCAATATCATCGCAGGAAGTATGCCGGAGATACAAAATGGTCACCTGTACAATGTGGGATATCTCTGTAGGCGCGATGGTACTATCGAGCGTTATGAGAAGATTCATGTCACGCCTGATGAGGCAAAAGTATGGGGGATGCAAGGTGGGCATGACCTCAAAACGTTTGACACAGACTGTGGCAGAATCGGAGTACTTATCTGTTACGATGCAGAATTTCCAGAACTTAGTAGATTGCTGAGCGATGAGGGAATGGATATTTTATTTGTTCCATTTTTAACCGATACACAAAACGGTTACTCACGCGTGAGACACTGTTCACAAGCACGAGCAATTGAAAACGAATGTTATGTTGCCATCGCAGGGAGCGTAGGAAATCTGCCAAATGTCCATAATATGGATATGCAATTTGCCCAATCTATGGTATTTACCCCCTGTGATTTTGCTTTCCCCTCAAATGGCATCAAAGCAGAAGCCACTCCCAATACAGAGATGGTTCTCATCGCCGACGTTGATCTCGACCTTTTAAGAGAACTACATGAGTTTGGAAGTGTCAAAAATCTCAAAGACAGAAGAAAAGATATTTTTGAATTAACAAAGAAAACGAAATAGACGTACCATCCAAATTTTTCACTAATGGGGTCACTCCCCCATTAGACTACTGTAGATAATTTTTTGAGATTTTTGATGAGTGCAATGGCTGTTTCTTCGTTGAGAGGCTTTTCATACGTCGTTAAAATTTCTCTTGCAAGAATATTTGCACCCAAGTGCTGAAATTGGATTCTCATAGCTTGTACTCCTTTGGCCCCACCACCGCCACTGTGAGTTGCCAGTGCCACAATCTTTTCATCGAAGGCAACTCTCCAACTTTTTGTTGATCTTGAAGTCCACGCCATAGCGTTATTAAGAACCGGTGGCATGACGCCGTTGTACTCAGGAGCTACGATGATAAAAGCTTTGAGGGCCAATATCTTTGATGCCAAGTCTGATGCAGATTGTGGAATTCCATTTTCTTCTTCTTCGATGGTACTGTAAAGTGGTAGCCTTAAATCTACTAAATTAATAAATTCAACTTCACACTCTTGGGCGAGTGCTAATTCTTGAAGTTTTAACGCTAATGTTTGATTATTATTAGAGCTAGCAACCAATATTCCTATTTTTGACATTATTATCCTTGTGGTTATTAAAAAAGAGCATTATATGTAAGTCATACTTTTATACACGTTACATTTTTGGGTTAGTGTTTGAGATTTAGGAGAGACATTTCATGGAAGTACATAAGTTACCATAGTCATATCCCTGATAGCAATGAATACTTTTTTCTTTAGGCTTTCATTGGTATAGGAATGCCGAATTTAGATTCTTATTACAATGCTTGACAATATATAATATAGGGGTCCGGCACTTAAAAGCAACTTTTCTTAATTTAACTTTTTACGGTTGAGTTTAGATTTTAAAGCGCTACATGTAAAAATTAAGTTTAAAATTGAGGGCTGACCCTTGGCTTTTTTAAAATATTGTAACTAATTGTAACTAATTGTATTAACTTTAATTACATAATTAAGAATAAATAAGAATTTAAAAATAAAAGTAATATTATGTAAGTAAATAACAGTTTGTTATCTAAAATAAAAGGATGAAAATGAAAAAAATTATATTGGCAGCCGGTCTAGCAGCAAGTTTACTTACAACACAGGCAATGGCTGACAAAGATATGTATGTCGGTTTAGATATTGTTAGTAGTAGTAACGAATTTACGCTTGACAATAGTCTTGTTTCTGTAAGTGGAGATGACAATAGTGAAGCTTTAAAATTTAAGGTAGGTAGTACTGGCAATGATGGTTGGAGATATCAATTTTATTATCTTCGGGAAACTTATGATATGCCTGTTTTTGATGCATCAAATGATGTTTTAATTGAGATAGGATATGATATTATTAAAGGTTTTAAAGTAACACCTAAATTCTCTTCATTTATTCAAGCTGGTGTTGGTTTTGGATGGATGAATGTTACAGGTTATACAGAAAGCTCTTGGAAAGAATATAGCCTTAAAATTGGTGCTGGAGTTATGTATGAATTAGTTTCTCAAGTCGAACTTGTTGCAGGTATTGATTTACAGCATCGACAATGGCAAGATATCAATGTTGGATTTTATACAATTGATACAACTGAAAAAAGCACTAAGCTTTATGCTGGTATAAATTACTACTTTTAATAAGGGCATATTATTATGAAGATAAATCAATTATTCCTATTAGTATTATCTGTAATGTAATATTTTTTAGTGGGTGTAGTGCAGTGCCATTAGAGACTAAATAAAGGGGTCTGATCCGAATGGCACTTACTTAGTCAGTTCATATATAGTCACAAATTATAATTGGGAAAACAAATGACAAAGAAAATAGCAATATTAGCGTTAAGTAGTGTGGCAGTATTGGTGATAAGCGGATGTAGTGCAAAAGGACCACAATTTAATGGCTTTAAAGAACCAGCAAACGGTCAGTCTAATGTATATCTTTACAGAACATCTTATCTAGGTGCTGGTGTAACTCCTGATATACATAAAACAAATGAAGCGAATGGTCAAGACGAGATCATCGGATCGCTTAAGCCAAATGGATATATTATGACTACGATTACACAAGGTATGCATAAATTTTGGGCGAAAACTGAAGCACAAAATGAAGTGGATTTACAAGCTGATCCCAATAAAATATATTGCATCGAGCATTATATCTCTGTAGGTTTTTTTGTAGGGCACCCTCAATTTGAAATTGTAGATATGGAAAAGTGTAAAAAAGAAATCATAGAAACAAAACTAAGTTTACAAAACTAAATACTATAAATTTTACCATAGATAAGAATCTAACAAATCATTAGTAAAATAGTGAACAATCAAACCACAATGTTGCTTACATGTAAAGGATAAAATAACCTCTACATGTAAGACATATGAAAAAATAGAGTCAGGTATTGGGAATAACCTACTTTAAGTTTAACTTTTCTACCGTATTCTATAGACAGTTTTTGTAAAGTCTCATTTTGCATCAATGGATGACTATACTCAAGAAAATGAAACCATAAAAAGGCAAAAGCAAAGAGGGCTTAATAAATACTTTGATACAATAATATCTTTAAAACAAAGAGATAAAACCATAAAAGAAGTAGTAGAAGATGGATGCAAGCAAAGCAAAATCACAGAGTTTTTGCAACTCTCAAGAACAACGATATCTAAAATTATTGTAAAGGTTAGTCAATGAAAAATAGGTTATTCCCAATACCTGACCCCAATATTAAAAGATAAAAAAATTCCCATAATCATACTTTCAGCGCATAGAGAGTAGAATTAATAATATAAAAGATATAATCTTAATAAATAACTAAAAAACAATATGGGAGTTTTAAGGTGATAGATAGAAATTTAATGGCAGAATTTAAACTTACAACAAATGCTGAAGTAGATCAAATATTGCGAATATCTTCTGCTGCAAAACAAACAGCAATGGAAGAGCAGCCAAAGAGCGATTCAATGAATTTGGATGAAACAGAAAGAAGTATAATCTCTTTTTGTGATAGGGAAGTGCAAAAGGCAAATGACCTCGTGTATGACAAATTTTCTGCATTTAAGCAGTTGATGACAAAAGTTACCAAAGCTATCTCTAATATTGAAAGTCTAAAACTTATACATGAAACTTTTAGAAATGAATATCAATATAATATACGTAAAAACTCAAGTGAATCTGAAATAATACAACAAGAATTTAATTTAGCTAAGAAAGATTTATATAGCTTTAAAAGTGAACATAAATTAATAAGACAAGAACAATCATCGACTAAGCCATTACTTAATTGGGCTATTGTTCTTGTCATTGTATTTGCAGAATCTATCCTAAATGCTAGTTTTTTTGCAAAAGGTAGCGAATTAGGCTTATTAGGTGGAGTTATACAGGCCTTTGTTATAGTTATGATTAATGTATTGGTAGCAAATTTGGTTGTATTGTTAATTAGAAGAAGAAATCTTATATCAAATAGTAGTATAGAAAAATTAGGATATACACTTTTAAGTGGTCTTTTAATTGTAGCTACAGTATGTTTTCATTTTCTTGTTGGTCACTATAGAGATGCTTTAAGAATAGATTTTGAGAATGCCTATGCTTTTTCTGTATTAAACTTTAGCTCAAGTCCTTTTGTCTTAATAGATTTTGAGTCATATATATTAGTTGTAATGGGATTTTTATTTTTTAATATATTGATAATAGATTTGTATAAATTAAAAGATCCGTATCCTGGCTATGGTGAGATAACTCATAAGTTTAATAAAATAAAACAAGAATATGATACATTAAATTTTGTTTTACTTGATGATGAGCATGAGATGACTAAAAATATAAGTAAGAGAATAGAGTTATTGAAAACAGAAGCTACTCAAACATATGAGGAAATACAAGATATACATATTGCAAAGCAAAAATTAGAAAATAAATATAATGAACATCTAAGTTCCATAAAAAATTTAGCTATTACTGCTGTTAAAAGTTACAGATCAATGAATAGTGATATGCGGACAACGCCTAAACCAGCCTATTTTGATCATGATGTAGAGTTTACTCCAGTACGTGTAGAGTTCGTATATATTGATAATAAAGAAAAAACTGTTTTATTAGAGTCTGCAATGCAAAAAATACCAGAATATGAATTGGAAGCAAAAACAAATATTCGTAAAATTATTGAAGAATTAAAAGAGAATACGAAAAGTGAGACTATGTAAATGTCTAAAAAGATGAATAAGAGACCCAGCAGTAGTAATACAAAAAGAGCCAAACAAAACAGTGGTAATTTAGCAGGAATTTTAATAATATCTGTAGTTGGTATAATGTTTAGTGCAATTATCTATATGTATGTCTCTGTTTCATCTGAACAAGTTCCACGAAATAAAGATAATTTATGTAAAGTTGATGGAAACTATAATAAGCATATTATATTACTTGATATCACCGGTAGATATAGTCTTATTCAGCATAAAACGATACGACAAACTATAGAAAAAGAAGTAGAAAATTTAGAACTTGATGAGCAGCTTCAACTTTACTTTATTACAAGTAGTGTTGTTGCTGGAATCAAACCTTTAATGGAAGTTTGTAATCCTGGAAAGGGTGAAAATGTTAATGCCGCTTTTGGAAATCAAGAGATGATAAAGAAAAAATGGGAAGATAAACTTTACAAACCATTAAATAATATTTTAACATACTTTGATACAAATCAAAACACTGCCGATAAATCTCCTATTTTTGAAACAATTCAAATGATAAATATCGCATCAATTAAAAAGAGTAAAGAGGGAACTAAAACAAGATTTACGATTATCTCAGATTTTATACAACACTCTGATGATTACTCATTTTTACGCAATAAAATCAAAAATTTCTGGACTACAACTTATCGTCAAAAGATATATACAAAATTTGACAATGTTGATGTTAACTTAATGTTTATGCGAAGAAATGGTCGTGAAGAATATTTAGATAATGAATATTTAAATTTTTGGAAAAAATATTTTACTGAATCAGGAAGTAAAAATGTTACTGTTAAAAAAGTGGAAGGCTAACTGAATATTATGTTTTCTGAAATAAAAAATATATTTGTATTAACTTTTATTCTTGGTGGTTTCCTAATTGTATATGGAAACTACAGCGGTTACTATATAATAACCATTATTCTCTCTATCTTAATAATGTTGATATATTTTTTTACAACTCTTTATTTAAATACAACAAAGAGACAAATTTCTATGGAACAATTAGCTGATAGTAATTATTATTTAGGTTTTATGTTTACTCTGATTTCTATACTTATTTCGTTGATTGGTACAGTTTCAAATTCATATGATATAGACAATATTATAAATAATTTTGCTGTATCAATGATAACTACACTAATAGGTCTTCTTGCTAGAGTTTATTTGGCTAATTTCATACCAACAAATGAATCAAATAAAGAGATAATAAATCAATCAATCTCTGACAAAATGCGTATTATAAATGAAATACTGCTTGATAATATGCAAAAAAATAAAGTATTTTCACAAATGATTGATGTAAGAATGACAATTCTTGTTGAGTCAACGCAAGAGGCATTAAAACAATTTAAAAAATTACTTGATGAAGATTTTAAATCTACTATAAAAACTTTTAATGATTCGATAAAAAATATAACCGTAAACATGGACAATACACATAAAAAGCAAACGAAAATACTATTTACAGAATATGAAAAAGTAAAGAAAAAAAGTGAAGAGTATGAAGAAGTTATAGATAATCAAAAAAAAGCAATTATTGAATTTGGTGCACAAATTAAAAAAAACCTTAAGTAGCTTTAAAATATATGAATAATAATAAATCAGTTTTCAATCTTAGTATAATAGAGATAATACTGACACTATTTTTTATGTGTATATTTATATTTGTATATCAATTGTCTTATAAGACAAACAAGATAAATGAGTTAAATAAAATAGTTGAATCTCAACGAGAGATTACAGAAGATATTGTAAAAAAAAACTATCCTAATTTAGAAAATAAAATCAATGACATTATAAATATTGAAAAATACAAAAAGTTAAATAATGATTTAAAGAATGAAAACTCTGGAATCAATTATTTTAAAAATAAAGTATTAGATGATATGAAAAATGCTAATAGATTAAAAACATATAGAGAATATGATGATTTACAAAAACAAAAAAAAGAATTATATATCCAAGCATCGAATTTAATAAATAATAAACTTACTATAAATACTTTAAATGAATTTAATCAGCAAAATCAACCACTACATAAACAAATTCAATATTTGGAAGTAAAAGTAAAAAATAATTATCAGAATAAATTGATTCAATCAAATAATTTAAAAAATTTAAAAGCTAATGAAAAAATAAAATACATACTTTTAAAACTTGGTAAATATGACGCCCCTTTGCAAGAACAAATTGATGCTATAGATAATGAATTGAAAAAATTTAATACAAGCTTGTTAAGTAAAAATCATAATACAAAAGTTATATTAGAAAAGTTAAAAAGAGAATTAGCAAATAATTTAAACTCACCAAAATATATTATTGATACAAACAATATTCAAAAAGCACTAGACAACTTACAAAAGATCAAAAATGACACAACAGGAAAATATGATCCAAATACAAAAGATATATTACAAAAACTAGACCAAACGAATAAACCATTAGAGCAACAAATTAATAACCTAAACCCAATTAATCAAGATAAAGAGTTGAATGAACAGATTAAAGAACTAGAAAAACAGATTGATAAAAATATAGTATTAAAAGATCCAAATATCAACAAAGAGAAGATTTATATATATAAATTGAAAGAGGCCTTAGCTGGTATCAAAGAGATACAGAAGATTGAAAACAAACTTTCAAATAATAAAAGCAGGAAACCTACTATAAATAAGGATATCGAAAATACTATAAAGTACCTCGAAGATAAAACTAAACAACCTAATTTAAAAGCTAATAAAGATATTCAGTCAACTCTTGATAGATTTAGTATCAAAGATATGCCTACAACAGAACAATTAAGTGATTTATATTCAAACTTATATTCCACTCCAGTAAATAATACAAATATCTCTGAACTAAACTTTGTAATAAATAGATTAAATGAACAAAAAGATTTAGAGGATAAAATAAAATATATTGAGAATATTTTAGAAAAAATTGATAAACCAATAAATACTTTAGCAAAAGATAGTGTTGATACAAAGTCTAAAGATTCAAATAAAGAGATAACGGCTCTTCAAAATAAGATAAAGTATTTACAGAAAAAGATAGAAAAAAATGGAGTACTACACTTACCTTGTTTACTTGATAATGAAGGCTCTACAATATACCTATTTAAATTGTTTTTAAGAGATGACAATATGCATGTGCAACTTGGTTGGCAAGATGGGATAGAAGAGTTAACAAAAGGTCTTCCAAATTTAGATAAATTAGTAGATAAAACGATGTCACTCAATACGTTTATGAAACTAACTAAACCAATTTTTGAACAAACAGTGCAAGATGAATGTAGACATTTTGTATATTTGGAAGATGAAACTATTAGCAAAAAAGAGTATAAAAGAAAAACCTTAACAATACAACACCATTTTTATAAATATATAGATTATATCTGGTAAAAGTACATGCTAAGAATTGGAGAATTGGAGTCAACCCGAAATAGAACTATTTCTTAATATTTTCTTTATTTATCGAAAAAAGATAGAAATCTTAAACCCAATAGCTTACATGTAAAGCTTTACATGTAAGCAAAAATTCAGAAGACGGGGGACTGTAAAATAAACTTTTTCTTAATTTAACTTTGTCTCCCATCCAAATTTTTCAAAAAGAGAGTTAAATGTTTCATCTAATGGGGCATTTAACTTTAAAATTTCATGGGTATAGGGATGTCGAATTTCAAGTGAGCTTGCATGGAGCAACATTCGATGACACTCAAACGCTTCTCTGATAAATTTATTGTGTTCACCTCGTCCGTACTTTGTGTCGCCTAAGAGATGGTGAGAGATGTGCTTCATGTGCCTTCTTATCTGATGTTTTCTACCAGTTTTTGGCATCACTTCCACAAGAGAATAACGCGTTTTATCATAACGCCCGATGGAATGAGAAAGTTCAACCACCGCCAATCTTTTATACACAGTGATAGCTTCTTGCGCTTCTTTTTCATCCCGTGCATTTTTATCGGCAATTTTATCTAGTTTTTGTGTTAAAGGATGCTCTATCACTCCATGCTCATCGGTGTACCCACGCACAATGGCTAAGTATGTTTTTTGTATGGAGTGCTCTTTGAACTGCTCTGAGAGGAGCTTTGCCGCCTCTTTAGTAAGAGCAAAAAGAAGGACTCCCGAGGTAGGTTTGTCCAGTCTGTGTACAGGATAGACATAACACCCTATCTGATCGCGAAGCATCATCATCGCAAAGTAAATCTCGTGTGTATCTATCATCGATTTATGCACCAAAAGTCCACTTGGTTTGTTGATAGCGACGAGGTGCTCATCTTGATAGAGAATTTCTAGTTTATAATCTTTCCACATACCGAAATAGTAGCATAGTTTGTTTATAATTTACTAGAGAAATTTCTTTACAAAATTTTCAAGAGAGTTTATATCAAGAGCCCCAGACATTCGCTCTACCTCTTTTCCGCCTTTAAAAACAGCCAGTGTGGGAATGCTTCTTATCTGAAATCGTGAGCCTAAAGACTGTTCCGCTTCTGTATTGACTTTCACAAATTGTGCCTTTAGCGGAAACAGTTTGGCGCCTTCGCTAAAAACGGGAGCAAACATTTTGCAAGGTCCACACCATGGAGCCCAAAAATCTATAAACAGAGGTATCTCTGAATTTTCTATGATTTTATCTATATTGCTTGGATTCGCATCGATGATTTTTGCCTCAAGTAAAGATTTTTTGCAGTTTCCACAGTTTGCTTTTTTATACTCATCTTTTACTGGTACATTGTTGATGCTGAAACAATTTGGACATACGATTTTCATGTTATTCTCCTTTAACTAATTTACATAGCATATAAAATTCTTCTTAAATAGCAACAATTTTGTTATTTACAGGCGATATTATGATAGTATATAATGATATAAATTAAAAGGAGTATTGATGAAAACTTTAATAAAAGTAATCGTAATAAGTTTAGTAGGGTTTGGATATTTGTTTGCAGGAGCTGCACCAAAAGTATATCCGCAGGGGGAAGTCGGTAGATTGGTAAAGTTGGGAGAGGACATTTTATTAAAAACAGACACACATCCCTTAACAAAAGATTTTGTCGGCAATAAACTGAATTGTGCAAGTTGTCACTTAAGAGGCGATGATGGAAAGCCTGGAACGGCTGATGGCATTGCAAGTTTTATAGGAACGGCGACTGCCTTTCCTGCGTATTCAGGAAGAGAAAAAACAGTACAAACACTACAAGATAGATCAAATAACTGTTTTATGAGAAGCATGAATGGTAAAAGACTTGTGATAGATAGCGATGCGAGCGTTGCTATTGCTACGTATATTACGTGGCTATCAACCGGCATGCCAATGATGATGAATGAAAAAGCACCATTAAGCCCTCACAATATGAAAATATGGCCAAAAAGCTTTAAAAAATTTGCTGAAATTCAGAAAAAAGCAACGCATGAAAACTATGGTAATGGACAAAAAGTGTACACCCAAAAATGCGCTATGTGTCACGGCCAAAAGGGAGAAGGAATGGCAGCCTTTCCACCACTATGGGGTAAAAATGGTAAAGGTGAATGGTTGGCGTATAACACAGGAGCCGGCATGAGTAAATTAAATAAGGGCGCGGCGTGGGTGCAATCAAATATGCCTTTAGGCCAAGGTGGAAGCTTGAGTGACACAGAAGCCGCAGATGTGATGTTGTTTGTTAATGGGCAAGAACGAGCTAATTTTGATTTGGATAAGGGATTGTTGCCAAAAGAACAAATGGGATATTATAATTCAAAAGTTTTGAGTGAAAAACATTCTGTTAGAAGTAACTTTAAAGGGCTTGGTCTAGATATTGATGCCATAAGAGGAGATAAAAAGATTCACTAAATTGAGTACCAAAGAGGTTCTACAAGACCTCTTTGGTATAATATAACCATGAAAAAAAATATCTTTTATCCATCATCCTTTTTACGACTACATTGTTCATACTCTTTAGATCTTATAATGAAGTAATTAAAAAAGCGTTACATGCAAAGTCTCAAGATATCGCATTCCAAGAGAAAGATATATTTTTAAAGATATGAAGAGGGAAATTAATGGATCATTATAATGCTTTAGATATTTTATCTGATAAAAAAGTGCTGTATGCTGAAGATGAAGAAGGAATTCGTAGAAATGTAGTTGAGATATTGGAACTATTTTTTGAAAAGGTTGTCGCCGTAAGTGACGGTGTGGAAGCGATGGAAGAAATGACGTTAAGCAGTTATGATATCTTAATCTTTGATATTTGTATGCCTCATTTAGATGGGCTTGAAGCAACACAAAAAATTAGAGAAAAAGATAAAAAAATTCCCATAATCATACTTTCAGCGCATAGAGAGGAGGATTATCTGTGGAGGGCAATTGAGTTAAAAATCACAAAATATTTAACAAAACCTTATGACAAAGATTCGCTTATAGATGCGTTAAAACAAGCAGCCCTAGAACTGGTAGACAACAATCTTGATATTAAATTAAAAGATGGATGTACCTACAACCCTTGTACAAAAATTGCTTGCGGGGGAAGTGGAAATATAAAATTATCTAAGAGTGAAAGTAGATTGTTGGAATATTTTATAAAAAGAGCAAATCAAACTGTAACATTTGATGACATATATGATTATATTTGGGAATTTGAAATGCCAAGTAAGGAAGCGATAAAATCGCTGATAAAAGAGTTGAGAAAAAAAATTGGGAAAGAGTGTATAAAAAATATATACGGCATAGGATATATGTTTGAATTATAAACTAATTAACAAATTATTTTCCGTGAAAACTAAAACAATTATTTTGGTGTTAGCAATATATCTTATGCTCTCTACAATTTTTTTCTTTATTAGATATTTGGATATACAGGAATTTACTCTAAGCAGTCAAAATTCTGAGCTACAAAGGGTTGAGCTAGTTTATAATAAAATACTACAAAGGGCTAAAGATTTTTATATCACAAGAGGCTATGCCAATATAAATTCTTTTGGCATAAAAAAAGGGTTTGAGACAAAAGATGCAGCGTCTCTCCATACGCTGAGTGCCCCTAGATGGAAAGTTATCACAAAAGAAAATCCATATCTAAAGACTTTTAGTTTTTATGATTTAGATGGAAACCTCTTAACGTATTTTGGAGTAAAACCAGAAAAAAAGTTGCTTTATTTTAAAACTTTAGACAAACCTTATGATGGATTTTGGTTTAATGATAACTCGTTTAATTATCATGCCGTAGCAGAAGCGAGAGACGATAAATCAAATATAATTGGTTTTATAGTTTTTACAATTAGTCCAAAATACTTCCTCTTTGAAATACGAAAATTCATGAATATTTATACTTACATTGTGTACGAAGAATCAGATAAAGAAAAGATGCTTTTTAGGCTAAATGATAATGAAATTATCTCAGCCATAATTAAAAATAACAAGATAATAAATTCCCAAGAGATAAAAACAAAAGATGGAGTTTTTTTACCGCACATTATAAAGGGGGTGGGTATTGATGCGCAAAATAACTTTAAAATCATCATTTTACAAGATATTATGCATTGGAAAAATATCATTAAAAAAGCAATTTTACAAAGTTTAATAGTCTTAATAATACTCGCACTCGTGACAATAATGGTTATAAATTATGGTTTTGATATCATCTTGAAAGAATTAAACGAATCGAATAAAAAATTGAAGACAAGTCAAAATGAACTAGAAAATTTAAATCAAAATTTACAAAAAGAGATAGAAAAAGAGATTCAACTAAAGCTAAAAAAGCAGAGAGAAGCAAATGAACAAGAGAGGATTCTAGCGCATCAAAGTAAACTGGCAAGTATGGGTGAAATGATAGGAAATATAGCCCACCAATGGAGACAACCTTTAACAGAGCTTTCTACAATTTTGATAAATATTGAACTTTATTTTGAGAGAGATAAACTCACAAAAGAGAAATTCAAAAATAAAATCAAAGAAGCAAATACACAAATACTATTTATGTCTACAACCATTAATGATTTTAGAGATTTCTTTGCTTCTAAAAAGAAAAAAGCGAGAGTTAAAATATCAAATATCCTAAATAGAGTAGAAAATCTTATGGGCGCATCTTTAAAAAACAATAACATTCAACTTATATTAGAGATAAAAAATGACTTTGAAATATGTGGTTTTCCGAATGAAATAGAACAAGCTCTTTTAAATATAGTGAGTAATGCTAAAGATGTAATTTTGGAAAAGTTCATGAAAGATGCTCAGATTTTGATACGTGTATTTAGCAAAAAATCAAAAAATATTATTACTATTAGCGATAATGCAGGAGGTATTAAAGTATTTCCAATAGAGAAAATATTTGAGCCATACTTCAGCACAAAACATGCAAAAAGCGGCACTGGTATAGGACTTTATATGACAAAGACAATAATAGAAAAAAACAATAATGGAAAAATAGAAATAAAAAATGGTGAAAAAGGAGCAATTTTTACCATAATCTTTTAATTTCTCTATATTCCCCCTACTTTCCCCCCCATGTGTTGATACACTTTTACTAATAATTGAGAAAAGGAGTCAACATGGGGCAAGATAGTTCAAGAAGAAGTTTCTTGAAAAAAGGGCTAGCAACAACAGCATTTGCAATGTTTGCAGCTGCCGAAGCAAATGCAATGTCATTACAAATTCCAGGTAGAGACAAGCATGATCCTAAGTATATAGGACAAAAAGGTAAGCATTTTGTAATGGTGCTTGATTTGAGAAAATGCATAGGGTGCCAAGCATGTACATCGGTTTGTAAAGTAGAAAATCAAGTACCGCAAGAGCAGTATAGAACTTTTGTGACCGAAACAGAGCTAGGTGAATTTCCAGATGTAAGAAAAGCTTTTTTACCTCAACTTTGTAATCACTGTGAACAACCAGCTTGCGTTCCAGTTTGTCCTACAGGGGCCACTTTCAAAAGAGAAGATGGCATAGTAGTCGTTGATAATGACGTGTGTTGGGGTTGTGGATACTGTATAAGCGCTTGCCCTTACGATAAAAGATATTTCAATGAAAGAACAAAAACTGCGGACAAGTGTAACTTTTGTGCGCAAAGAGTGGATAAAGGGCTACTTCCGGCGTGTGTTGAAACATGTGTTGGAGGAGCGAGAGTTTTTGGAGATATCAACGATAAAAACTCAGATGTTTATAAGTTGGTCAATAATTTTTCAACTACTGTTTTAAAAGAAGCACAAGGCACAAAACCTCAAACATTTTACATCAGTTTAGATTCTAGGCTAGAAGAGTTATTTAGCACAACTCAAAGTTTGGATGACATGGTAAAAGCTGAAGAAGGTTTTACTAGAGAATGGACAAAAGCAAGAGCACAGGAGAGAGACAATGGATAATTTACAACATATTTCAACACTAATATCTTCTATAACTATAGAGAAACCATGGGGAATTGATGTACCAAATTATTTTTGGTTCACAGGTAGTTCTGCTGCCGCATTTATCATATCAAGCTTCGCGCATGTTTTCGGATGGAAGCAGTATAAGCCTATAGCCGGAGTAGCACTACTGATGGCTTTTGTTTTACTAGTAGCAGCTCCGTTAAACTTGATAGATGACTTAAAACAACCAGGTAGAATCTTGAACTTCTTTTTATACGGATGGGAGGACTTTCCAACTTCACCAATGAAATGGGGGGTTATCTTGCTGATGGCATATCCTATACTGATATTTTTTGAGGCCCAAGCTTTATACCGTGCATACTTTGTAAAAAAAGTTCAAGAAAGCACTGGTTTGGCAAAAGCTTTTAATTCTATTTTCACATTTGGCAATATGAGTTTAAGTAAAGAAGCACTTGATAAAGATCACAAAAAAGGATTTGTTTTAGGAGCAATCGGTATTCCTTTAGCACTTGCCGTTCACGGATATACAGGATATATCTTAGGGGCAGTTCATGCGAATGTTATGTGGCACACGCCTTTGATGCCTATTATCTTCTTAGCCTCCGCGATGGTTTCTGGGACAGGTTTTCTTATCCTTCTTATTCCATTTTTTCAAAGATTTTTATCTGTTAGAAAAGAAGTGGACAAAGATATGGTGGCAACACTAGCAAGACTTTTATCGTGGTTTATTGTATCAGATTTAGTATTGAGATTTTTATGGTTAACTTTTTCACTCACATTTGCAGATGGGGAAAAATACGCATTGTATAACTATTTTAGCTTGCATTTTGAAGATACCTTTTGGATCGATTATGTGCTGTGTTTATTTGTGCCATTAGTTATAGGTTTTACAAAATTAAGATATGTCCCTTTTGTTGTTTACTTTGGAGGACTGGTGACTGCTATCGGTGTTTGGCTATTTAGATGGAATACCGTTATCGGTGGACAAGAGATACCTCGTACAACACCTGGATTTTTACACTATAGCGCTCCGATGTTTGGGCAAGATAGTATCGTCGCGATACTCTCAAACTGGGGTATTTTGTTTGCTCTTATATGTGCAGTATTGTTAGTATTTCCCTGGGATGAAGAGATGGAAGATTGTTATAAAGGAGCAGAAGATGCAAAGTAGTAGAAGAAAATTTTTAATAGGATCAGGAACAGTTGTTGCAGCTGCTTCAGTAGCAGGATACAATGAAACTCTAAGCGCAGTAGTGACCCTTTCTGATAAAGGGGAGAAGGCAAAAGACACTATATATTTTAATTCTCCAAACGCAGAGTATAGTTTTCTCAACGATAATTTTGTTCCAAACGATGAGTTTAAAGTGTGTGCAACGACATGTATAGGGTGCACTACTCAATGTGGTGTCAGAGTTAAAATTGACAAAAAAACAGATAAAGTTGTGAGAGTTTTAGGAAATCCATATAACCTTCTATCGACTGACCCTTGGCTCCCTTACCATACAACTATAAAAGAGAGTTACGAATTACTTTCTCAAAATGGCAAGTTTGAAACTTACAGATCAAATGTGTGTGCAAGAGGAAATGCTGTTTTTGATAAAATTGATGATAAAGGAAGAGTGCTAAAACCATTAAAACGAGTCGGAAAAAGAGGCGAAAACAAGTGGAAAGAGATGGATATTGATGAGCTTATCACTGAAATCGTTAATGGCGGAAATCTTTTTGGAGAGGGTAATGTAAAAGGCTTAAAAGATGTGAGAGATACCACAACTCCTATCAATCCAGATGAACCACTATTTGGACCAAAATCGAATGGTTTATGCTTGATAGGCACCACTCATGAAGGCAGATTTACAACTGTAGTAAATAGGTTTTTAAAATCATTTGGAACAAGTAATTTTATGGGCCATACTGCTATATGTGGACTTTCAATGAGAGCTGGAGAAGCAGCGTATTTGGGAGATTTTAAAAAATATCCTCACTTAAAGCCTGATTTTGAAAATACAGAATATTTATTAAGCATTGGAACACCTCCGGGACAAGCTGGAAATCCCTTTAAAAGACAAGGCAAACTTTTGGCTCGCGCAAGAACAGAGGGCAATATAGAATATACAATAGTTTCTCCTATGCAAGGTAATAGTGATACGATAGCAGTAGGCGGGAAAAGTAGCTGGATACCGATAATCCCTGGAACTGACTTAGCTTTTGTTATGGGTGTTTTACAAATCATTATCAACAATAACCTCTATAATGAAAAATATCTCAGCATACCTAGTGAAAAAGGAAGAGCTACTCTAAATGATGCGTCTTGGACAAACTCAACACACTTAATCATCCAAGATGAAAATGAATTTGGAAAAATACTAAAAGATGGAGAAACTCCTTTAGTGCTGGACGCAAACGATAATGTACTAAAATCTTCAGATGATATATCGCAAGCAGTACTTGATTTTAAAGGAAGCGTAGAGTTTAAGGGTAAAACTTACAATGTTCAAACAGCATTTTATGAATTAAAAAAGAATGTCAACGAATTAGCATTAAACGAATACGCAAAAGAGTGTGGTGTGAGCGTCGAGAAGATGCACGAAATTGCTAAGAAATTTACATCTCATGGCAGACGTGCAAGTGTCGATTGTCATGGTGGTACTATGCATACAACAGGTTTTTACACCACATATGCCGTGATGATGCTTGGAGCCATGGTTGGAAATCTTAATTATAAAGGCGGAATGAGTGCTGGCGGTGGAGCTTATAAGGATTTTGTAGGTAAGCAATACAATCTTTTTGGTTATAAAGGCAAAAGTAAAATTAATGCTACTAGAATTGACAAAGCTGGAATGGCGTATGAAAAAACAAATGAGTTTAAAAATAAAGTTGCAAATGGGCAAAATCCTTATCCCGCAAAAGATAGTTGGTACCCACTTACCAATGCATTAGAGAGTGAAGTTATTACAAATAGTGCTAAAGGCTACCCGTATAAATTAGATGTTTTAATGAGTTTTAATTCTAATTTCATGTACGGTACCAGTGGAGGTGAGGCTCATATAAAAGAGCTTATTAGTGATCCTAAAAAAGCTGTTCCACTGTTTATTGCAGTGGATCCTTTTATCAATGAATCATCAAAATATGCTGATTATATCATACCAGATTCTGTTCTTTATGAAACTTGGGGAGTGGTTCATGCATGGGCTGCCTATCAAACCAAGCTAAATACTTTGAGATTTCCTGTTGTTAAACCAAAGCAAGATAGCTTTAAAAACGGTGAGCCGATAGAGATGATAAGTTTTATGATTGCACTTGGCAAGAAACTGAACCTTCCTGGTTTTGGAGAAAATGCAATCAAAGGGCAAGATGGGAAATTATATCCATTTGACAAACCAGAAGATTTATTTCTGAGAGCATTTGAAAATATTGCGATGGATGAAACACCAGTACCTGATGCAAGTGATGAAGATATACAGCTTAGTGGTATTGAATCTTATATTCCTTCACTGAAAAGAATTTGTGGGGAAAATTGGAGAAAAACTGCATATGTCATGGCAAGAGGTGGTAGATACCAAGATATTGAACATAGTTATGATGGTGAGTTTGTATCTCATAAATACAAAAAGCCAGTACAAGTTTACAATGAAAGTCTAGGGTTGAGTAAAAATTCTTTAACAGGACAAAGACATAGCGGAACTATCAAATTTTATAAACAAAGAATGGTCGGTGGCGAAACTTTTGAAAAACTTTTCCCAAAAGAAAAATTTCCTCTTATTGCTTTTTCTTATAAATCAAATGTATTGGCATCACCAGATACTTCTAGCACTATTTTGAAGGATATAAAATATACAACTTATGTTGATATCAATCCTAAAACTGCTGAAAAATTTGGTTTAAAACATGGAGATTATGTAAAAGTAGCATCTCATGATGGCGAAACTAAAGGGTATTTACGACTTAGACACGGCGTTCATCCTGAGACTATAGGGGTCGAGCATGGGGCCGGAAGACTTGGCGAAGGCGCTGTTGACGTTGAGATAAATGGTAAAGTGATTAAGGGCTTAGCGGCGAGAAAATCAGGTGTGCATTATAATAAAATAGGTTTACTGGATTCAAGTCGTAGCGTAGCTCTTACCTCAGACTTTGTGTGTGGTTCCAATGCAAGACAGGCAATACCTGTAAATATTACCAAAACAACATATAATGGGTAGTGTACATACATCATCCGAACTCTAAAGTAAAGGGATCCTAATATCCCTTTACTAAAGTGACTGTCATGGAATCTTAAACGCTTATTTATATTTACTTTTAAGAGGCATAGCCTAGCTATCTGAGCTCAAACTAATGTATAATAGCCATTAGAAAATACTTTAAAGAGATAAAAACAGTGAATAAAGGAAAGAAATGATAGAAATAGGACAGAATGCACCAGAATTTTGTTTACCTAATCAAGATGAGGTTGAGATATGTTTACGAGATTTAGAAGGCAAGTGGGTAGTTTTGTATTTTTATCCAAAAGACAATACACCAGGGTGCACCATAGAAGCGTGTGAATTTACGGAGGCTCTTCCAAATTTTGATGCATTAAACGCAGTGATTATCGGTATTAGTCCAGACAGTCCTAAGAAGCATGCAAATTTTATAGCTAAAAAAGAGTTGCTCATTACACTACTCGCTGATGAAAAGATGGAAGTATGTGAAAAATTTGCAGTTTGGCAGTTAAAAAAACTGTATGGCAGAGAGTATATGGGAGTGGTGCGAAGCACATTTATTATCGACCCAAAAGGTGATATCGCAGCACTATGGAGCAGTGTCAAAGTAAAAGGACATGTCACAGCGGTAAGAGAAAAACTTGCCACATTACAAGCGTAAGAGCTCGAAAGTGCTCTAAATTGCAATTTCTAACTCAGTCTCTATCCATCTGTCTCTTTTTGCGCTTTTTGCTTTTGAAGGGAGAGTGATGAGTCTGGAAGGATCAATTTTATAGGTACTGATTAACGCTTCTTGCACCAAAGAAGCCCTTTTATTTGCAAGATTGACTAACTTCTCATTTGAAATTTTTATCGTAGCCGTGAGTTCATTTTGCATTTTTTTGTTGAGCGCCAAGACATCAAGTGTTGGTTCTTCACTCTTTTCCACACGGATAAAACTCTTTTTTAACGCCTCATATTTTGGTGCTATAAAACTTTTTATGTATAGATTTTTTAAAACCATTCCATAACGATTATTTTGTGTACGGTTTTCATCTGTTTTTATTTTTGCAAGGTCATTTTTAACGATCGCTGCAAACTCTTCTTTTTGCAAGGCCGCCCCATCAACTATTTCATCATAGCCACCCGTTATTTTTATCTTGATGGCAGGTCTTTTGCCAAGTATCTTTTGAAGATTAGCGAGCTTCTCATGTTCGGTCGATATGATGGCAAATGAGCCTTGATCAAAATCGATTGCCTTTAAGCTATCTCCATCCATGGCAACGAGTGAGCCAAGAAACCTAAAGGGTGCAGTGACGATTCCTGTGATCATATTTCCCACAGCCTTCCAAAGCACAGAGCTATAACTAAATTCTGGATTATTCATATCGCCACTGACCGGTAAATTAAGATCTATTTGTCCATTAGAATCTTTGAGTAGGGCTAGAGCGAGTTCTAGTGGTAAACTGACTGCATCCGGGCTCTTATAGGTACCACCTAGTGTAATCGTATCGATATTGATTTTATTTGAGCCTACGAGAGCAGCTTTACTTATATTGTAGGTTAAATCCATAGACAATTTTCCACTCTTAATTTTGTAGCCCACAAATTTACTAGAGTAGGGGGTGAGAGAATTTAAATCTATGTTTTTAAATAACACATTGATAGTTGAATTCTCTTTTATCTTTAAGGGGATAAGTTTACCTTTTATATCAGCATAACCATAGGTATCAATTTTCCCCTTTAGCGCGATTAAAGAGGGAGTTGTCGCCCCAAAATCTAGTGCGGAAATTTCACCATTTAAGCTATGTATATAGGTTTTAAAGGGAAAAGGCAAAGAGAGATCACTAAAATCTGTGGTTCCATTGACAAGTTTTATAGGCCCGATTTTCACGTTGAAAGGGCTGTTTTTATTACCTTTACCTTTGACATTTTCATTTTTTCTGAGGAGATTTGAAAAGTTAGTCGAATGGTCTTTTGCGATATGAACTCTAATATGGGGCTCATTTAATGTGAGTGCTTTAATGTTTAGGGATAGCGGATGATAGACATAATTTATGCCATCTAGAGTGAGTTTTTTCCATTTTATAAGATTTTTCTGGTCAAAGGTAGTGGTTGCAAGAGCATTGATAGCCGTATTGGCTTCTATTTTTAGTTTGAGTTTTTTACTGAAATCTGCAACAATTTTTGCATCCCCATCAATACTGGCACTTTTTATTTTGAAATTAATAAAAGGTTCCAAATAATTTATAAAATTGCTTACATGTAGCTTTGAGAGTGTAGCTTGCGCAGTGAGGATATTTGTTTTTTGGGTGAAATCTCCAGCGACTTTTACATGTGCATCTTGAGTGATAGTCGAAGAGAGTTGATAGCGAATCGGAGTTTCTGTATGTGAAGAAATATCTTGTACATGTAAGGATAAGTTCTCAAGTCTAGTGACGAGAGGATTTTTTAAACTACTGTCCATAAAAGAGAGTTGTGTCTCATTGATATCAAACTCTTTAAGTAAAAAACTCCACGGTTTTCTACTCTTCTCTGTCGTTGCTGTTTGAGTATGTAGCGCAAAAGCTTTTACTAAATTTATCTTACCACTTTTCTCTAAAACAGAAGAGATGGAGGCGTGCTCAAATGCAATATTATCAATCAAAACATCTTGTTCTGGCCATTTTAATGCAAAGCCAGAGAGGGCAGTCTGTGGAAAACTTAAAATTTCACTCTTATCATCCACAATGGATACGTCTGTTAAAAGTGCTTTTGCATCCTCTATATTGACATGTAGTCCCTCTGACATATTCACATGATAAGGAAGTGAAAGCGATAGATTTCCTTTTTTTAGGCGAGCAGGTAAATTTGGTAAAAGATAGGAGTAAAACTTTGGTAATTCAAGGTTTTCGATTGTAATTAGCCCATATAATTTTAAAGGATGAATACTCATACCTCCTTCCCAGGTAACTGTGCCATTTCCATTTACGGTCGTGGTAAAATGATGTGCGTTTAACATTCCTTCTTCTGTAGTAATGTCATATGCATTAAAATTGGAAGGTCCAAAATTCACTTTAAAGCCCTCACCCCTCATATCTAAAAATTCCGCATTGCCATTTTTTATAATTAGCTTTTGTAAAGCTATGATTGGCAAAGATAACGGAGTTGCGGAGGGTTTGTCTTTTGTAGCCACTTTAGGAATAAGGTTTTCAAAATTTATTTTTCCACTTTTCTCAATTCTTGCATAAATTTTTGGAGAACTTATTTCTAGAGATTGAAAAAGTATGGTTTTCCCATAAAGAGCTAGGGGAGTATAATTGACATAAATTTTTTTGAGTTCTATTGCAGGTTTTAAATCTAAATCTTTTATTAAAATATCTCCGAGCGATAGCTCAAAGGAGTAGGGGTTAAAAGAAGCTTTTTTGATCTGTACATGTAGACCAATTTTATCTTTGATGATGTGTGGAGCTTTAGTGACTAAAAACCAAGGGATAGCAATAAATCCAAAAGCCGTATAAAGTAAAACAAGCAAGAGTGCCCAAAATTTAAAACTTTTCATATAGCTCATCATAATATACCCTCTATTTAAGATATAATCTATTATATCATTAGTATTGTAAAAAGGATAAAATAAATTGTTAGTTCATATATGTTGCTCCGTAGATAGTCACTTTTTTCTACAAAAACTAGAAGAAATGTATCCCGAAAAAAAGTTAACAGGATTTTTTTATGATCCGAACATTCACCCTTATAGTGAGTATAAACTCCGTTTGATGGATGTGCAAAGAAGTTGTAAAAAGTTAGGTATTGAGCTTATAGAAGGCGAGTATGATTATGAGGGCTGGATTGAAGCGGTGAGAGGATTCGAGGGCGAGCCTGAAAAAGGAAAACGTTGTAGTATCTGTTTTGATAACAGATTAGAACAAACTGCGCTAAAAGCTTTAGAATTAGGTGAGAGCGAAATCACGACTACACTGCTTACAAGCCCCAAAAAATCTCTTGAACAATTACGAGCAAAAGCCAATGAGATTTCGCAAAAATATGCGGTACATGTAGACACGCCTGACTTTAGGATCAATGGTGGTACGAGTGAGCAATTTGCTCTTGCAAAAGAAGACCAACTCTATCATCAAAATTATTGCGGATGTATTTTCGCGCTTGAAGTTCAGCGTGATGGCCAAGAAAGATTAGCCGATGAATTAAATTCTCCTATCACAGCGCAAGTACAACCCTCATCTATTGAAGATAGAATTGAGCTTTATACGAACGTTGCATTGTGTGAAGAGGCAGGTGAAAAGTTTCGGTTAAAAAGAGAGAAATTTTTAAATTATAGACTTTTACGAGCCTTTGTGCGTGAAGGTAAACACACTGTGATTCCTAGTTATTTTCTTTTCTTTTCTATAACGAATAGGAACTTTACAAAGGGAAAAATTGAGTATATCGAAGAGGGGATCGGGTATTTTAATCGTGAAGAAATTCTCTTTTTAAGTGTAGAAAAGTTAAATACTATTTTAAAAAGTTCCTATAAAAATGTTTCGCAAATGATGAAAAATCCTCCGAGTGTTGAAGAAGAGATGCACGTGCGCCAGAGCTTATCAAACTCCTATTTATCAACCTTGAACCCTATTATCGTGCTGGATAGTGTAGAAGAGAAAAAATATGAAATTTTATTAAATGCAAAAACCTATAATGACGTTAGAGAAGTTTTAGTTAAAATTGGATAAAATATAAAAATTTTGCTAAAGGCACTAGATGATAATTGACGTAGTAGAAATTCAGAAAATTTTACCTCACCGTTTTCCATTTTTATTAGTGGATAAAGTGACGAATTTGGTAGCAGGTGAGCATGTAGAAGCTTATAAAAATGTAACGATTGGCGAGCACATATTTCAAGGACATTTTCCTGATCATCCAATTTATCCAGGCGTGATGATTGTCGAGGGAATGGCACAGGCTGGTGGTATATTGGCATTTAAAAGTGCCAGCCAAGCAGAGCAAGAGAGTGCAGCTAACAAAGTAGTTTATTTTATGAGCATCGATAAATGTAAATTTAGAGCTCCTGTCAAACCAGGGGATAGATTGGTGTATAGACTAAGTGTTATCAAGCACAGAGGCAATATTTGGGTACTAGATGCCAAAGCTTATGTGGATGAGAATTTAGTGTGTCAAGCTGAATTAAAAGCTATGATAGTTGACAAGTAGATTGAGGTAAAAATGCCAAATATTCATAATAGCGCCATTATTGAAGAGGGCGCTTGTATTGCCGATGATGTTAAAGTTTCAGCATTTGCGTATGTGTCAAAAGGTGCCATTTTAGAAAGTGGTGTTGAAATTATGCAAGGTGCCGGAATTTATGGCAATACGACTATAAAAGAGGGTACAAAAATTTATCCTTATGCCATTATTGGACTGCCTCCGCAAGACATTGGGTATAAAATCGAAGATGATGTCAAAGTAATCATTGGTAAAAATTGTACACTGCGTGAATACGTCACGGTTAATGCCGGTACGAAAAAAGGCGGTGGCATCACTTCTATCGGTGATAATTGTTTTATCATGATATCTTCTCATATTGCCCATGATTGTCAGATTGGAAACAACGTGATTATGGCAAACAACGTCGCATTGGGAGGACATGTTGAGATAGGTAGCTTCACGGTTATCGGCGGGTTAACTCCCATCCATCAGTTTGTAAAAATCGGTGAGGGGTGTATGATCGGCGGGGCAAGTGCCATTAGCCAAGATATTCCTCCTTTTTGTTTAGCTGAGGGAAATCGTGCAGTTGTAAAAGGGTTAAATGCAATAGGCTTAAAAAGAAGATTTAATACGGAAGATATTCGTGCTATTCAAAGTGCGTATAGAAAACTTTTTAGGAGTGGTGAAGCTATAAAAGATGTGGCGAAAAAGCTTTTAGAAAAAGACAGTAATGAAAAAGTAGTACAAATGTGTAATTTTATAATTGAGACAAAACGTGGAATACCGTATGAGAGGAAAGATGATGGCAAATAAAGAGTGTAGTTTTTGTGGTTCCAAAGAAGGAGCTGATACAAGGCTAATTGCAGGTGAGGGTGTTTTTATATGTGAACACTGTGTGATTTCAGCGTATAAAATATTTTTTGGTGATTTAAAAGAAGAAGAAGAGAAAAAAGAAGAAAAACTCTTGAGTCAAGAATTAATAGCTCCAAAAGAGTTAAAAAAAGTATTGGATGGATATGTGATAGGCCAAGAGCGCGCAAAAAAAGTATTTTGTGTCGGCGTGTACAATCACTATAAAAGAATTTTTAAACACAATAGCATTGAAGACGATACAGAAATTTCAAAATCAAATATATTACTAGTGGGACCAACGGGAAGCGGTAAAACACTGATGGCTCAAACATTGGCAAAGTTTTTAGATGTTCCAATTGCGATTGCTGATGCGACTAGTTTAACGGAAGCCGGATATGTTGGTGAAGACGTTGAAAATATTTTAACGCGATTACTTCAAGCAGCAGATGGTGACGTTGCACGAGCTGAGCAAGGGATAGTATTTATTGATGAGGTTGACAAAGTTGCCCGTATGAGTGAAAATCGTTCAATTACGAGAGACGTATCGGGTGAAGGTGTTCAGCAGGCACTTTTGAAAATTATTGAGGGAAGCGTTGTTAATATTCCGCCAAAAGGTGGAAGAAAACATCCTAATCAAGAATTTATACAGATAGATACTAGGAATATTTTATTTATTTGTGGAGGTGCGTTTGATGGCCTTGAAGATATAATAAAAAGAAGAGTGGGTAGAAATGTTCTAGGGTTTGATCAAGAAAAGAGAGTAAAAAGTGATGACTCAAAGCTTTTAGAAATCATTGAGCCTGATGATTTAGTTCACTATGGATTGATCCCAGAGTTAATAGGACGTTTACATGTACTTGCCACTTTAAGTGAAATTTCCAAAGAAGATATGGTAAGAATTTTGACAGAACCTCAAAATGCAATTTTTAAACAGTACAAAAAACTTTTTGCTATTGATAATGTTGAGTTGACTTTTGAGAAAGAAGCTTTAGAAGAAGTAGCTACTCTAGCTATTAAAAGAAAAACTGGGGCTAGAGGGTTACGAAGTATTATGGAAGAGCTGATGACGGATGTGATGTATGAACTTCCTGAGCTTGAGGGCTATGAAATAGTCATTACGAAAGATGTTGTTGTAAAGGGCGAAAAACCTTTATATATTAAAAAAAATAAAAAAAGTGCATAAGGTAAGCGAATGATTATTGATCAGATAATTGGTTTTTTCTCGAGTGATATGAGTATAGATCTTGGTACAGCAAATACATTAGTATTGCTAAAAGGCCAAGGTGTCATCATCAATGAACCATCAGTTGTAGCAGTTCAAAGAGACAAATATGGTAGACAAAAGATTTTAGCAGTCGGACAAGAAGCTAAAAATATGGTTGGTAAAACACCTGGAAATATAGAAGCAATTCGTCCTATGAGAGATGGGGTTATTGCTGATTTTGACATTACTGAAAAGATGATCAGATACTTTATAGAAAAAGCACATAATAGAAAAAGTTTTTTAAGACCCCGTATCATTATCTGTGTTCCTTATGGATTGACACAGGTGGAGAGAAAAGCGGTGCGTGAATCAGCTTTGAGTGCAGGTGCACGCGAAGTATTCTTAATAGAAGAGCCAATGGCTGCAGCAATTGGAGCTGGTTTACCAATTCGTGACCCAAGAGGTAGTTTGATTGTTGATATTGGTGGCGGTACGACGGAAATTGGGGTTGTCTCTTTGGGTGGACTTGTTATCTCAAAATCAATTAGAGTAGCTGGCGATAAAATAGATTTAGCCATAGTTGATTATGTAAAAAGAAAATACAATCTTTTGATTGGTGAGCGAACTGGTGAAGAGATTAAAATAAAAATAGGCAGTGCAATCCTTCAAGATCCACCACTAGTGATGCTTGTCAAAGGTCGTGACCAAGTGAGCGGACTTTTAAGTAGAATTGAATTGACCAGCGAAGATGTAAGAGAGGCAACGAAAGAGCCACTAAGAGAAATAGCGGATGCTCTCAAAGATGTATTAGAAGTCATGCCTCCAGATCTTGCCGGGGATATCGTTGAAAATGGAGTGGTGCTCACAGGGGGTGGTGCACTGATTCGTGGAATTGATAAATATTTATCAGACATTGTAAAACTTCCAGTATTTGTAGCAGATGAGCCTTTGTTGGCGGTTGCAAGAGGTACGGGTAAAGTTTTAGAAGAAATTAAACTGTTACAACAATTGGCAAATGAATAAACTAAAAGTTTTATTTTTTATAGGAGTATTCGTTTTTATTTCGTTGAAGTATGGAGATAGCGCTAGGGGCGTTTTTTTAAGGGTAGCAAACTCTACCCTCTCCGTTTATTTAAGCGCAAAAAACAGTTTCGAAAATACATTGAGCGAACATTTCGCACAAAAGAGTGAAATACAAACATTGAGAGCAGAAAATGCAAAATTAAAAGTTTCAGCAGAACTTTTAAATGCTTTTGCCGGTAAGTTGAATGAACTTTTAAAAGTAAATAATGTTAAAGAATACAATCCAAAGGTACAGTTAGTAAGTTCTGTTTCTTATGCAAAATTAAATGATTTTTATAAGGTTTGGATAGATTATGAAGATTTTAATGCTTCAAAGATTTATGGACTTTTATACAATGGAAATAGTGCTGGAATCGTAGTGCAAAAAGATGGAAATCCATTGGCTCTTTTACTAGGAGACCCTAAGTCTATATTTTCAGTCTTTGTGGGAGACCAAAAGATTCCTGGAGTTGTAGCTGGGAAAAATAAAGAAGTGCAAGTTAAATATATTCCATTGTGGATGAATCCAAAAGTGGGAGATAGAGTTGTGACAAGTGGATTGGATGGGATATTTTTTAGTGGAGTTGGGGTGGGAGTTGTCAAAAAAATAATCAATGAAGAACTTTCAAAAACAGCTGTCATTGAGCCATATGTAAAAGTAAGTGTGCCTCTCTTTTATCATATAATCAAAGAAAATTAGAGTTGAATCTAGAACTAAGATTTAGAGTTAGATTGAATGCTATAAAGGGAAAGAATAAATGCCAAAACGTAATGATATAAAAACAATACTACTAATAGGATCAGGTCCTATCATTATAGGGCAAGCATGTGAATTTGATTATTCTGGTACGCAGGCAACAAAAACTTTAAAAGAGTTAGGATATCGAGTCGTCCTTGTCAATTCTAATCCGGCAACTATTATGACTGACCCTGAATTTGCGGATAGAACTTACATAGAGCCAATTAATGAAGAGATAATCGCTAAAATTATTAAAAAAGAAAATGTTGACGCAATCTTACCTACAATGGGTGGGCAAACTGCATTAAATGCGGCAATGAGTATGCATGAAAAAGGCATGCTTGAAGGAATAGTCTTTTTGGGTGCAACTCCTGCAGCGATTAAAAAAGGCGAAGATAGACAAGCTTTCAAAGAAGCGATGATTAAAATTGGCATGGATGTACCTATTAGTCGCTATGCCTATAACGTAGAAGAAGCATTGATTGCAGCTGAAGAAATTGGTTTTCCGCTCATCATTAGAGCCTCCTATACACTAGCAGGCGGAGGTAGTGGTGTTGCTTACAATATTGATGAATTTAAAGAGTTAGCAAGTACAGGTTTAGAGATTAGTCCAGTGACTGAAATTTTGATTGAAGAGTCTCTGCTTGGATGGAAAGAGTATGAGATGGAGGTTATTCGTGACAATAAGGATAACTGTATCATCGTATGCTCAATCGAAAATTTTGATCCAATGGGTGTGCATACCGGTGATAGTATTACGGTTGCTCCAGCACTAACGCTAACAGATAAAGAGTACCAAAAGATGAGAAATGCATCGTTTGCAATACTTCGCGAAATCGGCGTAGATACGGGCGGTAGTAACGTTCAATTTTCAATCGACCCAAAAACTGGACGTATGACTGTTATCGAGATGAACCCTCGTGTTAGTAGAAGTTCTGCTCTGGCTTCAAAGGCTACAGGTTATCCGATAGCGAAAGTTGCAACACTCTTAGCGGTAGGTTTTACGCTCGATGAAATTACCAATGACATCACGGGAACAGCAGCTAGTTTTGAACCAGTCATTGATTATATTGTGACTAAAATTCCTCGTTTTACATTTGAAAAATTTCCAATGGCAGATTCAACTCTAACAACTTCAATGAAGAGTATTGGTGAAGTTATGGCAATAGGTAGAACGTTTAAAGAGTCTTTTCAAAAGGCACTCTGTTCACTTGAAACAGGATTGAGTGGCTTTGATGAAATTACTTATGATATGAATAAATTAAAAAAAGAGATACGTCGTCCCAATGATGTAAGAATGCTTTGTGTAATGGAAGGTCTTGGACGTGGCCTTAGTGTAGATGAAGTGTATGAACTGAGCAAAATTGATAAGTGGTATTTAAATCAATTTAAAGAATTATTTGAGTTTGAAAAAAAGTTAGATATGTTTGCCCTAAATGATGAAAAACTTTTACGTGAAGCAAAAACTTATGGGTTTTCAGATAAAAAAATAGCTTGGCTAATTAACAAGTATGACAACTTGGAATTAACTCAAAATGATATATATTCTGCCCGTGCGAAATTAGGAATTGATTTTGAGTATAACGAAGTAGATACATGCGCTGCTGAATTTAAAGCACTCACGCCTTATCTGTACTCTACTACCAACATAACTAAACTTCCAAAACAAGAAGTAAAAAAAGACACTAGTAAAAAAGTGATGATTATTGGTGGTGGACCAAATAGAATTGGGCAGGGAATTGAGTTTGATTACTGTTGTGTCCATGCTTCCTATGCACTACGCGATATGGGGATAAAAGCCATAATGTATAATTGTAATCCTGAAACAGTTTCTACAGATTATGATACAAGTGATATTTTATATTTTGAGCCAATTGATTTTGAACATGTAAGAAGTGTTGTAGAGAGAGAAAATCCAGATGGAATTATTGTTCATTTTGGCGGGCAGACACCGCTTAAATTGGCTAAGAGATTAACGGTAATTGGCGGAAAAATCATAGGTACAACGGCGCGTGTTATTGATATGGCAGAGGATAGAGCAAAATTTTCGACGTTTATTGAAGGACTAGGGTTAAAGCAACCAAATAATGCTTCAGCAGTTAGTGAAGAAGATGCAATAGAAAAAGCTTTAGTGATAGGATATCCTGTCCTAGTGCGCCCATCATACGTTCTTGGTGGCCGCGCGATGAGAATTGTTTATAATGAATCAGAATTAAGACAATACATGAAAGAAGCTGTCAGCGTCTCACACAATTCACCAGTGTTAATAGATCAATTCTTAGATAGAGCAATTGAACTTGATGTTGACGCTGTGTGCGATGGTAAAGACGTTTATGTTGGCGGAATTATGCAACATATTGAAGAGGCTGGAATCCATAGTGGTGACAGTGCATGTTCACTTCCTACTGTGAGTTTAAGTGATCATTTACTTAAAAAAGTAGAATCTCACACACGCTTAATTGCTTTAAATCTTGGTGTTGTTGGCCTTATGAATATACAATTTGCAATTTATAGAGATGATGTTTATATGATTGAGGTAAATCCAAGAGCAAGCAGAACGGTGCCTTTCGTGAGTAAAGCTACAGGGATTCCTCTAGCCAAAGTTGCGACTAGAGTCATGGTTCAAGGAGATCTACGCGAAGCCTTGCGCTTTTACGATAAATACAATGTAGTGTATCAAGAGGGAGACATCCTAAAACCGAGAAGCAAGGGACATGTTTCTGTGAAAGAAGCAGTTTTTCCATTTAATAAGCTTCAAGGAGCTGATTTGATTTTAGGACCTGAAATGAAATCAACAGGTGAAGTTATGGGTATCAGTAATTCTTTTGCAACTTCATTTGCAAAATCTCAAATAGCTTCAAATAATATCTTGCCAAGAAGTGGAACGGTATTCATCTCTTTAACGGATCTTGATAAAGAGTTTGCAAAGGATATCGGGACTGGGTTGGAGAAAATTGGCTTTAAGATTTTAGCAACTAGTGGAACACATAGCGCTTTAATAGAAGCGGGCATCAATGCAGAATTTGTCTATAAGATCAGCGAAGGTCGACCCAATATTGAAGATAAATTAAAAAATGGTGATGTCCAGTTGGTTATCAACACAAGCGATGCAAAATCAAGCAAAGACGATGCTAAAAAAATTCGCCAATCCGTACTAAGATTTAAAATACCATATTTTACAACACTTGCAGCAGCAGGTGCTGCGGTTGAATCGATAGGTGATAGTGAGTACGAAAAAGCACTAGAACCAAAAGCTTTACAAGATTATTTAGAGTAATTTATGATAAACCCACAGTTAGTGTATCTTGCTCAAACTGATACTACTGTGGGTTTTTTATCTCAAAATAGTGATAGATTAGCAGATTTAAAACAAAGGGATAAAAAACAACCTTTTATCATTTGTGTAGATTCTCTAAAAACTTTGCAAAATTTTACACGAGTTCCCACTAAATTCAAGAACCAAGTAAGACGTGCTAAAAAAACAACCTACATTTACTCAAACAATAAAGCTTTGCGTGTGATCAAAGATGAAGCCCATTTGAAATTTTTAAGAAAATTAAAATGGGCATATTCTTCATCTGCAAACTTAACAGGTAAAACTTTTGAAAAAAATTATGCCACGCTGAAAGCTGATATAATAATCGAAGATGTAAGAGGTTTTTTTGAATCTACTCCTTCAGGTATCATTAAAATAAATAAAAATTCTCAAAGGAGACTTCGATGATAAGTCGTTTATTTAACACTTTTTTTTATTTTAACAACTTACGAATAGCCAAAGCAGAAATAGTTAATCCAAAACTACCGGTTACTCCTACAAAACTTCCTAATCCATTACAGTTTGGTAGTTCAGGAGAGAAGACAACGTCAAATTTATTTTTAAATCCAACTTTTTTTAATTCAGCTCTAAATTTTCTAGCAAACCCATCCCCATGAGTTTTCCAAATAGTTGAAATTTCTATTTTTGTAGGATCTAGTTTTTTAGCTCCACCCATAGAACTGATTAATTTATGTGAAACTTTTAGGGCAATGGCTACTTTTGCAGGGATGTCATCAATGGCATCAATGACCAAATCATAAGGTTCAAAGTCAAACTCTTCCACCCAAGCAGGAGTAATTTTTAGCTCAATGCCTTCAATTCCCTTATATAATTCTTTCATTCTTTCTATTTTAACCATGGCTATTGCATCACTACCTATTTGCCTATTTTGATTGGTCACTTCAAATGTGTCAAAATCTACAACTGTGATTGATCCAACGCCGGTTCGATAGAGAGAGTCTAAGCAAAATCCTCCAACGCCTCCAACACCAAGAAGCAAGACTTTTGCATTTTGCAATTTTTCAAAATCATCTCCGAAAAGCAATCTGCATCTGGCAAATCTATCCATTTTTAATCCATTTATTTAATGTAGCAATATCTTCATAAGAGCTCATATCCAATTTTACAGGAGTGATAGAGACATAACCATCATTGACAGCACTCAAATCACAACTCTTTTTATCATTTTGTTTCCAATCAAGCACATGGACACCTAACCAATAATATTCTTCACCTCTAGGATTTCTATGAAGATGTGCATCATTTCCATACATTCTGTATCCTGCATGAGTTATTTTTAAGCCCTTACACTCTTCTGCTTTAATGGGAGGAATATTGACATTTAAAAATTTTCTCTCTTCTAATGGAAAGCCACCATCAAGAATTTTTTTAGCAATAGTATACGCATAGGAGCCAGCTAAATCGTAACCGTGTTCTTGTAAAGAAGCACCGCCATCACGCAATACTTGAGAAATTGAAAATGCAGGGACACCTTGAAGTACGGCTTCCATAGCCGCACTCGCAGTTCCACTATAGGTGATATCTTCACCCATGTTGGAGCCTCTATTGATGCCACTCACCACTAAATCAGGTAATTTTCCTTCATCAAAGAGCGCATGTAGAGAAAGATAGATACAGTCAGTCGGAGTTCCATCATCTAGTTTAAAGAAGTCATCATCAATTTCAACAAAACGCAAGGGACGCGTGAGAGTGAGTGAGTGGCCACATGCGGATTTTTCAGTCGTAGGTGCCACGACAATGACTTGTCCTAAAGGGCGTAAAGCTTTAGCAAGGGCTTTGAGCCCGGGGGAATCGAATCCATCATCGTTGGTTACTAATATACATTTTTTCATTTGCTGATCTCCTTTTACTTGAGCAAGGCCAGGAAGAATTCCTAACAGTATTGGCACAAAGTAATCTTTTGTAATTTTAATTGTAAATTATAGCAAAAGAACACTAATTCAAGTTGATATCAAAGTACAAGCTAAACAAAAGAATTGTAATATAAAAGTAAACATAGTCACTAAAGAATAAAAAAAGAGGCAGCCTTTAGATATACTAAGGTAAATTTTTCTTGGAGTAGTTTTGCACAAACCTATAAAACTTTTAATTTCAGCGCTAGAGCCATCGGCCAATTTACATCTTGAACCACTATTAAGTGCTCTTGGCAGTTATGAAATTTTTGGTATATTTGATGAGAGCCTTGGAAATCCAATTTTACCCAGCAAAGCATTTTCTATCATGGGGTTTGTGGATGCCATTAGTAAAATAAAAAAAGCTAAAAAAGCCATCAAAGATATGGTGGAATTAAGCTACCTGGTAGACAAAGTGATACTCATAGACTCTCCAGCATTTAATTTGCCTTTGGCAAAAGCTATTAAAGAAAAAAATCCAAAAGTGACAATCATCTACTATATCCTTCCACAAGTGTGGGCTTGGAAAGAAAAGCGTGTCGCTAAAGTGGAAAAATATTGTGATGTGTTAGCTTCCATTCTTCCCTTTGAGCAAAATTTTTACACCCGTGCTATTTATGTGGGACATCCTCTTTTGGACGAAATGCCACCATGTAAAGAAAAGTATGAAGAGTCTGGATATGTAGCGTTTCTTCCAGGCAGTAGAAAAAGTGAAATAAAAAGGCTCTTGCCAGTTTATAAGGAAGTAGCTTCTAAAATAAAGAAAAACAGTATTCTTGTCATTCCTGCACATTTTAATGCACAAGAGATAAAAGACATTTATGGAGACATAAGTGAATTTGATATTTCAAGAGATGCCTACAAAACTTTTTTAAAAAGTGAGTTCGCTTTTGTGTGTTCAGGTACGGCAACGTTAGAAGCAGCTCTTATCGGTGTGCCTTTCCTCTTAGCCTATAAGGCTAAATCTATCGATGCCCTAATAGCGAGAATGTTTGTGAAGCTAAAACATGTGGGCTTGGCAAACATCATTTTTGATTTTGAAGGCTTAGAACCCTTACACCGTGAATTTCTTCAAGAAGAAGTTACAAGTGAAAATGTATTGGAAGAGTACTATAAAATGGATAGGAAATTATTTTTTACACGGGCCCTTAAACTTAGAAAGATTTTGAAGTATGGAAGTAAAAAAGAGATGATAAAGTTAATTAAGGGCGCCTCTAGTAACCATTAATTTCTCAGAGCCAATAAGAGAGATTAGATTGTGCAGAACTTTTTTTGAGTCATAGCCGTAGCTATGGCGATAAAAAATTGTGTGCAAGATGGCCTCTCTTATTGGCTCCCTGCGGGCATTATAGCAGATACGCTACTAAGACGTTAAAACTACTTGCACCCCGAGGGCAGGCTTCGCGCAAGCTACCAGTAGCTCCTGCATAGTTTTGCCTCATATTAGCATATCTGCTATAATGCTGAGAAGTTAAGGGTTATTAGAGGTACCCTTAATGTATAATAATATTTTTGAGAAGGATTAGGAGAACATATGACAAAAGAACCGATGACAGAGTATGGATATCAAAAATTATCAGATGAATTAAATGATTTAAAAAAAGTACAACGTCCAGAAATAGTAATAGAAATTGATATTGCAAGAAGCCATGGAGATTTAAAAGAGAATGCGGAATACCATGCAGCAAGAGAGAAATTGAGATTTATAGAATCGCGCACAGCAGAACTTAGCACTTTGCTTGTAAATTCTCAACTAGTCGACCCTTCGCAGTATCCACATGACAAGGTTAGATTTGGCTCAACTGTGAAATTGGAAAACCTCAATACCGAAGAAGAATTAACGTATACCATTGTTGGCAGGACCGAAAGTAATCCAGCAATTGGCTTAATATCTTTTCACACACCCTTGGCACGTGGTCTTATGGGCAAAGAAGAAGGCGACGAAGTGAGAATTATATTGCCCAAAGGCGAAGTAGAATTTGAAGTGCTTGAAGTAGCCTACAAAACAATAGAATTTAAAGAGTAAAAAATGACAAAAGTAGCAATAATAGGGGCAAGTGGATATACAGGATTAGAGTTGATAAAAATCTCATTAACACATCCAAAATTTGAGATAACCTATATAGGGACTAGTAATGGTGGCGAGAAGTTAACCGACCTTCATCCTAGTCTTTTAGGTGTGTATGAATGTGATGTGCAAAAAAGTGATTCTACGCAGATAGCAAAAGTTGCTGATTTGGCTTTTTTGGCACTTCCTCACAAGGCTTCGATGGGCTTTGCAAAAGATTTGCTTGCCCTTGGTGTGAAAGTAGTGGACTTATCCGCGGATTATAGATTAGAACTTGACACGTATGAAAAGTTTTATTGTGAACATGAAGATAAAGAAAATATTCCTAATGCAGTTTATGGTCTCCCTGAAATGAATAGAGAACAGATGGCAAAAACATCTTTAGTTGCAAATCCTGGCTGTTATCCAACAGCAACATTGCTTGGGTTACTTCCTTTTGCACATTATATTGATGAGAGTTCACCGATATTTATAGATGCTAAAAGTGGCTTGAGTGGAGCAGGTAAAAAATTAAATGAGCGCACTCAGTTTGTCAATATGAATGAAAACATGTTTGCCTATGCTCCCTTTAGTCATAGACATTCTCCAGAAATAAAAGAGAAGTTAGAACAGCTTACATGTAAAGAATTTGAGGTCAACTTCGTGCCTCACCTTATCCCTGCCACCAGGGGAGAATTGGTCAGTATTTATTTGAAATTAAATTCTAAAATTGATGCGGCAAAAGTGTTAGAAGAGTATTATAAAAATGAGTACTATGTAAGAGTCCGTACAACCCCAGTGGATATAAAATCAACAGCAGGTACAAATTTTTGTGATATTTTTGTAGCTCAAAATGGAACTTCATTATTTATCTCTTCGGCTATCGATAATCTTTTACGCGGCTCATCATCAGGAGCAGTCGTCAATGCAAATATCATGTGTGGATACGAAGAAAATTTAGGTATCCCATTTTTAGCGTATGTACCATAAAATTAAAGAAGGTGCTATCTTTATAGCAGATGCCCATGAAAATGATAAAAGGAACGAATTTTATCATTTTTTGGAAAAGATAGATAAAAAAGAGATAATCCCAACACAACTTTTCCTCATGGGAGATATGTTTGACTTACTTGTGGGTAAAGTCGAATATACGGTAAAAAAGTATCAAAAATATATAGATTTACTGGAGAAAATAGCACTCCATGTAGAAGTATTTTACTTTGAGGGAAACCATGATTTTTCTCTAGAAAATATTTTTCAAAATGTAAAAGTAATTCCCATCGAAGCACAACCACTAAAGTTTATTTTACCAAATAAAGCAGAAGCGTTACTCCTACATGGGGATAAGTATGGCGGGGTTTTGCATAAGTTTTTTACAAATATTATACGCTCAAATAAATTATTGTGGGTACTAAATTTAATTGATAATAGGATTAATAATAAAATATCCAAAAAGATTGAAAGTGACTTATTGCATAAAAAAATATGTCTCAAGATAACAAACTTTGAAGAAATCATAAAGTTAAAATTAGACCATTATGGTGCTTCAAAAGAAAGTTATATTGCCGAAGGACATTACCATCAAAATAAAAAATTTCACTTAAGCAACCTAATTTATGTCAATTTTGCATCATTTGCATGTAATCAAAGTTATTTTATTGTAGAAGGATCAAATGACGTAGAGTTTGTAGAAAAGAAATAAAGCTGGTCTATTTTTCTTATTTCTTTATTTAATCAAATTATTACTAGATTTTTAGTATCATTTTCTATAAATGATAAAATTTAGGAATTTTAATGAAACTTTGTGTATTTGACTTCGATTCAACTTTAATGGACGGTGAGACAATTGATTTTTTTGCTTCAAAAATAGGACTAGAAGAAGAAGTTTCAAAGATAACAGAACTTGCGATGCAAGGAGAATTGGATTTTTTTGAAAGCTTAACCACGAGAGTGAAGTTACTAGAAGGCCTTGATCTAAATGTGGTCAATGAGGTATGTAAAAATTTACCTTACATGGTTGGCGCCAAAGAAGCGATTGCTGGACTTAAGTCAAAAGGTTATAAAGTGATTGTATTTAGCGGAGGCTTCAGAAATGCTACTGGATATGCAAAAGATATTTTAGGGTTTGATGCAGACTTCTCCAATGTTTTACATGTCAGAGAAAATCGTTTAAGTGGACTTGTTGGCGGAGACATGATGTTTGATTTCTCAAAAGGAGACATGTTGCAAAGGATTCAGGGCCTTTTGGGAGTGAGCAAGGAAGATACCATCGCAGTTGGAGATGGTGCCAATGATCGCTCAATGTTTGCCCATGCCTCTTTAAAGGTAGCTTTTTGTGCAAAAGATATTTTAAAAAAAGAAGCAAATGCTATCATAGACGAAAAAGATATGCGACAACTTTTAGAATTTATTTAATTGGAGTAATAAAAATGTTTAAAGAAGATATAAATTTTTCACTTTGGTGTGATTTTGTTGAGAGGAGTTTTTTAGATGGAGAATTTAAAGAGTTATTGAGTCAAAACATAGTTAATGGGGCTACCAGTAATCCAGCAATATTCAAATCAGCATTTTTAACTTCGGAAGCCTATAAAAAAGAAAGAGAAACCTTAAAAGGACTGGACGCAAAAGAAGTTTATGAAACTTTGGCTATAAAAGATATTGCAATTGCAGCAGATAGAATGAACTACTTATATGAGAAAGATGATGATGGATTTATTAGTTTTGAAGTGGACCCTTTCCTTTGTGATGACACACAAGGAACCATTGAAGAAGGGAAAAGACTCTTTCGAACTATTGGCAAAGACAATGTGATGATCAAAGTACCGGCAACAGATGCTGGGTACAGTGCAATGGAAGAGTTAATGAAAGAGGGTATCAATGTCAATGCTACACTCATTTTTTCTCCAACACAAGCGAAAAATACAATTGAAGCATTTAAAAGAGCGACAGAGACATTGAAGAAAAATGGACATAGCAAAAAGTTACCACAAGGGGTCATTAGTATTTTTGTCAGTAGATTTGATAGTAAACTAGACAAAAAACTTGAAGGAATTGGACTACCAGTTGCAAAAGTTGGCATAGTCAATGCAACAAAAATATATAATTTGATTGAGACATATGCTATGCCAAATGTAAGAACACTTTTTGCAAGCACGGGCGCTAAGCGTGATGATTTAAACCCGGATTATTATATTAAAGAGCTTTTATTTAAAAATTCGATCAATACCGCACCACTTGATACGATCAAAGCATTTATTAAATCAAAAAATCAACACGAAGCTATCCCTTCCAAAGAGTGTGATGCTTTTTTTGAAGAACTGAGCAAAAATGGTATAGATATTGAACTTATCTATGAAGAATTAATGCATGAAGGGTTACTATCGTTTAAAGATGCATTTCAACAAATTCTGAATGAGTTGTAAAAGGAGCTTAATATGGATACGAATATAGATGTTGAATCGTTAACTTTTGAGATGACAAACAAGCTTAAAGTTTATTTGGGCGAGTTAGTGGAGCATAGAGGCAGTGATTTACATGTAAAAAGTGGAACGAATATCAGAGGCAGAGTCAATGGTGAAATTATCTCCATTTCAAAGGACATCCTTTCATATGAAGATGGACTTCTTCTTGCAAAAGAGCTTTTGAGAGGTAGATTTGAGGAGTTTGTTCATCAAAAAAATATTGATTTTACTTTTAAATTGAACGAAGAGTATCGCTTTCGTGTCAATCTATTTTTTCAAGTTGATGGAGTATCGGGAGTGTTTCGTACCATCCCTATGACAATGCCAAGCATTGAGTCTTTAAAATTACCAAATATTATACGTAGTTTTTGTACCGCTTCAAGAGGTTTAGTGTTGGTTACGGGGCCTACAGGAAGTGGTAAAACGACAACATTGGCAGCTATTATAAATGAGATAAATTTAACTCAAAAAAGACATATTATTACGATTGAAGACCCCGTAGAGTTTCTCTATAAAGATGCGCAAAGTATTGTTAACCAAAGAGCTATAGGACAAGATGCCATTAGCTTCTCAGATTCACTTCGTGCAGCTCTGCGTGAAGACCCTGATGTAATTTTGGTTGGAGAAATGAGAGATTTAGAAACTATAGAGACGGCAATGCATGCCGCTGAAACTGGACACTTGGTTTTCTCAACTCTTCATACAATTGACGCAAGAGAGACTGTCGGTCGTATTTTAGGGATGTTTCCTGGCAGTGAGCAAAATAGAATTAAAATGTCCTTATCCTCGGTTTTACAAGGAATTGTTTCTCAAAGACTGGTTAGAACAGTAGAAGGCGGAAGAATGGCTGCCGTAGAAGTTTTGATTAAAACAACACGAATAGAAAATTTAATCCTAGAAGGAAGAGATTCAGAAATTCCAGATGCCATCAAGGAAGGCAAAGATGTATACGAATCACAAACGTTTGATCAAGCTTTACTAGAGATGTACGATACAGATAAAATTTCAAAAGAAGAAGCTTTAAAGAATGCAACAAGTAGAAATGATTTGTCGATGATGATTGATTTTTGTGATGCAACAAAAAGTAAAGTGCCTGGTCAAGAAAAATCATTGAATGAAGATGATAAATATATAATTGGGCTAAAAAAAATAGTTTAATATGCTTTTTAGCAGACTGTATATATAATACGCTCCTTAAATTTTAAAAAGGATCGAAATGTTAGAAGGTATTGTTAGAGAGAGTATTGAAAAAAAAGCTACAAAAGCTTTAAGGAAAGATGGCTATCTAATTGCTAACATTTACGGAAAAGGTATTGAAAATATCAATGCTGCGTTTAAAGCAAACGAATTCGTAAAAGCAGTTAAAAACAAGGAAACTTTAATTTTCCCAGTAAAAGTTGCTGGCATAGAATATAAAGTTGTCATACAAGAGTACCAAAAAGAGCCTATTATCAGTTCAATTTTACATGTTGATTTACGTGTAGCACTTGATGGAGTAGCTGCTAGGTATTTGGTACCAGTCAAAACTGTAGGGACTCCTATAGGAATAAAAAATAAAGGTATTTTAATTACATCTAAAAAACGCCTCAATGTTAAATGTGCTGCTGAGAACTTACCAGACAGTTTTACTTTAAATGTGGATAATTTAGATGTTGGGGATACAATTTTAGTGCGTGATATCGCTGTTCCTGCAAATGTAAGAATTATGGATGAAGATAGAATTGCAGTTGTTGGTGTTATAAAAGCTAAGTAAGCTTTTATAATGACATTGATTGTAGGACTTGGTAATCCAGGACTAAAATATCAAAATAATCGGCATAATGTCGGCTTTATGGTCATCGATAAGTTACTCGATGGCCATAATTCTACTTCAATTGCTAAAAGCTCATTTAAAGGTGAGTTATTTAAATCTCAAGAGTTACTTTATTTAAAGCCAACCACATATATGAATCTTTGTGGAGAGAGTGTGAGGGCGGTGTGTGATTACTATAAGCCGGAAAAAATTATAGTCATTCATGATGATTTAGATTTAAATTTTGGAACCCTAAGGTTTAAATTTGCTGGTGGGACGGGTGGCCACAATGGATTAAAATCAATTGATGCTCATATAGGTAAAGATTATTATAGAGTTAGAATTGGGATTGGTAAACCGATTTCAAGACAAGAAATATCTTCCTATGTCTTGTCCGATTTTCCAAAAGTTTATAGCGAAAAATTAGAATCTATTTTAGAACAAAGTCTAAAAGGCATAGAAGAGCTTGTGAATGAAGAGCTGAGTAAGGTAGCCACAAAGTATAGTTTAAAAGATAATTTTGATCATGGTGAAGAATAATGAAGTTATTTCAAAAATACATCTTATATAACTATTTAAAAAACTTTTTTGTAATTTTCTTATCTTTAGAATTTTTTTATGTAGGTATAGATTTATTATCAAACTATCAAGATCTTCCAAATTCTGCAAACTTACAACTTTTGTACATAGTTTTCAAATCGTTGGATGCTGTTAATTATGCAGTTCCTTTGTCTGTTGTATTTTCCATGATAATGACAAAGTTCGCGATGATTAGGTCAAATGAGTTGGTCACACTTTACTCAATAGGAATTACAAAAAAAGCGATTGTTGTACCACTTTTTTTATGCTCCCTTTCAATCTCCTTGTTATATATAAGTTTAAATTTTACATCTTTTGCTTATGCGTTAGAATATAGTGGAAATTTATTAAAATACAATACAATAGGAACTAATTCAAGTGAGTTATTTTTAAAAAACAATAATGAATATGTCTATTTTAAAAAATTAGACCCCATTAGAAAGAAAGCAAGTGGAATAAAAATATTTACAATTGAAAATAATGATTTAACCCAAATAGTCTCTGCAAAAAATGGATTTTTTGATAAAGACAGTTGGATACTTCAAGATGTCCTTATCAAGAAAAAACCAATTGTAAATTCGATTGATAGTCCTGGTATTGTGCAGAGTGTTCAAGAAAAGTATATAACATTAAAAGATTTTAGACCAAAAATTATAGAAAATGTTTATAAGGGTGAGTATGATATGTCCATCATTGACGCCTTAGATGCACTTAACTTTTTCTCATCACAAAATATTAATTTAGATAGAATTAAAACTCTTTTATATTCGCATCTTCTTTTCCCACTATTTGCTCCACTTTTGGTGGTAATTTTATTTTATCAATTACCAATAAGCAGTAGATATTTTAATTTGGCACTGCTCAGTTTCGTATTTATATTTGTGACACTCTCTACTTGGGGAATTTTATTTATATTGATAAAATTATCTTCCACCTCGGTCATTATTCCTGAACTTGGGGTAATGCTGCCCATACTTTTATTGGGACTGGTATCCTTGAGGCTACATTACAAAGAGAATTAAAATTCTAATATTTTTTTAAACATACTTTTTTGAACTTTTTGATAAAATAGAATCATTTTATAAATTAGAGGGTAAAGAATGGATTTTAAAAGTTTAGCAACGCACTATGGAACACCGCTGTATGTATATGATTTTGATACTATTGAACAAAGATTTAACGAATTAAAAGATGCTTTTAAGGCTAGAAAATCAATTATATTTTATGCAGTAAAAGCAAACTCTAATTTATCAGTGCTAAAGCATATGGGACAGATGGGTGCAGGGTGTGATTGCGTCTCCATTGGAGAAGTTAAACGCGCACTCTACGCAGGAATAGCAAAATATAAGATAATTTTTTCAGGCGTAGGCAAGAAAGATGATGAAATCAGAGAAGCCCTCTTAGCAGATATTTTAATGCTAAACTTAGAGAGCGAAGAAGAGATGGCAAGGGTTGAATCAATAGCGAAGGAACTTGGGATAAAAGCCCGTATTAGTGTGAGAATCAATCCAAATATTGATGCAAAAACTCACCCCTATATCTCAACGGGCCTTAGTGAAAATAAATTTGGCGTAGACATTGATAGTGCAAAAAGAATGTACATCAAAGCAAAAAACTCACAATACTTGGATCCAATAGGTGTACATTGTCACATAGGTAGCCAAATAACAGATCTTAATCCTTTCAAAGAATCTTCAAAAGTTTTATCTGATTTTGTAAGAAATTTAATTTCATTAAAAATAGACATTAAGTTTTTTGATATTGGTGGCGGAATCGGAATAAAATATAAAGATGAGACAACCATATCTCCCTATGATTATGCACAAGCAATTTATGAAAATTTGAGTGGATTGGATATCACTCTTACATGTGAACCTGGGCGTTTTTTAGTAGGCAATAGCGGCTACTTTTTAACAAAAGTTTTATATGAAAAACATAATGGAGCAAAAAGATTTGTAATTGTAGATGGTGCTATGAATGATCTTATTAGACCTAGTTTATATGGTGCTTATCACCAATTAGAGTTAGTTGAAAAGAACGATACTGAAAAAACTTTAGCCGATGTTGTAGGACCTATCTGCGAAAGCGGAGATTTTTTTGCAAAAGATGTCATGCTCGAGCAGACTCGGCATGATGATTTGATAGTACTAAAAAGTGCGGGTGCATACTGTTTTTCAATGAGTAGCAATTACAACACCAGAGGAAGAGTCGCAGAAGTTGCACTTCAAAATGGCAAAGATAGATTAATCCGAGCACGTGAGGATTTTGAAGATATGATAGCCAAAGAGAGTGCGTTTCTTTGAGCTATTTCATAGATGTTCAAGGCACTCTCATTGATGATATTGATCAATTACCAATTGATGGTGCTATAAAATTTATAGAGCATTTAAATAGCAACAATATTCCCTATGTTGTGCTCACAAATAATACAAAAAAGAAAAGTACTGATTTTTATGAATTTTTAAAAAAACTAGGATTTACTATTCCTCCGAGTCATTATTTAGATCCTTTTATGGTTTTAGATAATGGCTTACATGCAAAGAATATTTGTTGTTTTGGTCCGCAAGAATTTATAGAAGTAATTGAATCTATGGGGTATATAAATAGCATAGAAAATGCAGAAGCCATTCTTGTTGCAAGTAGTAAAGGTTTTGATTCCAATGATTATGCTTTGATGATTGAAAAAGTTATTGGTGGCGCAAAATTAATAGGAATGCATGCGACAAGTATTTATGCAAAAGATGGGAAAAGTTATCCTGGAGTAGGGGCAATCTTGGCGATGATAAGGTATGCAACAGGTTGTGATTATGAGATCATTGGTAAGCCAAGTGAAACATTTTATAATGAAGCGCTAAGGCTTTTAAATACTCAAAAAAGCGGACATTCATTTAAAGATATAACGATGATAAGTGATGATGCCCTTGGAGATCTTAAGGGGATAAAAGAGCTTGGCGCTAAAACTATTTTAGTACTTAGCGGAAAAATAAAAAGTGAACAAGAAGTCTGCCATGTAAAAGATTTTTTAGATGGAATCGTATCAAATATAGGACAAATAAATGGATAATTTAGATGTATTTCGTAAGGGAATTGACACTATTGACAATGAGATATTAAAATTACTCAACAAGAGAATGAAGTTTGTTGATGAAATTGGTAAAGCAAAGCAAACTAGTGGGACTTCTATATACCGACCTGAGCGCGAAAAAGCAATTTTAGATAGATTGAAAAGTTTAAATGACGGAATGCTCAATGCATCAGCAATTGATGCTATTTACCAAGAAGTATTTGCTGTTAGCAGAAATTTAGAAATGCCAGAAAAAATTGTATTTTTAGGACCAGAGGGAAGCTATACCCATCAAGTGGCAGAGAGCCGTTTTGGAGCTATGGGAAATTATATAGCTCTTAACAGCGTGGAGGCAGTTTTTCATGTGTTAGAAAACAAAGAAGCAAAATACGGTGTGGTTCCAATTGAGAATAACACAGAAGGAGCAGTCGGTATAACACTTGACTGTCTTGGAAAATTTGATGCGAAAATAGTTGCAGAAATTTATATGGATATTCACCATTCGTTTGTCACAAATTGTGAAAAGTTAACAGATATAAAAAGAATATATTCACACCCGCAGGGATACAATCAGTGCAGAAAATTTCTAGAAGAGCATATGCTCCTAGATATAGAGTTTATTGCGACAAAGTCAACTGCGGCGTCTGCGATGTTGGCTTCACAAGATTTAGAATCAGCCTCTATCTGTTCTCACATAGCAGCAAAATTATATCAAGTACCCATTCTTTTTGAAAAAATAGAAGATAATTTAGCAAATAGAACTAGATTTTTAATTTTGAGCGATTTTAAAAATACTTCAAGTAAACATAATAAAACTTCAATACTGGCAAAAACAGAAGATAAACCAGGCGCTCTTGTTAAGTTTTTGCAAAGCTTTGAAAATGAAAAAATAAACATTACAAAATTAGAGTCTAGACCTATCAAAAATAGTGGTTTTCAAGCAGTCTTTTATCTCGATTTTGAAGGATTTATTGATGATGAAAATATTCAAAGGGTACTTAACGCCAATAAAGGTATTAATGAGATAAAATGGCTAGGCAGCTATATTAAGGCAGGAGAATAAGATGGAGTTTAACGCAGTATTGGATGATTTAAAAATGTATGAAGCGGGTAAGCCCATAGAATTAGTAGTTAGGGAATATGGTATTGATGCAAAAGATGTTATTAAGTTAGCCAGTAATGAAAATCCAAGGGGATGCAGTTCTACCGTTAGTGATGGCATCAAAGCTGAAGTCACAAAAATGAATTTATATCCTGATGACAGTATGTATGAACTAAAAGAAGGCTTAGCCAATAAATTTGACGTCAAAAGTGAAAATATTATCATTGGCGCAGGAAGTGACCAGATTATCTCTTTTGCACTCCACGCTAAAGCAAATAAAAACAATTCAATCTTAATGGCAAAAACAACGTTTGCAATGTATGAGATTTATGGAAGACAAACAGGCACAACAATACTAAAAACAGCGTCACATGAACATAATTTAGACGAGTTGTTAAAAATATATAAAGAAGATGGAAAAGTTAGTGTACTATTCTTGTGTTTACCAAATAATCCACTCGGTGAGTGCTTGGACAGAAAAGAGGTGTATAAGTTCTTGGGTGAGATAGATAAAAATACCCTTGTAGTCATTGACGGTGCATATCAAGAATACGCTAAATATAAAGATAAAAACAAAGAAATAAACGTCAAAGATTTAATTTCAAAGTATCCCAATGCTATCTATTTAGGTACATTTTCCAAAGCGTATGGATTAGGGGGAATGAGATGTGGTTATGGTGTGGGAAATGCTGAAGTTATAAAATCATTGCATAAACTAAGATCACCTTTTAACATTACTACCTTGTCACTTAGGGCTGGAATATTAGCGCTTAAAGATGAAAAATTTGTTCAAGATTCTGTGGAAGAAAACTTCTCACAAATGAAAAGGTATGAAGAGTTTTCGAGAGAAAATGGCTTAGAGTATATTGAAAGTTATACTAATTTTATAACCATAAAATTGCCAGATAGTTCAAAATCAACAGAAATTTCACAAAACTTGCTTAAAAAAGGTATAATCGTGAGGGACTTAGGAGCATATGGGATGAATGCTATTAGAGTAACGATAGGAACACCAGAGCAAAATAGTAAATTTTTCCAAATTTATAAACTCTTATAAGGGCATAGATGGAGTTCAAAACACTGTTAGATCAGATAACATCACTTTTTCAAAACTTTACACTAAAGCAAAGAATTGTTGTAGCTATTTCAATCCTTTTTGTTATTGGATGTATAGTTTTTCTACTTCTTTTTAGAACAAAGGATTCTATGATAGGCAGTGGATATTCTGTTTTGTTCGAGCAAACAAGCCCTAGCGATTCAGCACTCATTATTCAACAATTAGAGAAAGATAATGTACCTTATAAAATTGTCAATGAAGGCACAATAGCCATTCCTTCAGCGGTGGTTTACAAACAAAGAATTTCAATTGCTGCCTCTATAGACGATATGAATGGTGAATCCTTTTCATCTGATTTAGTCAAAAGCCAAATTAAATATAAACGAGACTTTGAGGGTGCAATAGAAGAAAAAATCATAAATGTTTTAGCTCCAGTGGTTGGCGGAGTAGATAAAGTAGTTGCTAAAATAACGATAGATTTTGATTTTGCAAGAGAAGATAGTACAAGTGAAGTGTACGATCCAAATTCAGTTGCCAGAAGTAAACAAAGTGCAAAAGAAACATATGAGAAAAGCTCTACGACTACAAATTATGAAATATCTAAAAAAGTAACACAAAGAAAAGAGCAGTTTGCAACTATAAAAAAACTGAGTGCCGCTGTTGTCGTTGATGGTGATTATGAAGTTTTAAAAAATGCGGATGGAAGTGGTGCTGATACATTGAGTTATATAGCACTAAGTGCGACACAAATGGCTTCTATTAAAGATATTGTAAAACAAGCTATGGGCTTTAATACTGAGCGAGGGGATGAAGTGACAGTCAGTAATTTTGAATTCAAACCTTTAGCAAAAGATAGAATGAAATCTTCTACACAAACATTTATAGATCAGTTTACGTATTATGCATCCCCACTTTTCCCAGTATTCAAATATTTAATAGCCGGTATTTTGCTTTTTGTTTTCTATAAAAAAGTGATTCATCCATTGAAAGAAAAGATGACTGACAATACAACTGAAGTCTCTTCTGTAGAGGATATGAAAATTGAGGAAGAAGATAGTGCAGAAGACACACTAGAAAAATTCAAGAGAGCTCGCAAAAAAGTTGAAGATCAATTGGGTATTCATAATGAGTTTAGTGAGGAAGAAGTAAAGTATGACATACTATTGAAAAAATTAAAAGATCTTACTGAAAGTAAAAGTGAAGAAGTAGCAGATTTGCTTCAGGCAATGATTAGAGATGAAGGCGATTATAATAAAGCTGGTATTAATTCATGAAATTGAACGAAAATCAAAAAAATGAATTTAATAAACTTGGTATGGCTGAAAAAGTTGCAATTTTTTTAATTCAATTAGGAGAAGATGCGACTACTACAGTTTTTTCTCATATGGAAATAGATATTGTTACGGAGATATCGAAATTTATTGCCAGTATAAAAAATATAGATAAAGATGTAGCAAATGCTGTTTTAGAAGAGTTCTATGCTTTGCTTCAATCCAATCAATATATCAGAAGTGGTGGTATGGGGTATGCAAAAGATATTTTATATCGTACTTTTGGCGAAGAAGCAGCTCAAAATATATTAGAAAAGTTATCTCAATCTATGGATGATACACAAAATTTTGGATACCTTTCAAAAATTAAACCACAGCAATTGGCAGATTTTATTATCACAGAACACCCTCAGACTGTTGCACTTATATTGGCACATATGGATCCTACCAATGCTGCAGAAACAATCTCTTTCTTTCCTCATGAATTGAGAAGTGAGATAACCATCCGTATGGCAAACTTAGGTGAAATATCACCTTCAATTGTCAAAAGAGTCTCAGCAGTATTAAAAGACAAGCTAGAATCTCTGACTTCATATAAAGTGGAAGTTGGTGGACCTAGGGCAGTTGCCGAAATTCTTAATTGTCTAGGAGCAAAAGCTTCTAAATCTACCATGACACATATGGAGCAGACAGATGACGTTCTTGCAGCTATAATTAAAGAAATGATGTTTACATTCGAAGATATTATGAAAGTTGATAGTGCTTCAATTAGAAAAATACTAAAAGTTGCTGACAAAAAAGATTTAATGATTGCCTTAAAAGGCTCAGCAGATAACTTACGTGATAAATTTATGGAAAATATGTCACAACAGGCAGCAGATGCATTTTTGGAAGAGATGGGCTTCGTGGGCGCAGTGAGAGTCAAAGATGTAGAAGAAGCACAAAGAAGAATAGTTGGTGACGTCCAAAAGTTGTCAGAACAAGGTACAATTCAGATAGGTGAAGCGGAAGAGATGATAGATTAATATGGATAGCATCATTAATAGTAAGAACTTAAAAGAGCATTCAGTGGAACAGTATCGCTTCAAAGTACTAGGCGGTGCGAGTGCAATGACTGTGGAAAATGAGAAGGAAGATAATAGTATATTAAATCTCGTTAAAGAAGAAGTTAATATCATAAAGAGTAATGAAGCTCCTGTTAAAAAGGATGAATCTAATAAATTTATAGAGCAGTTGCTTAAAAAAAGTGATGATTTATCTACTACTATCATTGAATTACAGATGAAGAGAGATAAACAAGAAATAGATTTTCAAAATAGATTAAAAAATGAGATAAAAAGAGAAGCTGAAGACGCATTTGAAAAAGGGTATCAAAAAGCGAAGAATAAATTCTCAGAAGCTGTTCAAAATATTAAATTACACTATGCAAGCTCGATAAATACTTTAGAGGAAGAACATAAAAAAGTAGACGAGTACCTAAAAAAAATAGAAAACGAATTAACTAAAATAGCAGTTGAAATAGCAAAAGAAGTCATTTTAAAAGAAGTAAAGCAGTCTAGTAGTGAAATTGCTGTAGCATTATCCAATAAGCTTGTAGATGAGTTGCGAGATGCTAAAAATATAGAGTTGAAAGTTAACCCAAAAGATTTTCAAGCTTTAGTGCAGGAGTATTCTAAGATTGAGCATATTAAAGTCAGTAGCGATAAGGCTGTTACTGAAGGTGGAGTGATGGTTTTAAGTGAAATTGGTAATTTAGATGGGAATTTATCTACTAGAATAGAGAAAGTAAAAAATTTAATAGAAAATAACTGAAAGAGTATGTGATTATGATAGAAATTAAAGGTAAAACAGTTGCAGAATTAAAAGACCAATGTGTTGCTCTAAGAGAAAAAATTATTGAGACAGTGAGTAAAAATGGTGGCCACTTAAGTAGTAATGTAGGGGCAGTTGAACTTATTGTTGCCATGCATTATGTGTTTGATGTGAAAAAAGATCCATTTATCTTTGATGTGTCTCATCAAGCTTATACCCACAAGTTATTAACTGATAGATGGGACACATTTGATACTCTGAGAACCTTTGACGGTCTTAGTGGGTATACAAAACCAGATGAATCAAAATATGATTATTTTATTGCTGGCCATAGTTCTACTTCACTTTCTTTAGCCCTTGGTGCATCCAAAGCAATTGCCTTAAAAAATGAACAAGATACGAGAGTTCCAGTAGCATTAATTGGTGATGGGTCTATGAGCGCAGGTATGGTGTATGAGGCTTTAAATGAAATGGGTGATATTAAATACCCAGTTGTCATTATACTCAACGACAATAAAATGAGTATATCCAAGCCAATCGGGGCTATTAGTAAATTTTTATCTCAAGCAATTGCTGGAGACTTCTTTCAAACACTCAAGAAAAGAACAGAACAAGTTTTAAAACATTTACCGCAAAGCGCTACCTATATGGCTAAAAAATTTGAAGAGAGTTTAAAGCTTATCACCCCTGGCATGCTGTTTGGAGAGTTGGGGATTGATTATATAGGACCGATTGATGGTCATGATGTTGAAGAGCTTATCAAAGCATATAGAATGGCTAAAAAGATGAAGAAGCCAGTTATCATTCATACTCAAACTCTTAAAGGCAAAGGCTATGAGATGGCTGAGGGGTATGAGGAAAATTGGCATGGAGTTGGACCATTTGATATAGATAGTGGAAAATCACTAGGAGCCAGTAGCCCTAATAGTGCAACAAAACTCTATAGCAATGCCTTATTAGCTTTAGCCACAAAATACGAGAACGTGGTAGGTGTCACTGCAGCAATGCCTGGGGGAACTGGCATGGATAAGCTAATCCATGCATTTCCAAAAAGATTTTGGGACGTAGCAATTGCCGAGCAACATGCTGTCACTTCGATGAGTGCTATGGCAAAAGAGGGATTTAAACCTTTTATTACTATTTATTCTACATTCTTGCAAAGAGCGTATGATCAGGTGATACATGATGCATGTATTATGAATTTAAATGTCGTTTTTGCTCTTGATAGAGCTGGTATTGTTGGGGACGATGGGGAAACGCATCAAGGTGCTTTTGATATCTCTTATCTAAGCACAATACCAAATATGACAATTTTTGCACCAAGAGATCCCAAAAGTATGATTAGAGCAGTCCAATATGCATATAAACATGTTGGCCCTTGTTCCTTTCGTTATCCTAGAGGAACTTTCTTTGAATGTGGAGATATTGCAGATATTGATTTTGAATTGGGAAAAGCACAGCTTATCAAAGAAGGAACTAGCAAAACACTTTTAATAGGTTACGGAAATGGTGTAGGCAGGGCAGTCCAAGTTTCTAAAATATTAGAAAAAAATAGCATAGATTGCACAATATTAGATTTAAGATTTATAAAACCTTTAGATAGAGAAATGTTAGATAAATTATCTAAAAAATATGACAATTGGTATATTTTAAGTGATAGTGCAAAAATTGGAGGAGTTGGTTCTCACATTGCATATTTGAAAAATGAATTAGACTGGAAAAATGTAAAAATTATAAGTTTTGAGTTTGAAGATAAGTTTATCAGACATGGAAATACAAAAATAGTAGAAGAATATTTAGGATTATTGCCAGAGCAAATAGCTAAAAATATTTTAAAAGAGACTAAATAAAAAGAGAAGCGGTAGGAGAGAAAATCTCTCCTACATTTTTATTATAAACTATCAGCGTGGGTAGACAGGTAATCTGCAACACCTTGTGTGTCAGCTTTCATACCATCATCGCCTTTAGCCCATCCAGCAGGACAAACTTCACCGTGCTCATTAGTAAATTGCATTGCATCTACCATTCTAATCATTTCATCAATGTTTCTTCCAAGTGGTAAGTCATTGATTACTGCATGTCTAATAGTACCATCAGCATCTATTAGAAATGATCCGCGAAGTGCTACGCTCTCTCCAAATAAAACATCATAATCTTTTGAAATTTGCTTTGATAAGTCAGAAACTAATGGAAATTTAACTTGGCCAATTCCACCTTTATTAACTGGTGTCTCTTTCCATGCAAAATGAGAAAATTGAGAATCTACAGAAACTCCAATGACGTTTACGCCACGGCTTGTAAATTCACTAAGTCTTTTATCAAACGCTATAATCTCTGATGGACAAACAAATGTAAAATCTAGTGGGTAAAAAAACAATACAGTTCCTTTTTCGCCAAAGTTTTCATATAGATTAAAATTGTCAACTATCTGGCTGTTTCCTAGTACCGTTGTAGCGGTAAAGTCAGGTGCTTTTTTTGTTACTAACATATTCTTTCCTTAAATAATAATTTTTATCAACAAGCAATTATAACCAATTAAAGTTAATACTATCTTAAAACTTATTCCTTTGTTCTTAAGTTCTAAGTTCTCAATTCTTAAATATCGTCATATCTTTTTCATTAGCCTTTAGTACTATTTTAATATATTTTTAACTAAGTTTTGATATAGTTTCTAACGTAAATTATAAGGAGAAAAGAATGGCAGTAAAAATTACGGATATATGTATAAGCTGTGGCGCTTGTATTGATGAATGCCCAGTTGAAGCAATTGTTGATGAAGATGATAACCCAACGGGTGAAGATATTTATTATGTCTATGCAGACAAGTGTGTTGAGTGCGTAGGTCACCATGATGCCCCAGCATGTGCTGAAGCATGTCCAACTGAAGGTTGTATCGTTTGGGATGCCCCATATGAAGGTCAACCAAGTCGTGATGAAATTACAGCAGACATGAGAAAAGGTGACACTCCTTGCGTTGAGTAAGCGTTAAATATTAAGAAGGTTTCGGCCTTCTTAGTCTTCTTTAAGTATTTTCCCCCATTTAATAGCTTTTGAAACTTTTTTTAGCTATACTCCCAAGTTCTAAACCTCAAAAATATATTAAAAACTAGGAGATTACTTTATGGAACGTACTTTATCAATTATTAAGCCTGATGCAGTTGCTAAAAATGTTATCGGAAAAATTGTAGACAGATTTGAATCAAATGGATTAAAAATTGCAGCAATAAGAAAAATTCAACTAAGTGCAGCTGATGCAGGGTCATTTTACGCAGTACATGCGCAGCGTTCTTTTTTTGGTGAACTAGTAGAATTTATGATTAGCGGACCGGTTGTTGTTATCGTGTTAGAAGGCGAAAATGCTGTTGCTAAAAACCGTGACTTGATGGGCGCAACAAATCCTAAAGAAGCAGCACCTGGAACAATTAGAGGTGATTTTGCAGAAAGTATTGATGCAAATGCAGTCCATGGTAGTGATAGTGCAGAGAATGCTGCAACAGAAATTAGTTTCTTTTTTGCCGGCAGAGAAATTTAGTAAACATTATGGAAATAGAGTTCAAAAAAATTCCAATAAACGGGATTGAATTTGAAGCATTAAATAAAAATTTAAAATTTTCTGGCACAGCTATAAAAGAATTAAAAAAATTAGTTCTTTGTGAAGGAAAATTAACAGGTTCATTGATTCACCAGTGCGACAGATGTGGGGATGAGTTTAATCTTGAAATAAATGAAGAGATTATCTTATACGCAAATGATGGAGTGTACGAGAGTGGTAAAGAGCTTTTAAATGTGATTGAATTTTATGATAGTAAAGTTAATTTTGATACAATGCTACAGAGTGAAATAGGAACGATAGAAAGTGACTATTATTATTGTACAAAATGTAAGTAAGGCGTAAAGCTTTACATGTAAAGAGTATACTCCTTACATGTAAAGCTTTAAATGATGTGAATTAGGCAAAGCTTTAGATGATATGAATTTTGCTCGGACGAGTTCGAGTAAAAGAAGAAAGTAAAGTTCTCGATGAAAATCGTAGCTTTAGATGATATGAATTTTGCTCGGACGAGTTCGAGTAAAAGAAGAAAGTAAAGTTCTCGATGAAAGTCGTAGCTTTAGATGATATGAATTTTACTCGGACGAGTTCGAGTAAAAGAAGAAAGTAAAGTTCTCGATGAAAGTCGTAGCTTTAGATGATATGAATTTTACTCGGACGAGTTCGAGTAAAAGAAGAAAGTAAAATAAAACCAAACAGGAGAAACAAATGGCAGTTCCAAAGAGACGTGTAAGTCATGCAAGAGCAGCAAAGCGTAGAACACACTATACGGTAACATTACCAGTACCAGTTAAAGATAACGACGGTACATGGAGAATGCCACACCATATTAATAAAACTACAGGCGAATATAAGAACTAAATGATAACAATTGCAATTGATGCCATGGGCGGTGATTTTGGTCCAGGACCAATCATTGAAGGCACGATTTTAGCTCTGAGGGAAAAAGAGTTTAAGGCTATTTTAGTTGGAAAAACTTCAGAAATTAAACCACTAATTCCCTCTGCATTCTTAAATAGAGTTTCATTTGTTGAAGCAGTTGATGTTTTAAAAATGAGTGATCTTGCGACAGACTCACTCAAGAGAAAAGAAACATCAATATATAAAGCTGTTGATTTAGTGAGAGATAAAGAAGCTGATGCTGTTCTCTCAGTGGGTCACAGTGGTGCTACAATGAGTCTTGCGACGTTAAGAATAGGTCGCCTTGAAGGTGTTTTAAGGCCTGCCATTGCAACTTTAATGCCTAATGCAGCTGGAAAACCCTCACTGGTACTTGATGTTGGAGCAAATGTAGATTGTAAGGCTGAGCACTTAGTTCAGTTTGCAATTATGGGCGAAGCATATGTGAGAGATGTTCAAAAAGTAGCACATCCTAAAGTTGGATTATTATCAAATGGCGAAGAGAAAAGCAAAGGTAATGAAGTAACTAAAGAAGCACATGCTGCACTTAGTAAACTTGAGTGTTTTGTTGGAAATATTGAAGGAAATAATATTTTTGATGGCTCAGTTGATGTGATAGTATGTGATGGTTTTGTTGGAAATATACTTTTGAAAACAAGCGAAGGTGTTGCTGAGTCAATTACAAAAATTATCAAAAAAAATATAGGTCGTTCCCCTTTAGCAATAGCTGGAGCAATTTTGATGAGAAGAGTATTTAAGAGTTTGAAAAAACAAGTAGATTATGCTGAGTATGGTGGAGCACCACTTATTGGTATAAATGGTTGTGCTATAATAGGCCATGGCAAAAGTAATGCCAAAGCTGTGAAAAATGCAATTTTTCAAGCTATCGGTTTTTCAAACTCAAATATTAATGAAGATATCCAAATTGGATTATCTAAATTAAAAAATTAAAGGATACCCATTGTACGCTGCGTTTAAATCAATCGGAAGTTATGTACCAGAAAAAATTTTAACCAATTATGATTTAGAAAAAATGGTAGATACCACCGATGAATGGATTGTCCAGCGTACGGGTATCAGAGAACGACGTATCGCTTCAGATGAAGAAGCCTCAAGTGACTTGGGTTATAAAGCAGCTCTCTCAGCCATTGAGCGTTCTGGTATTAAAAAAAGTGAAATTGACATGGTGATGTGCGCAACTTTATCACCCGATTATCTAACTATGCCTTCTACTGCTTGTATGATAAGTGAAAAGCTAGGGATTAGCAATGTTATGGCTTTTGATGTAAGTGCCGCATGTACCGGATTTATTTATCTTATATCTTTAGCAAAAGCTTTTATAGAATCAGGCGCTAAGAAAAATATTTTAATCATTGGCGCTGAAAAAATTAGTAGCCTTATAGATTATGAAGATAGAGGTACATGTATACTTTTTGGAGATGGAGCAGGTGCTGCCATGATTTGTGCAACTGAAAATAAAGAGGAAGCAATCATTGATGTTTTAGCTTCTTCTGATGGCAAACATGGTGAGTTACTGATTACTCCTGGTGGTGGCTCAAGAAATCCAATCAGAGCAGAAAATTTTGATGAGAGATTGCAATACATGAAAATGAGTGGCAATGAAGTTTTCAAAGTGGCTGTCAAAACATTGACCAATGATGTGATAGAAATTTTAAAAAAAAATAATCTCAAAGCATCGCAAATTGATATGTTTATTCCTCATCAGGCCAATCTAAGAATTATTGAAGCAGTGAGGGCAAGACTAAATTTTCCTATTGAAAAAACAGCTTTGACAGTTGCCAAATACGGCAATACTTCTTCCGCATCTATTCCTATGGCTATGAACGATTTATACGAGGATGGCCAGATAAAAAATGGTGATTTACTTTTACTGGATGCTTTTGGTGGGGGGTTTACCTGGGGTAGCGCTCTTATTAAATTTTCTGGAAAAAACTTTAACTCATAAATTCACTTCTAATTGATTTGCTAAAACTACGATGATTAATCCTTTGTAAAAACTTTGTTATTTGACTTATGAAATCTTATGAAGCGTAGTGGCATCTTTCATCCACTGCTCTAATTCTTCCCATTTATCTTCTTCAAGCATACTTTTACATTTACTTAACTCTTTTTCAAATAGGTCTATTGAGTTTAATAAATTATGTTTGTTTTGTTTAAAAATATCTGTCCACATAGTAGGAGAACTTTTAGCTAACCTGCTCATATCTGTAAAACCACCAGCTGCTAAAATCAAGATGCTTTTTTTATCTTCCTGACTGATCACCACATTGGCAAGAGCATAGCTTAAGGCGTGGGGTAAGTGAGATATAAAAGATGCATGTTTGTCATGGTCTTGCGGACTCATAAAAAATATTTTCATTCCAATATGGGAAAAAATCTCAATGGCTCTATCTTTATGTAAATCAGTATTATGTTTCATATCGCACAAAACAACTACTCTATCTTGATAGAGAGTAGAAAAAGCTGCACTTGGACCAAACTTTTCAGTCCCCGCCATTGGGTGGGCAGCAATAAAATTTTCTCTGATGCAAGAAGGCACATTTTTTACAATTTCTTCTTTGGTGCTTCCCAGATCAATAATTGTAGTATTTTTGTTGACATCTTTTAAGTTTTGTAGAGTTTTAATAACCGCTTCAACAGGAGTTGCTAAAAAGATAACATCACATTTTTTGATTTGCTCAAAAGTTACAATTTCGTTGACTAGTCCCAGTTCTAAGGCTTCCTTACATGTAGCAGGGTTTCTGCTATATCCTAAAATCTTTGATACTAATCTTGTATTTTGTAAGGCAAGCCCAAGTGAACCGCCCATTAGACCTAAGCCTATAATTCCTACTTTCATACTATTTTCCTATTTTAAGCAATTTTACTATTTATTAATTCTAGAGATGGTATTATAACTACTTTTATTGGAAAACTAAACTAAACATGCATAGGATGATACATAATGAAGAGATTAGTGGTAACATTTTTATTTATTGCACTTTCACTGCAAGCGGCAACTCTTAAAAGTTTAAAGTTTGATGGATTGATTCATATATCGGATGAAGTGGCTGCAGAGATGATAGGAATGAAAATTGGTGATTCAGTTGATATTGAGATAATAGATGAGGCAATAAAAACACTTTATAAGCAAAAGTATTTTGAAGATATTTGGGCTGAAGACGTAGGCGATGGAGAAATTATATTTCATTTTAAAGAAAAGCCTACAGTTGCAAATATTGAATTAGAGGGTATAGGAGAAAATGATAAAAAAGAAGTACACTCTTTTATTGGTATGAAAAAAGGTGAAGTTTTTGACAAAGAGAAAGCTCATGCAGCGGCAGGTAGAATTGCTAAATACTATGAAGGCAAAGGTTATTTTGACACTGTTGTTGAATATAAAACTGAAGTTTTAAATGAAAACTCCATTGCTGTTAAGTTTTTGATTAATCGTGGTGAAGAGATTATTATTAAATCAGTCAGACTTTCAGGTGCAAGTGAATTAGAATATAGTGATTTCCAACCAACAATCGCCAATAAAGAAGCTGAGATGATTCCTTGGATGTGGGGCTTTAATGATGGAAAATTGAGACTGTCTGATCTTGAATATGATAATGCAAGAATAAAAGACGTGTATATGCAAAATGGCTTTTTAGACGCAGAGGTTGGCACATCATTTTTGAAAGCATATTTAGATAGTTACACAGCAGATTTGACATACCAGGTGCAAGAGGGAAAACAGTATAAAATAGGCTTAGTAGATATCACTATTCCAGAAGGACTTGTTTCGGTAGAAGAATTAAAAGCAGAAATGATTCTTCAAGTTGGTGATGTATTTAACATTAACCGCTTAAGAAGAGATATTAAGAGAGTTGAGACAAAAGTTGCAGATTTGGGCTACGCCTATGTTAGGGTAATCCCTGCTATCAACAAAAAAACAGAAGAGAGTTTGGCTGATATCACTCTAAGAGTCATTCCGGGAGATAAAGTTTATATTAATGATGTTAGAATTTCTGGCAACAGTAGAACGATTGATAGAGTCGTAAGAAGAGATGTGTTTTTAGCGGCAGGAGATTTATACAGTCGTACTGATTTGGGCGATTCCAAAAGTGCGCTTAAGAGAAGTAGTTATTTTAAAGATGTGAGTATAGAAGAAAAAAGAATAAGTAAAGACAAAATTGATTTAGTGGTAGAAGTAAAAGAAGCTTCAACTGGTTCTGTTGGTGGCGGTCTTGGTTATGGCTCATCTGATGGTTTATTACTGAGTGCAAATTTGTCTGATTCAAATATATTTGGCTCAGGAATGAGTTCTAGTGTTAATATAGAGCGAAGCAACAAGGTTTTAAGTGGTTCAATTTCATTAACAAATCCTCGTATTTTTGACTCTCTCTATAGTGTCGGAGGAAGTTTATACAGTGCTGATTCTAACTATTATAATTATGATGCATTAAGTACTGGTCTTGCTCTCAATGTCGGAAAACGTTTTGGACGACACTGGAGAGGTTCTTTGGGTTATAATTTAGAAAAGGCAACATATTCCAATCCTGCTCCAGGGTTTACTTTACCAGGGGATGGTATTAAAAGTTCTGTGACACCATCTATAAGTTATAACACGACTGATGATTATTATCTCCCAAGAAGAGGGATTGACTTTAAAAGTAGTGTAGAGTTTGCAGGTCTCGGAGGAGATAGAAAATTTATAAAAAATAGTAATAAATTTAATTATTTTTATGGCTTAAAAGATGATTTTAATTATGACCTAATTTTGAGGTATAAAGCGCAAGTAGACTATGCCATTGGACATGACAACATTAAGGAATTCCCTAAGGAATTCCCTACAAATGAAAGAATTTTTATGGGAGGCGTTGGTTCAGTCAGAGGGTATCAGTCAAGATCCATCTCTCCAAAAGATACTTCGGGCAACTTACAGGGTGGAAATATGATGGTGATTAATACTGTCGAAGCTAGTTTCCCATTGATAGAGAGATTAAAGATGCGTGGAGCCTTGTTCTTAGATTACGGAATGATGGGCCAAGACAATCTTGATATCAAGAGAGCTGGAACGGGTGCAGTGTTAGAATGGATTTCGCCGCTAGGACCAATATCTCTAGTTTTCTCTCACGCGCTGCTTGATGAGACAGGAGATCGTACAGCAAGTTTTGAATTTACTATGGGAAGACAATTTTAAGAGATAAAATGACGTTTAAATAGTTTCAATGACAATGGCAAAGGAAGCTGGTTTAACTAGCTTCTTGATACTCTCTTTTGCTAAATGCAAAGTATTTTTAGTTCTGATTGTTAATGTATGGTTTTCATAAGAAAAACTTAACTTCTCATTGCTTAATTGTATATTTAGAGATTTTGCTAGCGAGATAATAAAACTTAACCAATTGACAATTTCTATTTCTGGAAGGAAAATTTTAAAGGCTTCTATATCATCAAAACTAGGTAATTTTTTGGTATGATATTTGACAAGAAGAGCAACTAAAACTTTTTCATTGTGTGAAAAACCATAATTCAAATTATTGATTATAAAGTAGAAACTATGAAAATGCTCTTGATAAAAGCTTAGTTTTCTACCAACACTATAAAGTTTTGAAGCAACAGCCAACTCTTTTTTATATTTAGGGTCTATTTGGTGGATATAACTTAATGCATCAAATATTTTCAGAGCATTTTGATTGACATTGATACTATCTTTTTCATCTGTGATAAATCTGTCACTGAAGCTCTTTTGGCTTACTCTAAAGCCTTGTGGAAATTTTCCACCACTGGCTCGTAGCATGTCCTCTAGATAGACGCCTTCTCTCACTCCAGTACCGTTGGTGATAAGGCGAGTAGAATGAAAAGAATTTATGATTGAATTAAAGATGGAACAACCCTCTCTCATGGTGTCATATCTATCTTTTCCCACTCCAAAATCTTTTAATTTTAAAATATTACAAGAGGCTATCTGCTTTATAGTATTTTTATAGGGTTCTATCTCATATTCAAAGCCATGGACAGTTTCAAGAGGATATTTAATCTTATCCATTATGATCTTTGACAAAGACCGTAGTGTGCCACCTATACCAATTAAAGTTTCAGAAGAAAAACTTAAGGGAATTTTTTCAATCTCTATTGCTATGAATTTCTCTATTTCGGCAAATGAAATCTTCTTGTCAAAAAATAGCTCTTTTAGCCTTACCGTTCCTATATTGATTGAAAAAGTATCTACAATTTTACCGTTGCGTATTTTGGCAAGTTCTGTTGAGCCACCACCGATATCAACAGTGGTAGCTGTATCAATTGGTTTGAGTAGATTTATAGACGATAATGCACCATAGTATGCTTCTTTTTTACCATCAATAATTTTGATATTTATATTTAATTCTTTTTGAATTCTTCTTATAAAATCTTTTGAGTTTGGAGCATCACGTAGGGCAGATGTTGCCACACAAAAAGTTTTATGACACTTTAAACTTTTAATAATGCTCACGAAGTCAGAAAGGGCATCAAATGCTCTTTGCATTGGAACTTCTTGGAGCAACCCTTCACACTTGTATGCACCTTCTCCTATTCTTACTCGACTTTTTACCTCCGTTAGAAGATGAAAAGCAAAACGACTACTCTTTTCATAGACAACCATTCTTGCTGAATTTGATCCTATGTCAATTATTGCCGTTCTTTTTGCCATTATTCTTCGCTAATTATCTGTTGAAATTTTAGCTTTAATTCAGCTATCGATTCTACATTATCTGGATCTGGGATGATACAATCAACAGGACAAACAGATATACAAGTCGGTTCATCATAGTGACCAACACACTCTGTACAAATATCTGGATCAATGATATAAATTGGATCAGCTTCTTCAATTGCATAATTTGGACATTCGTCCCTGCAAGCATCACATGCAATACATTCGTCAGTTATCATTAGCGACATTTTTACTACCTTAATTTGTTTTTTGTGTTTATACACTAAAAATACTTCAATAAGATTGAAATATTGATTATCAATGTTTATTTTGTTGATTTTTTCTTAGAATTTGGAATATACAGAGTTGCAATAGCTCCAAGTGTGTCAGGTCTGTTTTTGATATTGATATTAGCTCCAATTGCATCTGCTGCTCCTTTTGCCAAGAAAAGACCTAACCCTGCTCCAGATTTATTTCCATACCTTTTAAAGGGTGCAAATAAATCTTTACCCTCATCAATGCCTTCGCCATCATCAATTACTTCTATGGTAATTCCTCCTGGCACTTCAAAGCTTTTTATCTCAATTGAGCCATTTTCAGGTGTGAATTTAATTGCATTTTGTACAAAATTTTGTAATACATGTAGCAAAAGTGTTGGTTGAATTAGAATGGGAAATGATTTTGGAGAAAAGTTAGAGTGTATATTTTTATTTTCCAAATGGGCTAATATTTTAAAGTTTGTCGTTCTTTCTTCTAAAAATTTAATCAAATCTATATCTACAGGTTGTTCAAATTGAGCACCTTCTTGTCTCCCAATTTCGAGAATATTGCCTATCATTTTATTCATTTCTTCCATACTTTGATTATTTTGTATCAGCGCATCTATATACTTTTGACTTTCTCTTGGTTTTAATAGAGTCACTTCATTTTTTGTTTTCATTACGGCAAGAGGAGTTTTTAATTCGTGTGCAATACCGATAAAAAGTTCTTTTTGATATTTTACAAAAGTATGAATTCTATCGACTAATTTATTGATACTGTTTGCCAATGGTTCAAATTCTTCTGGTATATTTTTAGTATTTATGGATTGATGAAAATTTTCATCCATAGCAGCTAGTTTCGTCGTTAATGAGTTAATCGGAATAATTAACATTCTAGAGAGGAGCAACGCATAAAATAGTATTAAAAATATTGCTGTGAAATTTATGACCAAGATGTTTTGCAAAATCTTATTGAGTAGTTTATCGGTATTTGTAATATCCATGGTGACATAGATAAAAGTAGATTTTATTTTATCAAGCGGATAATTTACGGTTAGAAAACTTTTCCCATCGAGTTTATATTGTTCAAAATAGACTTTAAAAATTTTATCTTTTTCTATTTTAATATCAATTTTTTTATATTTTGTGGCATAGGAACTTTTTAAAATAGTAAAATCTGTATTTTCAGACATATTTAAATATTTAATCGCTATTTGTCCAGCTTCTTTTGTGATTTCTGACGTTAATTCTTCATAAATTGATATTTTAATGTAATTGTAGAGAATGGCAGAGAAGATTACAATTAGTGTTGCCGAAGCTAACACTAATTGTAGAGCAAATTTATTCCTTATACTTTTTTTGGAAAACAAAATCGATAACCTCTTCGTCTCACCGTCTCAATAGTTGAGATTTCTAATGGTTTATCCATTTTTTGACGAATTTGGTTAATAGCAACTTCAATAACATTTGGAGTAACAAGCTCAGGCTCTTCCCAAATTGCATCCAAAAGTTGTTCTTTTGACACGATTTGATCACTGTGGCGAGCTAAGTGAGTGAGTACTTCAAATGGCTTACCTTTAAGTTCAATGACTTGACCTTTATAAGTGATTTTCTCTTCATCAGGATCAATGACTAAATCATCTATCTTGATGACATTAGTGCCTCCAAAACGCAGGCGCGCTTCTATTCTAGCCACTAAAATATCAAAATCAAATGGTTTTTTGATATAGTCATCGGCACCAGCTTTAAGAGCTTTTATTTCACTTTCTTTATCATCTTTAGCAGAAAGCACAACGGTTGCAGTCCTAGGAGTTTTGCTCTTTACTAGTGCAATTAAGTCTAGACCATCACCATCGGGTAACATCCAGTCAGTTAAAACTAAATCATAGTTTCTGATACCGATATAGTACTCAGCATCTTTGTAGTTTTCAGAACAATCTGTTTGGTAACCGAACTCTTGAAGTCCTTCAGCGATAGTTTTGTTAAGAGTTATTTCATCTTCAACTATTAAAATTCTCATTGTTTTTCCTTAAAGTTTCTAATTTAGTTGGGATTATATCATAATTTTAGCTAAATTTAAAGTTTTTTTAATGTAGATTTAATATTTTTTTTTGAGTTGGACAGAAACTATGCTATTTACGAGTATTTGTGGTTTTGAAATTTTTATTTTTAGGGCAGTTATATTTGGATAAGCTTCTTTGATCTCTATCTCAAGAGACAAAAGAGCTTCTTCTATGAGTTCGTATTCACCCATCAGCATATTTTCTTCAATGAGCTCACACAAGTGTGCATAATTGATAAAATTTCCACCCATATAGTCATATCTAATTTTAGAATTTACAACCACTTGTTGTGGGAACTCTTTTTCTTGAGCCAAAATTCCAATGATGACTTGAAGCGTTAAGTTTTCTATATGTATTGTCATTAACATTGAGTTATACCACTTTTGTTTCTTTACCGACAGAGAGTCTCATAATATTTGGTATATGTTTGTAGATAATGAGAAAAGAGAGGATAAGAATTGGAGCATGAGTTTTAATTTCAGGAATGTCGGGATGGATGATAAATGATGCAATGACAAGAGTCAATAAGCCCACCAAAGAGGAGACGGATGAGATTTTGATAATTTTTCCAGCTATAAACCAAGTTATCATCGCTAAAATTGTCTCAACTGGAAGCAAAAATAGAAAAACACCCATGCCAGTTGCGACGCCTTTGCCCCCTTCAAATTTTAAGTAAGGACTATAACAATGCCCCACTACTGCAAGGATTGCAATGGTCCAAAGTATTTCTTGCCCTAAGCCAAAAAATGAAGCTAAGCCTAAAACAAAAATTCCTTTTAGCGCATCTAAGACAAGTGTAGCAGCCGCTAATTTCTTTGCAAGTTTAGGGTTTGATTCTTTTAGCGCTCTTAATACATTGGTAGCGCCAATGCTACCACTTCCTGTAGTCCTGATATCGGTAGACGTAAATGTTTTAGCTAAAATTAGTCCAAAAGGAATACCACCTATTAAGTAAGCTGCGATATAAAACTGAATATTGATATTTGATAATATTTCCACATGTTGCCTTTATAATTTTTTGGTATTATAACAATAATAAGTTTAATATAGCTTTTTTGCTATAATTTTGACTTTAGATGTAACAAAGGATTATTGTGAGTAATATAGAACTAAAAGAAGAAATTTTAAAATTAAAAAAAGAATTAGATGTCACTATAGTGGCACATTTTTATCAAAAAGATGAAGTGTTTAATATGGCAGATTTTACGGGAGATTCATTAGAACTTGCAAAGTTTGCAGCAAATGATAAAAACCCAAATTTAATTTTTTGTGGTGTTGGTTTTATGGGACAAAGCGTAAAGATACTTGCACCAGAAAAACGTGTTTTTATGCCTAAACTTGCATGTTGCGCTATGGCTAAAATGATTGATGCCGATCATTATGAGAAGAATGTTGCCTCTCTTGTTAAGGCTGGGATTAAAAAAGAAGATATTATGCCGGTGACTTATATCAATTCATCGGCAGAAGTCAAAGCTCGTGTTGGCATGATGGGCGGATATGTCTGTACAAGTTCTAATGCAAAAATCATTATAACAAAAGCGTTGAAAAGTGGGAAAAAGATACTTTTCGTACCAGATAAGTGTTTAGGTCAAAATATCGCCATTGATATGGGCTTAACATCCTGTGTGGTAAATGACGGAAGTGACCCTAGGGACGCTGATATTATTTGTTACAATGGTTTTTGTTCCGTGCATCAACTTTTTGATGTGGATGACATAGAATTTTACAGAGAAAAATATCCAGATATTTTAGTGGTCTCCCACCCTGAATGTAAACCAGAAGTGTGTGCGGCATCTGATTTTGTAGGCTCCACGAGTCAAATTATAAAATATATCAAAGAACTTCCGATAGAACAAAAAGTCGTTGTGGGGACAGAATATAATATGGTCCATCGATTGAGAGAGAAAAATACTTATGTATTATCTTCCACAAAACCAGAGTGTCCTACTATGAATGAGACTAAATTGGAAGATTTAAAAACTCTTCTCTTATCTATGAAAGATGGCGCGCCAATCAATGAAATCACCATCAGTGAAGAGACAAGAAAATATGCTTTTATGGCATTAAATAGAATGTTTGAGATTTAAAAATGATAAAGAATTTTGTTAAGAAAGCATTGCAAGAAGATATCGGTAGAGGGGATTTATTTTATCTTGTAGGAAATAGTAAAAGAGCAACCGCGGAAATTATTTGCAAAGACAGTGGAGTCTTAGCGGGCGTTACCTATGCAAAAGCTTTATGCAAAGTGGAAAAATTAGATTATAAATTTCATAAAAAAGATGGCGATATACTGAATAATAGAGATATTATAGCCACCATAAAAGGAAAATCAAAAAAACTTTTAATGTGTGAGAGAACGATCTTAAACCTATTGCAACACGCATCTGGAATTGCGACCAATACATCGGGTTATGTAAAAGCATTGAATGGCTTAGCGGTAAAGCTTTTAGATACCAGAAAAACAAGACCAGGACTTAGAATTTTAGAAAAATATGCAGTCAGGTGTGGCGGTGGAAACAATCATAGAATGGGACTTGATGATTGTTTAATGATAAAAGATACACACCTCAAAATGATAGATAATTTAAAAGATTTTGTAGCCACCGCAAGAGATAAATTACCCTTTACAACAAAGATAGAAGTAGAATGTGAAAATGTAGAATTTGCAAAAGAAGCAATGAGTAGTGGTATCGATATGCTGATGTGTGACAATATGAAGATAGAAGAGATCGAAACAGTGGTAGCGTATAGAAATGAATTTTATCCACATATAGTATTAGAGGCCAGTGGAAATATAACCAAAGAGACAATACACTTTTATGCAACAAGTGGAGTTGATGCTATCAGTAGTGGCAGTATAATTCACCAAGCTGTTTGGCTTGATTTTTCTATGAAGATTACTCATAAAGAGTAAAATGTTCAAGGATAATGAATGGTAGATGAGGAAAAGGGAACAATGAAAGAACGAGAATATGCAGGTTTTTGGATTAGAACAGGTGCGGCGATTATAGATAGTCTGCTTATATTAGTAATCATTTTTCCAATAATGATGAGTCTGTATGGAGCAAATCATTTAAGCCTAGAGTCCACGGCAGGAAGCTCAAGTTATTGGGCAAGTTACTACTCATTAAATTTAAATGGAACTTGGGATTTTATCCTAAATTATATATTACCAGCAATTTTAATTATATCTTTTTGGATATACAAATCAGCAACACCTGGGAAAATAGCTACAAAATTAACAATAGTGGATGCAAAAACTGGACGTAAGCCAACTACGGGTCAATTTATAATACGTTATCTTGGCTACTTCGTATCTATGTTTCCATTTTTTCTTGGCATCATATGGATTATTTTTGATAAAAGAAAACAAGGCTGGCATGATAAACTTGCTCGAACAGTGGTGATAAGAGAGTTAAAAGTGGAACCTGTTAAATTTGAAAATGACGAAAAGTAATCAATGAGCCTATTGCAAAATCACTGGTCTAAAATCTTAGTATTTATCATATCGTTGTTTATAGTTTACTGGGCAACTTTTGCAACTATAAATGAAAATGCAAATACAAGATTAGACTCATCTTTTAAGCAAGCACTTGCTGTTTTTGCAACAGCAAAAGGATTAAATGCAGTCATTTCTTTGGTACAAGGTACAGAAGTTGGACCACCTGGCGTGACTATTAGTTTAGGTGAAATATTAGACCCGATTAATGATTTAGTTGAGAGATTTTCATGGATCATGTTAGCTTCCTTAACGTCTTTGGGAATCCAAAAAATTATGATGAATATTGTGACATGTAACGGCTTTGATATTTTATTGATTGCTTCTTTAGTCATTGCAAATTTTTTATATTTTTTTAAATTAGAAAAAATTTCAAAAGAAAAAAAACTATTTTATAAAGTGACAATTATTTTAATTTTCCTAAGATTTAGCATACCGTTTATGACGATGGCAAATGAGTATGTTTATCTAAATTTTGTAAAGCAAGATTACAACATCGAAGTATCTCAAAGCATGGTCAAGAGTGCAAAAGAAGGGTTTAGTAAGTTTGAAGAGAAAGAAGCAAGTTTTTTTTCAACAGATTATTATCAACAAAAAATGAGTGAATTTGAAAAACTATCGTCTGAAGCGGGAGACCATATTGTTGATTTGATTATCATTTTTATCTTCCAAGCAATGCTTTTCCCAATCATCTTTTTATATTTTTTATATAGACTTGTTAGTCATCTATTTAACATAACTCTGTAAAATAACCAAATAATCAGCTTAAATTTAGTATAATAAAAACTTTTACGATTAGGATTGATATTACATGTACAAAGAAGCTTGGGGTAAAATACTAGATGCGAAACATATTGTTTTAGTTTCTCACATCCATCCTGATGGAGATACTATTGGTTCAAGTTTGGCTCTTTATAATACTTTGAAAAATTTGGGCAAGAGGGTTTCCTTGTTTAATGCAACAAAAGATGAACTGCCAAAAGAGTTTGATTTTATAGAGGGATACAATAAGATCTCTAATACACTACCTAATTTTTTTGATTTACTGATTAGTTGTGATTGTGGAAGTTTCGATAGATTAAAAATAAAAAAAGGTGATTTTGATATAATCAATATAGACCATCATGCGAGTAATGACGGTTTTGGTGATACGAATATTGTTTTACAAGAGTGCTCCAGTGCTGGTATGGTTGTCTATAGATTTTTACAAGAAAATGATATTGTCATTACTAAAAACACTGCAATTGCATTGTACACATCAATAGCAGATGATACAGGTTTTTTTAGATATGGGGGAATCGGCGCTAAAACTTTTGAAGTAGCAGTAGAGCTTATAAAAGCAGGGGCAGATCCGCAAGAAATTGCCAAAAAAGTCAACAGTAGGCAATCTTTGGCTAAAACAAGATTGAACGCTTTTGTTTTAAATAATTTTGAACTTCACTGCGATGCTAGTATCGCTTCAATCATCATTAGCAAGCAAGCTTTGGCGCAAACTGGGGCAAGAAGAAGAGATACTAAAAATATCATCAGGCAGTTAAGAGACATAGTAAATGTTGAAGTTGCATTGATGGTGCTTGAGCAAGACGATTTTTTTAAGATATCGTTGCGTTCAAGTGGAGATAAAAACGTGTCAAAAATTTCGATAGCACATCAAGGTGGTGGACATAAAAATGCCGCTGGATTTAACATGGTTGGAAAAGATGCACAAAGTGTTACTCAAGAGATAATAAAAGGGATAAGAGAATTATGAGAAAAAAGAAAAGTTCAGCAGGTATTATAGTTTTAATTTTACTAATTTTAATCACAGCATCATTAGCATATTTATACAATTCTAAAATGTTTGAAAGAAATGTCCCAACTGTTGATGTGGCAGAGCGAATCAACTGGAATTTGAAGACACAAATTGATATTAAGATCAATGATGAGAGTGGAATAAAGTTTGTAAGAGCAACGCTTAGTGATGGGAAAAATAGTATTGTGCTTGTACAGAAAGAGTTTGCACCAGCGCCAAAAGAGTTTACTTTAGGTCTAGAATTTCCAAGAATAGGATTTATAAGCAATAAAAACTCTTTTGAATTAGATATTGAAGTAGTTGATTCGAGTAAATGGAACTTTTTCGCAGGCAATAGGGTGACTAAAAAATCAGTAATACATGTAGATACTAAAAAACCAGAATTATATACAGTCAATAACTCTTATAAGATTACCAAAGGTGGTATTGCCACTGTAATTTTTAAAGCACAGGATGAAAATTTACAAGAATTGTACATAGAAACAAATTTTGGAAAAAGATTTTATCCAACACCTTTTTATAAAGATGGCTATTATATATCTCTATTGGCTTGGCCAAGTGACGAAGAGTCGTTTGAGGCAACGATCATCGCAAAAGACGTGGCAGGAAACATATCAAAAAATAGAATAGCGTTGTATCTTAAAGATAAACAATACAGAGTTTCAACCCTTAAATTAAAAGATAAGTTTATTAATGGAAAGATTACTGATTTGGCAGAAGAATATTTAGGTAAAGTAGACACAATGGATAAACTTGAAAAGTTTAAGTTTGTCAATGAAAAATTAAGAATAGAGAATGAAAATAATATTGAAAAAGCTACAACACCAACACAAAAAGAGTTACTGACCGATTTCAAAATAGAAAATTTTTACCCTCTGAAAAATGGGGCAGCAGTTGCAAGTTTTGGAGATCACAGATTTTATAAATATAACGATACAGTAGTGAGTGAGTCATATCACCGAGGACTAGACTTTGCAAGTACAGCAAGGGCGGATATTGTTGCTTCAAATGATGGCAAAGTTGTTTTTGCTAAATACAACGGAATCTATGGTGAAAATTTAATTTTATCTCACGGTTTGGGTCTTTACACTTTGTACGGTCACAGCTCTAGTATCTTAGTTGCTCATGGCCAGAGTGTAAAAAAAGGTCAGATTATAGCAAAAACAGGTTCGACTGGATTGGCACTTGGAGATCACTTACATTTTGGAGTGGTAGTTCAAGGAATTGAAGTAAGACCAGAAGAGTGGATGGACAGTCATTGGCTAAAAGACAATATTTTTGATATCATAAGTACAGCGAAGAAGATAATAGATAGATGATAGTAAAACAGAAGAATTTACGTGTTTTTCATATAAGTATTGATGATAATGCAAGCTTTTTTGAATATTTTATAAAAAATAGAGTATTATTAGCGGAATTCTTTTTGCTTATAGATGGAAAAGTAGATAAAGAGGTAAAAGATTTTTTAGATGAAGCGGGCATTTGTTACAAATTTATTGATGGTTGTAATCTAAGACTTGGAAGCGTTAAGAAAGAGTTTGAAACTAAGATTGAAGAGAAGCCAAAAACTGAATTTAAAACTGAGTCTATGGATCTTGCTATAAAGCCGGGTAAATTAAAAGTTTTTGACAGACCAATTCGCTCTGGCGAAGAGATAAACGAAGAGTTACCTGTTGTGGTTTTTGGACGTATCAATAGCGGCGCCAAGCTTTTTTGTACTCAAAGTGTCTCTATCTATGGTATTATAGATGGATTAGTGCAATGTGATGGCGATTATATTGTGCTGGGTGGCATAGGGAACAGAGGAAGTTTGATTTTTAATGGTGAGATTATAGATAAAGAACAGCTCAAAGAAAATATTTTGCAAAAAATAACTTTTGATGGCTTAAGAGTACATATAAAGGAAGTTTGTTTATGAGGCAGACCACGATAGCAAAAAGTACAGAGGGAATTGGAATAGGGTTGCATAAAGGTGAGCCTATTAAAATAACACTAGAACCGCTCGAAGCTAACAATGGTATAGTTTTTTACAGAAGCGATGTCGGGATGTCCGTAAAAGCAATACCAGGCAGTGTGGTCAATACTCAGATGGCTACAGTGATTGGTGATGGGCAAAACTATATTTCCACCATAGAGCATCTTCTCTCTGCTATATATTCTTATGGTATAGACAATATTTTAATCACATTAGATAGCGCAGAAGTTCCTATTATGGATGGAAGCGGAGCGAGTTTTTGTATGATGCTTGATGTTGCAGGCATCAGAGAATTAGAGGCAAACAAAAGTGTACTTATTATTAAAAGAGAAGTAGAAGTTAAAGATGGTGAAAAATTTGTAAGAATTAAACCTTCGAAAAAGGCCACCTATAGTTTTACTATTGACTTTTCTCATCCAATCATCGGAAGACAAGAGTATTTTTTTGAATTCAGTAAAAAAGCTTACGTAGAAGACATTTCACGTGCTAGAACTTTTGGATTTCTCAAAGATGTCCAATATCTCAGAAGTAGAGGTTTAGCCCTTGGCGGATCCTTAGAAAATGCCATTGTACTAGATGATAAAAAGATATTAAATCCTGAAGGATTAAGATTTGTAAATGAGTTTGTTAAACATAAGATTTTAGATGCAATTGGCGATTTGGCACTTTTAGGAGCTCCGGTAATTGGGGAGTATGAGTCTTTTGCGGGAAGCCACAACTTAAACCACCTTTTAACAAAAGAGATACTAAAAGACCCAAGAAACTATGAGATAAAAAATTTTAGTATGACAAGTGAATTAGAATTAGTAGAGGTGTTTGCATAAAATCATCAGTAGATATTGTTGTTATCTCCCTGTCTTCACCACTTCAAGTCGGTGTCTATGAAAATAACAAATTAATTAAAAATTATAGCACGAAAGAGCAAACTAGCGAAGCTTTGCCAGTTGTGTTTAAAACTATTTTAAAAGAGTTTAACTGTGCAAGAATCTTTTTTGCCAGAGGTCCTGGTAGCTTTATGGCGATAAAAATAACGTATATTTTTTTAAGAACTTTATCTATAGTTGAAGATATAGAGTTATACGCCACTGACGGATTTTATTTTAACGACAATAAACCGATAAAAGCCATGCACAAACTTTATTTTATAAAAGAGAATAATACTATCACAACGGAGCTTTTTAAGTCGGAACAAGCAAGTGAATTTAATCTTCCTCACATCATAGAAATAGAAAAATTTAGTAAAGATATAGAACCATTATATATTTTACCAGCAGTACAGGAGCAATAAGGATGAGAATTAGTATACCGGCTTCTAGTGCAAATCTAGGACCAGGATTTGACACATTAGGACTGGCTGTGTCGTTATACAATTATGTAAATATAAAACACTCCTCATGTCAAAGTATTTCCATAAGAGGTGAAGGCGCAAACAAAACAAAACTAAAAGTAAATAATATTTTCGTCTCAATCTTTAATGAAATTTACCATGAACTTGTTGGAAGAAAAGATCACTTCCGGTTTGAATTTGAAAATAATATACCATTTTCAAGAGGGTTGGGAAGTTCTTCAGCCGTCATCGTAGGCGCAATTGCAAGCGCTTATCATATGGCGGGCATAAAAGTCTCTAAAGAAAACATACTCAATAAAGCGTTACCATATGAAAGCCACCCAGATAATATTGCGCCAGCAGTTTATGGCGGTTTTACAAGTTCAATTGTGGAAGAAGGATTGGTGAAGACTTTAAAAAAAGATTTGCCAAGTACTATCAAAGCAGTGGTCGTCATACCAAACCGTTCAATGTCAACAGTACATTCAAGAACATTACTACCAAAATCTTACAGCATGAGTGATGTTATTTTTACTTCTTCAAGGGTGGGGTTTATAAGTGCAGCATTTTTTTGTGAGAATTGGGAAATGCTTAAATTTGCTTGTAAAGATAAGATTCATGAAATACGAAGAATGAATAAAATGAAAGAACTTTTTGAGATAAGGCACATAGCTTTACAAAATGGTGCAATTATGAGTACGCTCTCAGGAAGCGGCTCTTCTTTTTTCAATTTGGTGTATGAAAAAGATGCTGGCAACATAGCCCAAAAATTAAAAAAATCATTCCAAAACTTTAGAATCGAAATATTAGACTTCGATAATCAAGGTTTTGAAATAATAAACAGTTAAATAACAGTTTAATTCGGGTATAATAATGAGCGCAATAAAAGAGCCAATACGAATGTGTATTATCTGCAGGGGACGGTACGATCAAAAAACTTTAATCCGCTTTCAAATCACCAATGGAACATTAATAGAGTTTTCGAAAGTAGGACGAAGTAGTTATATTTGTTCGACGTGTCTATGTCTTGAAGAAAAAAAGCTGGTTCGGGCGATGAATGGTAGATTTAAATTAAATAATAAAAAAAATATTGAATTTGGGGATTTTTTCTCAAATAGAGTGCGAGAGCACAATAAGGAGACAAGTAAGCATGACTAAGGTCCGTATAAGTGAAATCGCGAAAGAGCTTGGAACAAAGAGTAAAGATGTTTTAGAAAAAGCAATAGATTTGGGAATAGGGGCAAAGGCTGCTTCTAGTGCTGTTTCCGCAGAAGAGGCAGAGAAGATTATGAACTATGTTTTAACTGGTGTAAAAGAGGGCAAAGCTGAAGAGCAAGCCAAAGTTGAAACACCAGCTAAAATTGAAAAAGCTGAACCTAAGAAAATTGTAAAAGAAGAAATATCTGAAGAAAAAGTAGTGACTCCTCCAAAAGCTAAAAAGACCGAAGTAGCACCAGATGTCAAACCAATTGTGAATGAGAAAAAAGAAGAAATCACTCCTGCTCTAAAAGTAAAAGAGGAAATTACTCCTGTGTCAGAGGTAAAAGAAGAGCCTAAAGAAGAGAGTATAGCATCAGCTAGCGTTACTAAAAGAAGAGGTCTTGTGATTGTCAGAAAAAGACGTCCAGTGGTTGAAGAGAAAAAAGTAGAAGAATCTTTTTCACCTTATGCTAAGAAGAAAAATTCTCAATCACTAGAGTCCGTTTTCAGTAATAGTAGTGAAGCCGCAAAGAAAAAGAAAAAAATTAAAAAAGCTCCTGCGGAAAAGAAAACATCAGCAGAAAAAATTGACATAGCATTTAGCGACATGGCTGATATTAGAATGGATTTAGTAGAGAATATGGTAGTTTTACCAGATTTTTCAGTAAAAGCTGAACCAAAAGTAGAAAATAGAACAAAAAGAGTCGTAGACCCATCACAACTTCGTACCACAAAGAGACCAAATTTTGCTCCTCAAGGCATAAAAAGAGGAAGAAGGAAAAGACGTATTAAAAAAGTAGTAAGTGACCAAAATGAAGAAGTTAAATTTGTGGAAATTCCTGAAGATATTAGAGTTTATGAATTTGCAGAAAAAATTAACAAACAACCAAGTGATATTATAAGAGAATTATTTAATTTAGGAATAATGTTTACTAAAAATGACTTTTTAGATAAAGATGCCATTGAAATACTGGCAGAGGCATTTGAAATTGAAGTAACAACAGTCAATACTCAGGATGATTTTGACTATGTTAAAGATTACGAAGAATCAGATGAGAAAGATTTACTTGAACGTGCTCCAATCATCACAATAATGGGACATGTTGACCATGGTAAAACTTCATTATTGGATTATATTAGAAAATCAAAAGTAGTAACGGGAGAGGCAGGCGGCATAACACAACATGTTGGTGCTTACATGATAGATAAAGATGGTAAAAAGATTACATTTATTGATACTCCAGGCCATGAGGCATTTACACAGATGCGTTCACGTGGTGCTAAGGTAACTGATATTGTAGTTGTTGTAGTTGCTGCAAATGATGGAGTTAAACCTCAAACAAAAGAAGCGATTGAGCATGCGAGAGCAGCTGGAGTTCCTATTATTATAGCGATTAATAAGGTAGATCTTCCTTCTGCAAATCTTGATATGGCAAAAGCTGGTTTGGCAGAACTTGATGTTACACCAACTGATTGGGGCGGTGAGTACGAATTTGTAGAAGTATCTGCGAAAACCGGTCAAGGTATTGATGACTTACTTGAAGTTATTTTACTTCAAGCTGACGTTATGGAACTTAAAGCTAATCCAAACAGAGAGGCAAAAGCGACTGTCATTGAGAGTTCAATTGAAAAAGGACGTGGTGCCGTTGCAACTGTTGTTGTAAGCGAGGGTACACTTAAAGTCGGTGACACTATAGTCGCAGGTGTTGCATACGGAAAAGTAAAAGCGCTCACAGATGATCTTGGTAAGCCTGTTAAAGAAGCTAAACCTGGTGAGCCAGTTGTTGTCCTTGGATTGAGTCAATCTCCAGGTGCTGGAGAAAGTTTAGTTGTTGTTAGCAGCGATAAAGCAGCTCGTGAATATGCACAAAAACGTTCAGAATATTTACGCCAAAAAGAGTTATCCAAATCAACAAAAGTAACACTTGATGAGTTAAGCACAAGAATTGCAGAAGGTGCAATAAAAACTCTTCCAGTCATTGTAAAAGCAGATGTTCAAGGTTCCTTAGAGGCAATTAAAAGTTCTCTAGAAAAAATTGGAAATGCTGAAACTAAGATAAACATTATAAGTTCAGGTGTTGGTGGAATTACTGAAAGTGATGTTGCCCTTGCAAGTGCAAGTGAAAATTGTATTATTTTTGGCTTTCATATTCGTCCTACTGGGAGTGTTAAAGAAAAAGCAAAAAATTCTGGCGTAGAGATTAAGACATATAACATAATTTATGATTTACTGGATGATGCAACAGGTTTAGTTGCCGGTATGTTAGCTCCAATTATAAGAGAAGAAAATATTGGACAAGCACTAGTAAGAGAAGTATTCTCAGTGCCAAAACTTGGATCAATTGCTGGATGTATTGTAACAGACGGTAAAATTAATCGTGGCGTAAAAGTAAGACTTATTCGTGATGGTGTAATTGTTTATGAAAGTACCGTTTCTTCATTAAAACGTTTTAAAGATGATGCTAAAGAAGTTGCCAAAGGCTTTGAATGTGGTATCGGAATAGATGGATTTAGTGATATTAAAGTTGGAGATTATATAGAAAGCTTTAAAGAAGTAGAAGAAAAAGCAACATTGTAATCGTTTTTAAGAAGTAAATTTCAAGAAGATCTTTGTATAAATTCTGTGCAAAGCACTAGCTTTAGTGATATGAATTTAACTTGGACTTCGTTCAAGTTAAAGGAGAAGATAAGGTGAGTGAAAAAAGTATAAAACTGCAAAGAACAGAAAGTGTTTTGAGAGAATTGATTCCTGAAGCACTTTCAACTCTCAATGATGAAATGCTGCGGGGATTATGTGTTGTTGATGTTGAGTGTATGCGTGGCAAATATGATGCTACGGTATATTTAGATGAAATGATGCTTGATGATAAAGAAAAAAAGTATATTATTAGTCATCTTAATAAAATAAGTCCTCATATACAAAATCATTGTATGCAAGCAGAAGGTTGGTTTAGATGTCCAAGCTTCAAATTCAAATTTGATAATAAATTGAAAAAACAAAATAAAATAGATGCTCTTTTTGCTGTAGTAGAAGAAGAGTTAAAAAAAGGAAACTCTGGTGAGTAATAGAGAAACAATAGTAAATATTCTCCATGATTGTGGTGTTGAACTCTATGATTTAGAGACTGCAAGTGAATTTGAGCAAAGAATTTATAGAATTTATATCACTTCAAGCCAAGGAATAAATTTAGATAAATGCGCAGAAGTGACTCGTATATTAGCTCCAATCTTAGATTTAGATCCACCCATAAGTGGACCCTATACTTTGGAAGTTAGTTCTCCTGGAATTGAAAGGCCTTTAAAAAGAATTGAGCAATTTCAAGGTTCTATCGGAGAAAATATAAAAGTGAAACTTATAAACACGGATAAGATTATAGGAAAACTAGAATCTATTGAAGATGGCAAAATAACAATAAAAGAAGAAGATGGAGAAGTGAGTGTCATCCCTCTTGATGAAATAGAGAAGGCCAGAACTTACTATCAATGGTAAGAGATGAAAAATACTTTATGCAAATGGCACTTGATAAGGCTTGGGCTTATCAAGGCTTAACTTATCCAAATCCTCCTGTTGGCGCAGTTATTACTGACGCAAAAGATAACTTTATTTCACATGGTGTCCATGAGTATGCCGGCGGTCCACACGCAGAAGTCAATGCAATCAAAAGTGCCTATAAAAAATTAACAAATGATAGTAAAATTGATGCTATAAAAAATTCTATTGAAATACATGAATATTTATCTAAAAATCATAATTGTATTTTTAATGATAAAACTATTTATGTAACATTAGAACCTTGTAACCACTATGGAAAAACTCCACCTTGTGCAAATCTAATAGTAGAACTTGGTTTCAAAAAAGTTTTTATAGGGACACGTGATCCCAATAAAACTGCCAGCGGTGGAGTAGATAAACTTATAGAAAATGGCTTACATGTAGAGCTTGGAGTTCTTGGGAAAAAGTGTAAAAGTCTTATTGAGCCTTTTATGCTGTGGCAAGAAGAAACTTTTGTATTTTTCAAATTAGCGATGAGTACAAATGGAGTTATTGATGGTGGCACTGTAACATGCACGGAATCTAGAAAGATGGTTCATGCGATAAGAAATAAGATAGATTTATTGGTTATTGGTGGCAATACTGTGAGAGTTGATAGACCAACGTTAGATGCTAGACTTTGTAATGGAAGAGCACCTGATGTCTTGATATATTCAAAGAATAAGGAATTTGATAAGAACATACCCCTTTTTTCAGTTCCAAACAGAAAAGTTTTCATAAAAGATAATTTTGATAAAATCAATGATTATAATTTTGTTATGATTGAGGGAGGAGAGGGTATGCTTAATGAAGTAAAAAAGTTTGTCAATTGGTTTCTTATCTTTCGTTCTCCACATTTTAAAAATGGATTTAGTCCTTCATTAGAAATTAGTTTAAAAGAAGAATTTTCTGTAAGTATTGGAGAAGATAGATTGTCTTGGTTTACAAAATTAAATGAATGATTTATTTGTTTATCAAGCGCTAATAGTTTTAGTCTCTGGCTTTATACATAGTGTAGTTGGTTTTGGTTTTCCGATGTTGGCAACTCCACTTTTGTCTATTATGGTCACTGTTAAAGAAGCTGTTTTACTCACACTTTTCCCAAATATTGCTATCAATTTAAATATTATTAAAAGAAGCAGTAGTTTTAGCATCCTTTGGAGGGAGTATAAACTTTTAATTATCCCCGTAGTTTTAGGAAGTTTTGTCGGAACAAACTTGCTGATATTATTTTATAGCGAGTATTATAAAGTTCTTTTAGGCTTAATTACTCTTCTCTATCTTAACAGAACACATATCAATTTTTCTCTAGAAAATACTATACACAATAATCCCAAACTGATGATGTTACTATTTGGATCTGCGAGTGGACTTATAGGAGGGTTGGTAAATGTTATGTTGCCGCTACTTATTATTTATGCACTTGAAAGCGGCATAGCAAAAGAGAAGTCTGTTGCCATAATGAATTTTTGCTTTTTTTCGAGTAAATTGACGCAAGTAATTGTCTTTGGATTCCATGGAGATTTGTCGTTAGAATTTTCATTCCTAGCAATCCCAATCGTTATAATATCATTAATAGGGTTTTATTTTGGAAACAAAGTAAGGCACAAAGTAGATGAAGAATTATATAGAAAAATTCTTCTATTGACTCTCTGGATTCTATCTTTTTATCTCATTATAAATCCAATTTTTTATTAAAAAATAGTTCATATTTTTGATGCAGCAATTCCCTTGCCTTTTTATACATTGGAGTAAATTGCGAATCTACAGAATCGATAAGTGGGGAGTATTTTTCAAATGTTTTCCACACTCTATTTGCAGGATCATCCCTTCCCTTTACTTTAAGGGCAAGAGCAGTTGAGCCGTTTATGAGTCCTTTGAGTATCAAACTCTCTTCTTTAAGTTCTGGTATTTTTTTCCATATTTTCCACTGATCTTCAATCACTTCGTGGCCCTCTACAAATTCATTATTTGTAACTACTTGCATAAATTTCTCTAAATCTTTCATGTGTATCCTGGTCAATTAGTTATCATCATTATATATGTTTTATATTAATTTGACATTTAAGTAATTTTATAATATAGTTGCATCCGAAAAGGTTGTATATACAACTAAGTGAAAAGGAGATTTTTTGTCTGAATTTGAAAAATCTATAGGATTACAATTAAAATTAACAAAAAACATCATGGAAGCTGAACACAATAAATATTTAAAGGAATTTGGTATCAGTAGCGAACAAGGGTTACTGTTAAAGTATGTATATGAATGGCCGGGGTGTACACAAACACACTTGTCAGAATCTTTACATAAAGATAAAACGACGATAACGAGAATGATAGACACATTGGTTAAAAAAGGAAAATTAGAAAGAAAAAGGTCAATGGTGGATAGAAGAATTTTCAAAATCTATGTGACAAAGGAAACATCAAAAAAAGTGGAAGAAATTTCACCTATTTTTGAAAAGAGGCAAGTGGAGTTGGAAACAATAATTGATGAAGATGATTATGCAACAACACTTAAAGTATTAGATCAGATAAAAGAATATTATAGAGGATTAAATAAATGAAACGTTTAGCATTACTAGGGTTAGTCATTCCTGCATTTATATATGCAGATAATTTAAAGTCATTGTTGGATTTCGCCACCACACATAACACAATGGTGATAGCAAAAAGCTTGACACAGGAGTCTAAGGTTAAAGATGTAGAGTCTGCACAAAGTTCCTATTATCCAACAATTGACACAGGCGCCTTTTATCAAAATTTAGAGCAACGAAGCAAAGGTGTTGCAGGCGATACCTACAGTGGGTATATAAAAGTGGGTGTTGACTTGTATGACGGAGGCAGGAAGTCAAACACGATTGAGAAAAATAAAGCACAATTGGAATCATCAAAATATGATGTAACCTCTTATAAAAAAAGTTTACAACTCTCAATTGCGGAAGATTTTTACACCATTAAAAGTGTAGAGGCAAGCTTGAGGGCTTTGGACGAGAAAGAAATCCAGTTAAAGGCAGAATTGGAACGTATTAAAAAGTTTTATGACGTTGGAAGTGCGACAATTGATGAAGTGGATAAACTTCAAGCCGAATATAGCAATAATCTTTATCAAATTGATGCTACAAAATTTCAAATACTCTCTCTTAAGAGATTGCTTAGTATAAAAACCGGCAAGAAGATTACAACTTTAGAGGATTCATCCATTGTGGTGCCGGAAAATTTACAAAAAGAATTAAGTGATGACATTAAAGCTTTAAATGCAAATGCATCTTCATTGAACTATGTTGCAAAGACACTTGATGCTGCCTATCTTCCACAATTTCGATTTGAAGACACCTATAGCGTGTATGATTATGGAAGAGCCGATGCAACTCATGATGTTGGTGTCGATAATCAAAATAAACTGATGCTTACATTTAGTATGAGACTTTTTGATAATGGCAATGTCGCAAAACAAAAAGAATCCATAATGATACAAAAAAAGGCACTGGATAAACAAATAGAACAAGCAGTAGAGCTACAAGATGTAAATACACAACTAGCCTCTGCAAAGATCAACACAATAAAAGCACAAATACACAGTGCCGAGAGTTCGTTAGCCTCTGCTAATAGCGCTTATAAAACAATTGCTAAGAAATACGAAGTAGGAGCCATTGACAATATTGGTTACTTGGATGCATTGAGTGTAAAAACAAATGCAAAAGCTCAGTATGAAGCAGCGTTAAATAATCTACAAATAGCATATGCAACTTACTATTACTATACAAACAAAAATATTCAGGAGTACGTTAAATGAAAACATTAAAATCTAAAATTCTACTTTCAATAGTTTTAGCACTGTTGATCCCATCTCTTATACAAGCAGCGGAATCAACAGATAAAGGCGAAAAATCCACGAAAAGGGCAGCACCAAAAGCAGACGTTTTTATTGTTGAAACACCTAAAGATTTACCAATAACTTTAAAATATCCAGCAGAGATAAAATCATTTAAAAATGTTAAGGTAGTTTCCAGAGTATTGGGAGTGTTAGAAGAAAAGTATTTCACAGAAGGTCATAGAGTAGAAAAGGGTGATGTACTGTATAAGATTGAGGATAATGTTTATTCAGCGGTTGTAGACGCAGCAAAAGCATCTGTAACAATGGGAGAAGTATCTTTAAATAACGCAACGAGAAATTGGGAGAGAACTAAAAAATTATACTCTAGCAAGGCGGTTAGTCAAGAAAAAAGAGACTCATCCCTTTCTGCTTATGAAGAAGCTGGAGCAGCATTGTCTTTAGCAAAAGCACAGTTGAGACAAGCACAAATAAATTTAAATTTCACAAAAGTTAAAGCTCCAATTAGCGGAATCATTGGCTTAAAACAGGTTGATGTAGGGGATTTTGTTGCTTCTAATCCTCCAGAGACACTTGTAGAAATTACACAAAATGATAAAGTATATGTGGATTTTTCAATGCCAATGAGTGATTATATAAATATAAAAAACAATTTATGGCTCATACCAAAGGATAATAAAATTACTGCTAGTTTGGAAATAAACAATAAACTTTTTGAGAATAGCGGAGTCATAGATTTTATCGATATTAACATCAACAAACAAACGGCGACTGTTAAAATGAGAGCAATTTTTGACAATAGCAACAACTATTTTATGGCGGGTGAATTTGTAAGAATTATTTTTAATGATATTGTTCAAAAAAATGTTATCACAGTACCGCAAAAAGCAGTTTTACAAAATCCACTTGGAACGATTGTTTTCATAGAACAAAAAGGACATGTAGAAGTTAGACCTGTTGTTTTAGGTGATGAAAGTTCGGATAAATTTGTAGTTTTGGGCGGCCCGTTAAAAAGTGGGGATAAAGTGATTGTCAATAATTTCTTTAGACTCAAACCAGGCGGAGAAGTAACAGTTGATAAAATCATTAATCAACAAGGCAAATAGATGTTTTCAAGATTTTTTATAAATAGACCTATTTTTGCAACTGTTCTTGCCTTGCTTATTATTATTGCAGGCAGTGTATCGATACAACTTTTACCAGTTAAAGAATATCCTGCTGTTGCACCTCCTCAGATTAATATCAGCGCAAGATATCCCGGAGCGGATGCACAAACTTTATCGAAAACAGTTTCGGTGACACTTGAAGATGCAATTAATGGTGTAGAAAATATGACATATATGACTTCAACGGCTTCACCTAGCGGGACACTATCCTTGAGTGTTTATTTTGATGTGGGAACAGATGTGGCACAGGCAAAAATAGATGTCAACAATAGAGTTCAACTTTCACTCAGTCAATTGCCACAAGAAGTGCAAAGACAAGGCGTCAGTGTTAAAGAAAGATCTCCTGATATGTTAAAAGTAGTCTCTTTTACGTCAAAAGATCAAAAGCATGATAGGCTTTTTATATCCAATTACATCAGTGTCAATGTGATTGATGCACTTAAAAGAATTCAAGGAGTCGGTGAGGCAACCATCTTTGGACAAAATGACTACTCTATTAGAATATGGATTGACCCTGCTAAACTTGCGTTTTATAATTTATCACCTGCGGATTTAACAAATCTCATCAGAAGCCAAAATAACCAATATGCAGCGGGTTCTGTTGGATCTGAGCCTTTAGGGAAAAAACAACCATTTACCTATGTGGTGACAACTGAGGGAAGATTTAAAACAACCAAAGAGTTTGAAAATATAATTATACGCTCAAATACGGATGGATCAACCCTAAGAGTAAAAGATGTTGCAAGAGTAGAACTTGCTTCTAATTCTTACAATACAAATGCAACTTTTTCTAAAAAACCAATGATGCCAGTAGGAATATTTTTATCATCTGGTGCGAATGCTCTAGATGTTTCAACGGCTGTTGATAAAAAGCTCGAAGAGTTATCAAAGACTTTTCCTTCTGATTTAGAGTACCATATGCCTTATGATACAAGTATTTTTGTAAAAGCTTCTATTGAAGAAGTCATCAAAACACTTTTAGAAGCGATTGTATTTGTGACCCTTTTGATTTATCTTTTCTTAGGAAATTTAAGGGCCACAATTATCCCTGTACTTGCTATTCCTGTAGCTATCATTGGTACCTTTGCAGGCCTTTATGCTGCTGGTTTTTCTATTAATCTTTTGACTCTTTTTGGCTTGACTCTTTCAATCGGGCTAGTCGTTGATGATGCAATTATTGTGATTGAAAATGTGGAAAGGATTTTAAGGACTAAGAGTGTGAGCGTAAAAGAGGCAACAATTGAAGCGATGAGTGAACTGACTACTCCTATTGTCGCCATTGTTCTTGTTCTCTCTGCCGTATTTATTCCCGCAGCTCTCAGTGGCGGCTTTTCCGGTGTGATGTATCAACAGTTTGCAATCACTATTGTGATGGCAGTTGTTATTTCTGGAATAGTTGCATTGACGTTAACACCAGCTTTATGTGCAATATTTTTGCAAGCGCATGAGCCAAAAGCAATTTGGCCGATTCGAAAATTTAATCAATTTTTTGATTGGTCCACTAAAATATTTATTACCACAGCTCGATACACGATAAAATTATGGTTTTTTTCACTTCTTTTATTTGCAGGACTTATCTATTTAACCTATTCCACAATGGAAAAAATACCAACTGGGTTAGTGCCAAATGAAGACAAAGGCATATTGTTAGTGATATTAAATATGATGCCAGCAACATCTCTATCCTACTCAACAAACATTGCCGCAGGCGTAGAAAAAGATATTTTAGCCAATCCAAATATTGATGCTACAGCTTCTATTGTAGGACTTGACCTTACTACTTCTGCCTATAAGACAGATGCTGGAATTATGTTTGCAAAACTGAAACCTTGGGATGAGAGACAACTTCCATCACAGAGTTCACAAGCACTAGCCGGAAAATTTATGGGGCAATTTATGCAAAATAAAGATGCTTTTGTGATTCCTGTTAGTCCTCCTCCTATTAGCGGGATGAGTGTGACTGGTGGCTTTGAAATGTGGATTCAAGATAGAAGAGGTGGCGAAATACAGTTACTTAACCAATATGTTAAAGAAATTATCAGTGAAGCCAATAAAGACACGAGGTTAACAGGCCTTCGTACGACGTTAAATACCAATGTGCCACAATATAGCCTTAATATTGACAGAGAAAAAGCAAAATCTATGAAGGTCTCAATTAGCGATATATTTGCGACGCTTCAAAGTACGTTTGGAAAAGGATATGTGAATGATTTTAATTTATACGGCAGAACTTTTCATGTAAACGTACAAGCAGATGAAAAATTTAGAGCTACAAGAGATAATTATAAAGATGTTTTTGTAAGGTCTAGTGCAGGAAAACTGATTCCTATTAGTGAACTTGTTGAGATAAAAAGAGTCGTTAATGCGAGTATTATTCAAAGGTTTAATATGTTTAATGCGGCAAAAATTACGGGAAATCCAGGAGCAGGATTTGCTTCAAATGATGCCAATAAAGCAATCGAGGAAATAGCTACAAGAGTTTTACCAGATGGTTATAGCATTGCGTGGGCTGGAACATCGTATCAAGAGAAACAATTAGAAAAATCAGGAAATTATACTTCATTGTATGCGGCAATATTCGTATTTTTGATTCTTGCGGCTTTGTATGAGAGTTGGAGTATCCCTTTGGCTGTTATAATTTCAATTCCTTTTGCAATCTTAGGTGCAGTAATGGCAGTTTATTTAAGAGATTTAGAAGCTGATATTTATTTTCAGGTTGGGCTTATTACATTAGTGGGATTGTCTGCAAAAAATGCAATCTTGATTGTAGAGTTTGCTATGGGTAAACTCAAAAGTGGATTATCGCTCATGGATGCCACAATAGAAGCCGCAAAACTCCGGTTTAGACCGATTGTTATGACCTCACTTGCATTTATCGTCGGTACTTTACCTCTTGCACTTAGCACAGGGCCTGGAGCAAATGGTAGGCATATTATTGGAACAACAGTGGTGGGCGGCATGATAGCTGCAACAGTGATTGGAGTTTTATTTATTCCAATGTTCTTTTATATTGTGGTATGGATTAAACAAAAGCTTAGCACAAAAAAAGCATAGTTACAACAAAGGATTAGACGCCTCATCCTAGAAGGTTGAGGCGTTTATCTTAATGAGTAATATTAAATATAATAAGGAGTTAGATTGCAAGGATTAGATAAAAAAATAAAGAATAAAAGAAAAAGAAATACTATATTGGGTATTATTGCTTTGTTATTTATTCTTGCAAGTGTTGGATATAGTGCATACTACTACTTATATTCACAATTTTATGAATCCACAGACAATGCTTATGTGGAACAAAATATTATATATGTGACACCACAAATAGATGGAATAGTTGATAAAGTGTATGTCAATGAGACACAATATGTGAAAAGTGGAGAGTTGTTGGCAAGTTTAGATAATCGCGATATGAAATTATCTTACGAACAAGCTAAAGCAAATTTAGCTGATACCGTTAGAAATATACAAAAACTGTATAAGCAAAAAGAAGAAGCACAAACATCATTAGAATTATCAAAAATAGTGCTTAAAAAGGCTAAAGATGATTTGGCTAGAAATGAGTTTTTAGTAAAACAACATGCACTTACAGATGTGGAATATCAAAATTATAAATATACCTATGATAAAGAAAATAAAAATCTAGAAATTGCAGAACAAAAAATAATAGAGTTGAACGCGATTTTAAAAAATAAAAACATCACTGAAAATCCAAAAATAAAAAAGGCTGCTTTGGAAGTTAAGCAGAGTTATTTAAATTTAAGTAGATGTGATATTATCGCTCCCGTAAGTGGTATCATTGCAAAAAAAAGATTTAATAAAGGTGAACATGTTGGAGTAACATCCACTATTTTAGCTATTGTGCCAATGCAAGGATTTTGGGTTGAAGCAAATTTTAAAGAGACGCAATTGCACCATATTAAAATTGGACAAGACGTCAAATTACATTCTGATTTGTATGGAAAAGATGTTGAGTATAGTGGAAAAGTAGAAGGGATCAATCCAGGAACAGGAGCAGTATTTTCCCTACTTCCTGCACAAAATGCCACAGGAAATTGGATTAAAATAGTACAAAGAGTGCCTGTTCGCATTACACTCAATGAAAATGAGCTCATAAAACATCCTCTACATGTAGGCAATTCAATGCAAGTTCGTATTGATGCACATAATCAGGATGGCGATATTTACAGCAAGATATCAGCCAAAAAAGAGGATTCTTCATTACCTCTTTATCAAGATGCTATAAAAGAAGCAGAGGTTATTGTAGAAAAGATTATCAAGAAAAATATATGAAAGAGTATGATCCTTTTTCAACGCTACTTTTGGCCGTTTTAACACTATTTCTAGCCCTTGCCACCTTTATGCAAGTATTGGATACAACGATAGCAAATGTATCTATTCCAACGATTGCTGGTAATTTAGGGGTTAGTGCTACGCAAGGAACTTGGGTCATCACTGCTTTTGCAGTTTCAAATGCTATTGCTATGCCCCTGACCGGATGGTTAGCGAGGCGCATTGGGCAAGTTAAGCTTTTTGTACTCTCTACCTCCCTGTTTTCATTGACCTCCATGCTATGTGGAATGGCTCCTAGTTTCACATTATTGATTGCGGGCAGGATTTTACAAGGTGCAGTTGCCGCTCCTATGATGCCGCTCTCTCAAAGTTTACTCTTAGCCAATTATCCTCATCATAAAAAAGGTTTAGCTCTTGCTTTTTGGGCGATGACCGCAACCATAGGACCGATAGCAGGACCACTTCTTGGAGGGTATATCACAGATAATTTTTCATGGCCCTGGATTTTCTACATTAATGTTCCGATAGGTTTATTTAGCGCTTTTATCGTTTGGCAAATGTTAAAAGACAGAGAGACTAAAACACAAAAATTTCCGATAGATTATATGGGTCTGGGATTATTAATTATAGGTGTTGGCAGTCTTCAAATTATGCTTGATAAAGGAAGTGAGCTTGATTGGTTCTCCTCTTCAACTATTATTGCACTAGCGATTGTTGCAGTTATTGCTATTGCATTTTTTATAGTTTGGGAGCTGTTTGATGAGCATCCCGTGATTGACCTTAGTCTCTTTAAAAATAGAAACTTTACTATAGGCGCACTTACTATTAGTTTTGGATATTCTGTTTTTTTAGGAGGAGGTGTTGTTTTTCCTTTATGGCTTCAAACTCAGCTAGGATATACAGCATTTTGGGCTGGTTTTGCTTCTGCTTCTGTGGGTGTTTTTGCTTTTTTATTGTCGCCTGTCATTGGAGGTAATCTGCATCGTTTAAATCTAAGAGTTGTACTTACGCTAAGTTTTATACTTTTTGCTATCAGCTATTTTTGGATGTCAAATTTTACAACCCAAATAGATATTATTGCAGCATCGATGCCAAGGCTTCTAATGGGAGCTGCAATGGCCATGTTTTTCGTACCATTAACGGCCATTATCATCTCTGAGTTAGAGCCTTCACGTATTGCGTCTGCCATGGGTCTTGTAAATTTTCTAAGAATTCTCGGCGGAGGCTTGGGAACATCCATAGCTGTGACCTTATGGCAACGCTGGGGAAGTTATCATCATGCGATATTGACTGAGCAAATAACAGCATTTTCTCAAACAACAAAAGAAGCTATCCAAACATTACATAATGCTTCTTTGCCGCCTCTACCCATCATAAATAATCTCATAAATCAGCAAGCACTCACGAGATCAAATGATGATATACTGCTCTTGTCTGGTTTTGCTTTTTTAGGGTTGATTGTATTCATTTGGTTTGCAAAGCCACCCTTTATGGCATCGAAACCTAAAATATAATACTACGGCAAAGACCTGGGAGCTTGAAAAAACATATGCATAAATTACCCTATTACTCTTATAAAAGTTATATGATAAAAGAGTACGGAACGGCACTCTATTCCATCGCTGTTGATTTAGATTTGGGGTGTCCCAATAGATCTAGCGATGGAAGCGGCGGCTGTACTTTTTGCCCCGTAGATGGGGCCAGGGCGACGCAAGCCAAAGATGCCAAGAGTGTTGAAGAACAGATTATAAAAGGCATAGCATTTGCAAAAAAAAGATACAAAGCAACCAAATTTATGCTCTATCTTCAAGCGTATACGAGCACCTTTACTTCTATTATCAGACAAAAGAAGATATATTCACATCTCTTAAAACAGCACGATTTTGATGCGATTAGTATCGGAACACGACCGGATTGTTTAAACACAAGCACACTGGAATACTTGAGAGAATTAAACAAAGAGATTGATGTACATGTAGATTTAGGGGTGCAAACGCTCAACGATGTAACACTGATTAAAATCAACCGTGAGCATGACGCTTCATGTAGCCTTGAAGGAATCAAAAAGCTGCAAGCGTATGGGCTCAAAGTGTTTGCCCATGTCATTGTTGGTTTAGAGGGGGAGACACGCGCGGATTGGGAACATACCGTGAAGACCCTCGTTGCATGTAAGGTCGATGGCATCAAGATTCATCACTTACATGTCATCAAAAATACGCCCATGGCAAAAGAGTATGCAGCCAACCCCTTTAAAACCTTGAGTGAGTACGAATACGCAGAAGAGTTGATTCATCTTTTAAGACTTATTCCCTCACATATCCCCATCTTGCGAATCGCTACAGATACTCCCGATAAGGATTTGATAGCACCGATTTGGCATATGGCAAAGGGTCAATTTGCAGAGTATATAGCAGAGACGATGCAGTATAGATTTGGAAAGTCTGATGTGGATGAGAATTTCTGGAGCAAAAAATACAATGATTATTACTATCCTAAAAGTGGCGCAATAAGGCAAGCAAAAGAGTTGTTTATCGAAAAATCAGAGTTGCAAAAAAGGCTTACATGTAAGAATATAAAACTTCTTGACATTGGCTTTGGATTGGGAGTAAATTCTCTGGAAGCTCTGAACTTAGAGAAAGAATTTTCTTTACATGTAAGCGCGCTTGACCAAGATAGGAGTATTATAAATAAAGAGGGTTCGCCAATCCTTAAAAAATTATACGAAGAGGGTTTTTATAGTGATGTAAAAAATAGCATAAAGTTTATTGTAGGAGATATAAGATATACACTAACGAAGCTAGATGAAAAATTTGATGTCATTTTTCTAGACCCATTTTTAGAAACACTCAATCCATCGATGATCAGCCTGGAAGTTTTTACGATTCTAAAAGACCTTTTGAAGCAAGACGGAGTGTTAGTGTGTTCCACATCATTTAAAGCCGTAAGAGTAGCTCTTAGTCTTGTTGGATTTAAAAGCGAAATGATTCATATTCCAAATAGTGATATCAAAGGTGTCGTTGCAAGACATGGCAAAGAGTATATACAAGGAGAGCCTTACCGTGACCCGTACCTTGTCTTTAGGGATAAACAGATTGTGACAAATAGATATTAAATAGTAAGAAAAAAAACAAAAACAAAAACAGACGATTTTAATTTGGTATAATAATAAAGCAATTAAAAATGCAACAACCAAACATAAAAATTTGGTTGGAGTTAAAATTTCAGAAAATGGAATGGTTGTTGCACCACATGATGCAGCGACCGATACAGGTCTTGGAATATTAAAAAAGGAAAAAATCATGAATGAAATATTAATTCTATTACCGATTTTGTTGGTCAGTGGTATGATTGCAGGCTTATTAGCAGGTATGTTGGGAGTAGGGGGAGGTATAGTCATTGTACCAATGCTTTACTATATCTTTATTTATTTGCATATAGATATATCTATTGCTATGCCATTATCGATTGGGACTTCATTATCGACAATAGTAGTCACATCTATCATCTCTGCCCGAGCGCACCATAAGAAAGGTGGCATCG